>JAEIGA010002261.1_pt1 | contig 30765 bp, 38 predicted proteins | sample 9270691 | NCBI WGS metagenome assembly JAEIGA01 (sample SAMN17057246, study PRJNA624740) | gut metagenome | biome: biome; isolation source: fecal sample | host: Bos grunniens | place: China: Xizang | collected 2019
AGTCATCGAAGCGGCAAAGAAGATCGCGAGGATCATGGACGATCCGGACTGGCCTCTCGTCAAAGGTAAATTCGATAATGTGTATCCGAGTCTTTTCCTGAAGTATTGCGAGGCTCTGGGAATCACAGATCTCGAGAAGGGACAGAAGGAGAAAGACAAGCCTCTGCGCGTTGTCGGTAATTCCAAATGGCGAAAGCAGGCGTAATCTACGGCAAAGAAGTTCCACGCATATTTACTCCGCCACTTCGAGAGCTCACGCCTGACACGACTCTGGGATATGAGATCATCGATTTTGCGAAGAACATCCTGGAGACAGATCTTCTGCCTTGGCAGAAGTGGCTCGTCATCCATGCGTTCGAAGTCTTAGATGATGAGGACGACGGCTGGCGCTTCCGGTTCCGGAACATACAGGTCCTGGTCGCGAGGCAGAACGGAAAGACGACTCTTTCCTGTGTGATCGCACTGTACTTCCTGTACCAGCTGTGCGTGGCACTTGTACTCGGCACAGCACAGGATGTATCGAACGCGGAGGATGTGTGGCAGGCCTGCGTAGACATGGCACAGGAGAACGAACAGCTCGCGGAAGAGATCAAGCACGTTTGGCAGACCAACGGGGCGAAGCGCCTGCAGCTGATCGGGAACCGTAATTACAGGGTAAGGGCTTCAAACAGGAAAGCAGGCCGCGGCAAGTCGTCAGATCTTGTCCTCATGGACGAGCTCCGCGAGCATCAGACGTGGGAAGCGTGGGCAGCGCTCTCCAAAACGGGGATAGCCCGAAAGAATTCGATTATCTGGTGCATGTCAAATGCGGGCGACGGTACATCTGTCGTCCTCCGTCATTTCAGGCTGCGCGCGCACGCACAGCTCGGGGATCCTGACGGTATCGTCAAAGCGATGGGCGACGCAGAACCGGAAGCACCGGATACGACAGACGGAAGCGCGCTCGCAATATTCGAATGGTCGGCTCCTCCAGATGCGGATCCGGGAGACATCGAGGGATGGAGACAGGCGAACCCGTCGCTTGGATACACCATCGAACTGTCGTCTCTGAAGGCTGCATACGCTGACGATCCTCCGGACGTGTTCAAAGAAGAATGTCTTTGCCAGTGGGTAACGTCGACCGTGACGCCTCCATTCCCGATCGGATCCTGGGAGGCGGGAAAAGATGAAAAGAGCCGCATAGCAGATGAATCTCCTCTGTGGTTTGGTATAGACGTAGGGAAAGACAGAACGCATGCGAGCATCGGAGTCTGCGGGAAGCGCGCAGACGACGCATGGCACATAGAGCTCGCGGAATACAGGTCCGGGACGGGATGGCTGGCCAAATGGCTGCAGAACGCGGCGCCAAATTATCCATCCGGGATAAAGGTCGCGCTTCAGGGCAAGGGCGCACCGATCGCGTCGATGATCGACGTCATAGCGGCGATCGAGGGCGTGGAAGTCATAGAATGCACCGGAAAAGACGTAGCCGGATGGTGTGGCAGGCTATATGATGCGGTTTCGGCATGTGACAAGGATTCCGAGACGGATGCGACGCCTGTATTCCACATTACGCAGCCTGCGCTGGACCTTGCAGCTAACATTGCAGTGACGCGCCCGATGGGCGACGGCGCATGGGCATGGGACCGCAATAAATCGATGGAGGATATCTCCCCGCTTGTGGCCGTTACGATGGCATTCGGTGCGGCTACGCAGGTAGAAACGAACAAGACAAAGATGTACGACAGCATATACGAGGAGAGAGGCGTGCTGATCGTATAGGAGGGCAGCAGTTATGACGATATTCGGCGGCATTCGGAATTTCTTCCGACCGAGAATCACATACGTTTACGGCGGAGATTATGGCGTCAATGTCGCCAATATGGACGCAGCACAGCTGTACAGGACGCAGCCGAATCTCCGCGCAGTAATAAGTTTCCTGGCGGACAATGCCGCACAGGTCCCAATCAAGGTATACGAGCGCGCAAGCGATACAGATAGGCCGAGGGTGCTGGATTCACCTGCGGCTCTTTTGTTACAGAAACCCAATCCGGATATGACGGCCTACGAGTTCAAACGCTGGATGTATTCGGACCTCTTGTTGTACGAGCGGTTCCTGACATTGATCGTTCCGAGCAAGGTAACTGACAGTGGATGGGAGCTCCGGCCAATCCCTGCAGCATGGATCCAAAGCTACAAAGGGACGTCTCCTTTCGCTCCGGAAGCAATCGTCATTGGCACCAACAATGGAACAGGCCCTATCGAAGTACCGGCGGACAAGTTCATCTTGTTCCATGGGTACGATCCCACGGATCCAATGAGACAGTACAGCAGGATATCTGCATTGAAGGAAACGCTGCACGAGCAGATCGAGTCGAACGGATTCAGGCGCCAGATGTGGCACCGCGGAGGACGTTTCAATGCATACCTGACAAGGCCGAAAGACGTCGCACCATGGTCACAGACTGCGTTTGAACGGTTCAAACAGACTTGGAAGGCGTCATGGGCGGGAAGCGATGCGGAAGAAGGCGGAGGAATCCCGATCCTGGAAGATGGCATGGAGATCAAGACGGTCCAATTCAACAGCAAGGACGCCCAGTGGGCAGAATCGGTGAAGCTGTCAAGAGAGGACTGCGCAGCGGTCTATCATGTGAACCCCGCGATGATATGGCCCGGCAGCGGGCAGACATACGCGAGCGCCAGGGACAACGCGCGAGCTCTGTACAATGACTGCCTCGCGCCGACACTGATGCAGGCGACGGATCGCCTTAATATGGTGCTCCTTCCGCGGATCGGTGAACAGAAGAGCCACTACATCGCATACGACATCACGATAAAGACGGAAGGGACTTACGAAGAAAAGATCTCTACATTGTCAGCTGCAGTGGGCGCACCGTTTTTGTCGAGGAACGAGGCGAGGGCGAGACTAGATCTTCCGGCAATCGAAGGAGGAGACGACCTGATCACGCCGCTCAATGTGCTGACTGGCGGGCTCGCATCCCCAAGAGACACGGATCCGACAGAAACACGGTACAACGAAGCAAAGAAAATACTGAAAAAGTCGGAAGCGCGCAAATCGCGCGGAAAACCGACGGACGAAGAGAGCGAACAGCTTACAGCTGTGTATCGCTCTTTTTTTAAACGTCAGGCAAAGACGGTACTGTCCCGCATGGGCGCAAAGAGCGCGAAATGGTGGGATAAAGAACGCTGGGACAAGGAGCTTGCAGAAGACCTGTTTGTAGAAGCGTTCGGAATGAGCACGGCAGCGGCAAAAGAGACCGTCAAAAAGCTGTTTGACGATGGCGAATATGAAGCCGGGAAGACGGAAGCGTTCATCCGGTCCATGTGCCAGCGCCGGGCGGAGATGGTCAACCAAAAGACCTATGACGAGCTCGTGGAAGCGCTAGAAGCGGACGAGGACGACGACGGCCTGAAGGCGACGCCGGAGGGAGTATTCGAGAACGCGGAAGAGAACCGGTCAGAGAGCGCAGGATGGGCGTTCGCAGGAGCGCTGATTGCATGGTCGGCACTGGAAGCGTGCAGGCAGAACGAAAAGCCTGGACAGAACGTATATAAGACGTGGGTCTGTACGTCCGGGAATCCGCGTGCGTCGCATGCAAGGATGAACGGTGAGACGGTCCAGTACGATGAGCCATTTAGCAATGGCGCAATGTGGCCGGGCGACATCGACAATCTGGACGTCGAGGAAGTGGCAAACTGCCAGTGCGTCCTTGTGGTGGAAGTGAGGGATTAAAAGATGATCAGAAAAAAATCATTTGATATCAAGATCGAAAACGGAATCATCACCGGGTATGCATCGACGTGGATCCGGGAGCCTGATTCATACGGTGATATCGTCGCAAAGGGCGCTTTTACAGAGAGCATCGCGAAGATCAAAGAGGAAGGACGTGTCCTTCCTCTTTTGTTTAACCACAGATCGGACGATCTGAACGCCTACATCGGTACGGTGTACGAGCTGAAAGAGGACGATCACGGGCTTTACTTCGAAAGCGCATTTGACGACACGCCGGAAGCACAGAAGGCGCGAATGCTGGCGAAGGATGGGAGGCTTGCGAAGTTCTCCTTCTCCTACGATGTCCTGGCAGCGGGTGAGATCACGCTGGAAGACGGAAGGACGGCAAACGAGCTCAGAAAGCTAAATATCCACGAGGTAAGTCTCGTACTTTATCCCGCAAACCGCGACACATCCGTCGTGTCAGTGAAAGCGGGAAGGCGGAACAGCGCAAAGGACGCTGACGCCATCAGGGAAGCCATCACGCTACTCCAGGGCGTCCTGGGGGAGCTTGGGGATACAGAAGAAGATCCGGAAGAATCGGATGCCAAGTCGGAGGAGCCTGGTACGGCCAACGATGAGGAGCAGAAGAAGACGGCGGCTCTTCTCAAAGAAGCAGAAACCATTTTATCGAAAGGAGAATAACATGCCTCTTAAAGAAAGACTGAAAAAGGCAATGGCCGATATGGCAGAAGTTAAGACAGCGGTTGAGAAGGGCGAGAAGTCCGCAGACGATCTCCAGAAGGCGATCGATGCGGTGAAGGCCGTACAGGCGCAGATCAGCGCTGCAGAAGCGGCGGAAGAGCTCATGAAGGGGCTCAATTCCGCGAAGACACAGGAAAAGGCAGCGGACCAGGAAGGCAAGAAAGCCGTACATAAGACGATCGGTGAGAAGGTCGCGGCGAAGATGGAGCAGGCGAAGGGCGACATCAAGGACCAGAGCTTCCATCTCTTTGTTCCTGGAGTAAAGGTGGCGGGCGTCATGGACACACCGTCCAGCATCAACCCTGCGCTGACCGACGTTGACACAAGGATCGTCGAGGGATACCGCAGACCGCTCCTGATCTCGGACCTGTTCGGATCTGAGAGGATCAGCGGGAACGCGCTGACATTTTTTGTTGAATCCGCAACTGTCGAGGGCGGCCCGGCGTTCACCACAGAAGGCTCCGAGAAGCCGATGATGTCCTTCGGAGATCCTACGGCGAAGACTGTGCCGCTCAGGAAGATCGCATCCTACATGAAGGAGACCGACGAACTGGTGGCGGATGCGCCCTGGCTCGCAGACGCGATCAATGGACGCGGCATGTACCAGCACGAGCTGAAGGTGGAGAACGACCTCCTCACAACGCTGGCCGGCACTTCCGGCATCGGCACTGCATCGCTCCTGACTCCTGATGGAATCTTCAAAGCGATGATGACTGTGCAGAACAGCTCCGGTTTCGCTCCTGACGCGATCGTGATCAATCCGACCGACTATCAGAACATCCGCCTGCGCAAGGATTCGAACGGCCAGTATTACGGCGGCGGCTTCATGTCCGGCGCTTATGGCAACGGCGGCATCATCGAGCAGCCTCCGATCTGGGGCCTGCGCACCGTCGTTACTTCCGCAGTCGCTGTCGGAACCTGCTATGTCGGCGCGTTCAAGCTCGGCGCATCCATCATCCGCAAGAATGGCGGAGTCGCTGTCGATATCGCATACCAGAACGAGGACGACTTCATTAAGAACCTCGTTACGGTCCGTATCGAGGAAAGGCTCGCGCTGGCAGTCAGACGTCCTGCGTGCTTCGTGAAGATCACCGGTCAGAGCACCAGCACAGAGGCCTGATAAGGCATGATCACAGGGAGGGCTCCGGCTCTCCCTGAATTTTACGAAAGGAGACGCGATGGCACTTAAAGAATATTACTGGCGCGGATCCACCTGGCAGATTGACGACGAAGATCTCCCGAGATATCCGGGAGCGGTTCCGGTCGATCAGAAGCCGAAGGATAACACGAAGAAAAGACCAGTCCCCGCCGACAAGTCCCGCCGCGCACCGAAAAACAAATGAGAACACCATGGGGATATGACGTGGACAGCCTCGGACCGATCATCGACGAGGGGGAATTCCACGAGAGAACAGGAAACGCATACTCGAATAACCCACGCGCAGAAGCTGCCCTCCAGGCAGCATCGCAGGCTATCCGTAATTTCTGCGGCTGGCATGTATGCCCGTCGCTGACGTGTACAGCAAATCCTGAAGGCGGAGGAGCCGTGATGAGGCTTCCCGCAGGATATGTGAGCGAGATTATGAGCATCACAGAAGACGGGACGGAGCTGGCGTCAACGGATTACGAATGGCGCAGGGACGGGCTCGTGAAAAGAGCCTGCAGGCGTAAGTGGACAGAAAGATGGAGCGGTATCGAGGCTGTGTACAAGGCGGGGTATGAGCCTGACGCGGTACCGGATCTGTCAGAAGCAGTATGCGCTATAGCAGCAGGAGTCCTGAACGTGGCAGCGGGCGTAACATCGGAGAGCGCTGACGGCGTGAGCATCAGCTACTCACAAAGCGCGTCGAGCATAGCTGCAGGGCTCACTTATCAGCAGAAAGAAGCCCTCGGGGCTTATAAGGTGGTGAACAGCCATGGGGCTTAGTTTTTTTAGGGATTCAGTGACGGTAGTAAGGGCTTCGGTCGAGAGCAAGAACGGAGGAAACTACAGAGACTGGTCAAAAGCAACAGAATTAACGATCAACAATGTGCAGGTGACAGCACAGGCGCCGTCGCAGGACTTTATGGGGCGGGCGCTGAACATCAACGACAGAAGGACGCTGAGGGCAAATTATGAAGCGGATATCCAGGAAGGAGACCGCGTCGTATATGACGGAAACGTCTATGAGGTCGACGGGGAAGTGTTCCACACGAAGTCACCGACAGGCCGCGCGTCGACTACACGCTGCACATTGACGAGGTGGACGGGCTAATGGGAGCAAAGATCCAGATTGAGCATATCAGCGCCGGATGGGTGAATATATTCACTTCGCCGGAGATGAAGGCTGTTGTCGACGAAGCAGGCGAGAGGATCGCTGCGGAAGCCGGCGAGCACTTCACATATTCACCGGCGACTAAAAACCAGTTCACGGTAGCTGGATTCGTGTCCGGAGACGACGAAGGCAATCTGGAAGAGGCGACGGACAAGGTATTAACAAAGGCGGTACACGGATGAGCAATCAGAGCGTTGATATTGAGACGGCTTTATACAGCCTGCTCACGACAGATAAATACAGTGCATCTGCGCATGTGATTCCTGCGGGGCTTGAGAATAAGCTCCCTCACATCCATGTAACGCGGACCGGCGGATCCACGTCGGACAGGGTCATTGATACGAATAATGTGGACTTTGACGTCTACGCAGTAACGCAGATGGACGCCCAGGAAACGGCAAATGCTTTATGCGGATGGGTTCGGGACCTTGTCGGCCAGACGGTCGGCACTCCTTGCTACGAAGCGGAGATCATCACTCTCCCGTACAGAAACCCTGACCCGAGACACCCGAACATCGGACGCGCCACATTCAAGGCGCAGATTACGATCAGAACTAAGGAGGTAAATTAAATGCCTAGTAACACTGACGTGCGCGTCGGCGCACCCGATCAGAAAACAACAGGAGCAATTAAGCGCGCACCGCTCGGGACAGCGATCCCGACACTGGCATCCATCAAGAAATCTGGGGTGACTATCAACGGCGCTTTCGTTGGCGATGAATATGTATCTGAAGACGGCCTCACACTGTCTCCGAACATGAGCACTGCGGATGTGAAGGACTGGAGCGGCGCGACAGTACGCAAGCTGCTCGAATCCTTTGATGGGCAGCTCAGCTGGACAATGATCTCCACCAATAAGAATGCCCTCGGCATTGCTTTCGGAGACGCAAATGTGACGTTTGTTACAGCAAGCACCGATCACGGCGGGCAGACCATGGCAGCCCTCGGCGCTTATCTTCCGGAGGAGCAGGCGTGGGTATTCCTGATGAAGGATGGAGACGCCCGCGTTGTGATCGCGGTACCGGATGGACAGATCACCAACGTAGGAGAGGTGAGCTTCAGGTCAAACGAGGCGATCGCGTGGCCTGTGACGCTGTCCTGCTATCCTGACAGCAACGGGAACAGCATCTACATCATGACAGATGACGGGCAGGTGACGAGCGCATGAGGACATTCGGAAAGCGCAAAATTGAATATTTTGAATTCAAGCTCGAAGGGAACGACAGGGTCTACGGGATCCCGCTCGCGGCAAATATGCCGTACAGCACGCTCAAGGAGATGAACGAAGCGGAAGAGGACGCCAGATTCGACATCCAGGTGGAAATGCTGCGCAAGCACATGGGAAACGTGGTCGACGAACTGACGGCCGGAGAGCTTTCGGACATCCTGAAAGCATGGGCCGATGCGTGCCAGGCTGAGGGTGCATCTGTGGGGGAATCCTGAGCCTTGTCCAGATAATCGAGGAACATGACCGCGCGCTGGAATATGACCTGATGACGCGGACAGGGCGAACGCTTGAAGAATATATGGAAATGGGGGCAGCCGGGGTGGTTGCCCTTTTATCTTTTATCAATTACCTTCCTCCGGACTCAGCACTGAGATATGAGATGGATCCGAAAGAAGAGAGCCGCGAATGGTATACGACGTTAAAGACAAATAAGATTCTCGCAGATCTTTTTGACGTGTTCGTCGCGGCGAATACGAGGAAGGGAAGCAGACGGACAACATACCCGAGGCCGGAAGAAAAGAAACGGATAGGCCGCGGTGCAATCCCGATCAGTGAGTTCTGGGATTGGTGGAACAAGGGAAAGGGGTGACGATATGGCAAACGGCGGTCAAGAAGTTGCACGCGCATATGTCACGATCATACCCAAATCGGACGGGACATCCAATGAGGTGATCGCATCCGTCGTCAATCCTATTCAGGAGAAAGTAAGCGACGCAGGCAGCAAGGCAGGCGGCCTGTTCAATACAAATCTCGGAAAGGTTTTGTCAAAATTCGCGGCGCCGGTCGCGATTGGCACTGCGCTGGTAGGAGTGGGGAAATTTGCGGCCGACGCTTTCAAAGAAGTGGAGACCGGAACGAACAACCTGCTCATAGCAACAGGAGCGACGGGCGAGCAGGCAGAAGCGCTGAAAAATGTTTACAAAGACGTATCGAAATCGGTCGTCGGAGATTTCGACGCGATCGGCTCGGCGGTCGGTGAACTGAATACGCGCCTGGGGCTCAATGATGAGGAATTAGAAGCTGCTTCTGAGGCCGCGATGAAATACGCGAAGGTCACAGGGCAGGACGCCACAAAAGCCATACAGGACGTCACGAAGCTGATGAACAATGCAGGGATCCCTGCGGAGGAATATGCGTCGATGCTCGACAAGCTGACCGTGGCGGGGCAGCAGGCCGGCGTAGATGTCAGCAAACTGGCAACGTCAGTCAATCAGAACGCGGCATCCTTCAAAGAGCTCGGATTCTCTACGGACGAAGCGATCGCGCTTTTGGCACAGTTTGATAAGAGTGGCGCAGATACCTCCGGGATCCTCGCCGGCATGAAGAAAGGTGTTCAGAACTGGACAAAGGAAGGCAAGAGCGCGAAAGAGGGCTTTGCCGAATTTGTGAAAGGTGTCGAGGACGGATCCTTAACGAGCGCGGATGCCATCAAGATATTCGGGGCAAAAGCGGGTCTGACAATGTACGACGCGGCCCAGAAGGGCCAGCTGTCATTCGAAGACATGTATGCTGCAATTGAGGGCAGCGCAGGAGCACTCGACAGTGTGTACAATGACACGCTGACGGCGCAGCAGAAGATGGATATCGCGTGGAAGAACCTTAAGGTCACGGCGGCGGATGCGTTCGCTCCTCTTGCGGGCGTGGCTTCTGATGTGCTGTCAAACGTGGTGATACCGGCGATCCAGGATGCAAGCGTAGCGGTAGGAGATTTCCTGCAGAAGGCAGGCGAATTTTACAACACTTATGTAGCGCCTGTAGTAGACCAGGCTATAGCTGTTGTTCTCCCCGTTATCGACAATGTGAAAGCATCTGTTGAGAACGGCGTGCAGGCAGCGGGCGGCATATTCAGCGCTGTAATGCCTCAGATCCAGCAGCTGGTGGACGATGTATGGCCTGACATACAGGCGATCATCCAGGACGTCATGGGCATTATACAGGAAACGGTAGTGCCCGCATGGAGCTTCATCGAAAGCCACATGTCGACAGTGATGGACGCCGTAAGCAAGGTGATGAAAACGGTTTGGCCGGTGATCACTTCGGTGATCAAGAAGGCTGTGAGCGTGGTCAGAAGCACGATATCGGGGATCCGGTCCGTGATAGCGACAGTGAGAAGCACGTTCAACAGCATCAAATCAGCAATGACGGAACCGATACAGTCGGCAAAAGAAACGATCAGCGGGATCATCCAGAAGGTTAAGGAGTTTTTCCCGATCAAGCTGGGAAACATTTTCAGCGGTCTCAAACTCCCGCACTTCAAGATCTCCGGCGGCGAGGTGCCGTGGGGTATCGGAGGCCTCGGCACAGCACCGCATGTTGATGTCGAATGGTATGCAAAAGCTATGGATCAGCCGTACATGCTCACAAAGCCCACTATCCTGGGTGCCGGAGAAGCTGGTGATGAGATTGTGTACGGCAAAGAATCGCTGATGAACGATATCAAAGAGGCGATCGGCGGAGGAACGCTGACAGATGAGCTCATAGAACGCCTGGAATCGATGGTCGACTCCATCATTGATGGCGTAGCCACTGTAATCGCTGCCTCGAGAGGAAACGGCGGAGACATCCATGTGACGTTGTACGCATATCCTGGAGGCCCGCAGATGGACAAGGTCATCGTTCGGTCATATGACCGAGGAAAGAAGAACGGATTAAAGTAAAATGAGCGCATTGGATTATATCACGATCAACGGTACACAGATCAATAAGCCGCCAAAGTTCACGCCGCAGAAGACGGATATATTCGCCGGTGAATACACCACCTGCTCAGGCAAGACTATCGCTGATAGAATCGGATGGAAATACGATGACATGACACTGGAGTGGGACGCGCTGCCGCAGAGTATGGTAGACGTACTGGTCGCCATGGACGCGGGCGGCGTCTCCACGATAGTGTTTGACACGATGGGCGGCTTAACGGTACAGGAGAACATCATACGCGCCTCGACGGTGGCACTGAGGCACCGTCAGACGATAGGCGGAGTAACATACTGGAAAAACGTCAAAGTGACGATACGCTTCATTGATGCGCATACCGGAACCGAGACGGCAATGGCGGAGGAATGATGAATGTCATTGATTGATACAAACAATGCACTGCAGATCAGGCCTCCGATGATTGTGACATGCGGAATAACGGCACGTCAGAACATTGACCTGACGTTTTCGAATATAACAGGCTTCCCGATCGGAGACACAAATCCCTCCAGCTCGCTGGATTCGGAAGAGTGGCCGATCGTGGAGATTACGGATCTGCAGGGAGACGGATTCCCGCTCGACGGCTCGTGCGAGTTCTACGCAGCGGGCGCAGGCACGGAGGACGGCAAAGTTGGCCTGAAAACAGCGATCGGAGGGACAGGATCGTTGACAGTATCGTCGACGGCCAAAATCTCTGCGCTTACGATATACACAAGAGGAGAAGGGACGATCACTTGCGCCGGCGCAAATTATGATGCCAGAGGCGTCAATGTAATCGCCGTAAATGCGACAAGCGCATCGCTTACATTTACATCATCGGACGCGGAAAGGCGCCTGGAGGTGCTGTCGATCGTGCCGGGGATCAGCATGTCGTGGGACAACGAAACGCTGATCAGCGTGGAGCTGGACCTGCGGTCAGATTTATCCATTGAAAACTCGCAATGGCCGGTATCAGAGATTGAGATCCGCGCGTATTATCCGGACGACATCTCGGAAGCGGTAGCAAGCATCGCGGACGATGTACCGATCTGGTACAGCGCAGGATATACAGGCGACATGTCTCCTGTGAGAAACTTTTACCTTACGGAGCCAGTGACGATGGAAGACAACATCGTCACGATCCGCGGACATGACTCAAGCAGGAAACTATCGGAAGTGAGCAACGCGGCGCAAATCCTGAACACAAAGTCAGGATCGGGAAGATACGACCTGTATGTACGTCTCATGCACTACATCCAGGACGCGGGAATCGCGCTGAGATCTAAGGAGTCAGCACCAGCAAAAACGGACGGAGCGGTTGAACGGTCGCTGATATTCAAGGCGACATCTTCGGATGCGATCGTCCAAAACATCATCAATCTGGCCCACACAGGGACCTACTGGCCGGCTTTTGTGGATGCGGGCATACCAAAACTCACACACACAAAACCGACGTCTAAATGGACCATATACGAGGCCGACTGCGGATCCGTGAACAGGACTGCGGCGCGCGATGTGGCAAAGATTGTATCGGGAGACGAGAACGGCCTGCACAGCAGGGTCGTGAGGAACGACACACTGCAGGAGATCGCAAGGCGAAAGGTAGCCGCAAATGTGCGCTACAGTCAGAACGCCGGAGGCTTTTACTGGAAGCTGGGAGTCACAAATGCAAAAAACATATCGGTAACGGCGGAATCGATATGGTGGACGGCTATTGAGGACTCCTGGTGGAAAAAATACGGCGCTGACGGCTCCGTCGAGATCTCCGTAGGCCCTCCGGAAGATACAGAGGGCGTGACGTGGTACAAAGAATCCGTAGTATCGGGGAAAGCAGCGACGATAACGAAGCTGGTGGATTCTGTTACGCCGACACCGAAAAGAGCCGGCGTAACGATCAAAGAAGACCCGGTAGCATACGGACAGGTTTATACAGAGAGCGTGCTGCTTTATCCGAATTACAATTACCTGTTTAACCGCTCATGCATCACGGGGTCGTTTGTTTGGAAAGGAGACCCGAGGATGCAGCCGAGGGATGTATTCACATTCCATAGGCTCGACGGGACGACGGAGACATGCACGATCGAAACGATCGTCCTCAAACATGAGGAAGGTGGCACGATCGCGGAAATAAGCTACAGACTGGGGGTGTGCTGATGTCGTGGATAACACCGAAAACTGACTGGCTGGAGACAGACAGATGCACATACGCTGATATCAATAGGATCGCAGGGAACGTCAACGAATTGCTGGACGTTCCCTCTCTTAAAGATGATTACATGCAGGGAGACGTGATCACGCTGGCCGAGTGGGAGGCGATCCTCCAGGCGCTGGACGATATCGCGATTGCTGCCGGCTATAACTGGGAAGACTTCCCGGATGCAACAGTCTCGGCGCTTAATTTCAACCTGGTTGAGAGTTTTACTCTTGGCGTGAAGGATTGGATCGACATTGTCGAGAGACAACAGAATGCCTATATCTATCTAGGCGACGATATCTATTTGGGCGATGATATATATTTGAGGTAAAAACATGGCATTGACAGATAGGACCACAGAGTACCCGGGACGAATAGTGCTGACACCGGTGGCAGGTGAAGAAAACACTTATGATGTCACCCGCGCAGAAGGACAGGTCATCGAGCAGGGGACACGGCTCAATGTACAGAATCTTAATGACGCATATAAGCTGACGACATCAGATTATTCGGGGACAGTGACGTATGAGGCTGGGACAGTTGGCACAAGAGGTACCGCAGTAAGCCTGGGAACTGCGACAAAGCCTGGGAAGACGCTGATTGCGCTTATATTGGTCAGCGCAACCAATGCTTCAAATTACATTGTGCAGCCCTATGTATCGGGCGACACGGTTTATGCGGGCATTTATCGTGCCAGCTCGGCAGCGGTAACAGGAGCGTCAATCACAGTACGCGCGGTATGGGCGCCGACGTAAGGAGAATGACATGACAGGGAACATTATCAAAGCGGCCTTCAATGGCCTGTATTTTGACATAAGAGGGATCCTGTGGCAGTACGACTACGGGCAGCTCCTCGAAGTGAGAGGCCTTAATCTCCCGTATGCTGCGGAGTTTCATTTTTCACAGTTTGGGGCGAAGGCAACGACAAAGATCGGCCAGACAGAGGACCATGTAACGACGGTCGAGATCCCGTCAGCGATGCTCCGGAACGCAAAGCCGATCGATGTGTATGTGTTCCTTCATGTGGACGAGACCGACGGCGAGACGGAATATCATTTCGTTCTCCCTGTGAAGCGCAGGCCTGATTATAACGACGTGGATCCCACACCGGAACAGACGACGCTGATCGGCGAGCTCATCGACACGATGAACGACGCAGTAGAAGCGGCAGAAGGGGCGGCGCAGAACGCCGCGGCATCCGAGACAAATGCCGGAAGATCCGAAGACAATGCTGCAGGTTCTGCAGAGGCGGCGGCAAGGTCAGCAGAAGCGGCAGCGGCCAGCGAACGGAACGCCGGCAACTCGGAATCGAGCGCTGGAAGATCTGCAGAAGCGGCGGCAAGGTCGGCAGAAGCGGCAGCTACATCTGAAAACAATGCGGAAGGGTATGCGGAAAGAGCGGAGCAGGCTGCGAACACTCTCGGATATCTGGAGATGAATATCGATGAGAACGGGCACCTGATATACAGTAAGACACCGATGGTGGATGTCGACTTCGAACTGGACGACGGGCACCTCATCATGGAGGTATAAAGTATGGCGGTAATTAGAAAAGACCTCGGAGCCGTAACGGCCTACGCCTATGCGGTCGCCGGAGGCTATACGGGAACAGAAGAAGAGTTTACAGCGCTTGTCGCGAGTATCGGAATTGACCTGGAAACGATCGAGAATCTTACAGTATCCGCGTCAGGACTGCCGGCAGGATCCTCACCGACTGCGACGTATGAGGATGGAAATATTGCTTTCGGGATCCCGAAAGGTGACAAGGGTGACACGGGGGCAACTGGTGCGACAGGCGCGACGGGAGCGACAGGAAACGGGATCGCGAGTATCGCGAAGACCGGAACCAGCGGGAACGTGGACACATACACGATCACCTATACCAATGGCAACACGATGACGTTCACCGTCACAAACGGGAACGTGAGCAGCGTTGCGGGAAAGACCGGAGCGGTCACGCTTGACGGCGGAGACGTGTCTTATGACGGGACGGCCACATACCAGGACGGCACGATCGGCAAAGAAGTACACTCGTTAAAGGAAGATTTAACGCAAAATTTGCGTATTCTTTCGGGTACACAGGTTAATGGTTATAATCTTTATCCGCAAAACAATGGGTTTTATGTTTCGGCAAATGGGGCGATAAAGTATTACGAAATCGAAAGCGGAGCAACATATTTATTTAATATATCGACTACCTACTATCTATCCAATAGTTCGCACATAGCCAACGGAAAAGAGGTAAAGGTTACAGATGCAACATCGCTTGTAAATACTGATGGGTATAAGTATCTGTTTGTTAATGCGGTTGATGCTTCGGGAGTATCTTACGGGAGAACAGTAAGAACAAGCAAGCAAACTACGGTAAAGGTTGGCGGAGAAAGTAAAAGTATCGTTAACTTTACATACGATCCTCAAGAACAGTTTGCATACTGGATTCCCGATAAGTCATCAGACATCGAATTTGTAGAAAATAAAGCTATAATTGCGGTATCTAGTTCGGGCGATTTTGGAAAAGCTGTAACTGCAAGCGGGGCGTGTGCATCTGAATATATAGACGTAAGCAAATGCGACAAAATTATAATATCAGTCACATCGAGTACGAATGCCTCTGCATCAGCTGGGATTGTGTTTTATGATGCTTCTAAAACGCCTGTCAGAGGGGTAAAATACGCAGGATCAGGGCAAAGCGGTAATAATGATGTTAAAGAATTTGTACTCCAAAACGGAGAAGTTTACGCACGGACAACTATTTGGGCAGACACATCAACAAAGGGCGCATTTGTATATAAACCGTTTGTGAAAAAAGATTTACTCTTTGATGAGTTGTCGGTATTAGATCAGTTTGTCCCTTATAAAAAAGTCATGCGTGTATCTGCGTCAGATGCAAGCGCAGAGGAAAAGGCTGTTGCTGATTTTGTGTGCGATGGAGCAAATGATGAGGTAGAAATTCAGAAAGCGTTAGACACTATCGAACCTTTTTATGAGGGATATGTGTTGCTTTCTACTGGCACATTTAATATTGACGCTTTCCCGATTGACGGAACTGATAAATACCTTGCACTTAAAGTTGCCAGTGGTTCACCGACTAGAAAACATATAGTTGGAGCGAGTAATTTTAGAAACTCAAAGACCATAATTAATGTTACATCAACAGCACTTTCTGCGCTCGATGATGATTATGGTGTTGTTTTCGGGACAACCGACTTTGTTTACGGCAGGACAGTGGTATATGAGAATTTTTATCTATACCTTGCAGATAATCAGCATAAAGTCACTGTGATTGATAACACTGGTCTTGCATCGGGTATGTGTAATGACATAAGCATAAGCGCAGTGCCTGCGACAATATCTAACACTACTGATACTCCAATGCCTAATACGGATTGTATCGGAATTACAGGGTATTGTGGTGACGATAACGGATCATACAACGAAATGAACAGGGCGTTTACAACTGGTTTTTATGAGGGCTTTAGGCTTGGCGGTGAACATCTTGTATGTAAAAACCTTACTGCAAGATTCAATTATTATTCGTACACGTTTGGCAACTATAATTGGAAAATCGGAACGCAGTCACACCCGATCACGCTCATAAATTGCAGTGATGAACATGCGGCGTGTTTGCCTAAATTTGTCAGATGCGGGAATTACGATCAGGAAGCACAGCTTGCCAAACAGGAAGTAAATCTGATCGATTTCAATATGGAACTTGCAAGATCATCAAATTTTGGTGGTGGATTTGTTACACCTGCCGAAGAAGTAACAGCAGGTGCATTTTGCGGTCGTATTGACTTTACGGCAAACGGGGGTTCTAATGTGTCGGGCGCGTCTAATCCTTCACCAGGCACAACCAACAATCCAAACGTGAAGTTTTGGGGTGACGGATCTGGTGAATTTTTCGTCACCCGTAACATGGTACATCCGCTCAAAGGTACGACCGCACAGCGCAATTTCATTCCAACATTCATGCAACAGTATTTTGATACGGATTTAAACAAGATGCTTGTTTATACTGGTTCTGCATGGGTAGACATGGCAGGGCAGTCAGTAACATAAGTCAATGTGCAAAATAGAGCGTTAAATGACACATTAACGAAAATGAAAAAGGAGAAAAAATGGGTAACGAGGCAATGCTCAACAGGGCAAAGGAACTTGTTGTTAAGTATTACAACGAGCGCGTAGAGAAGACGGACAACAAGGTCATCACAGCGGATGATGTGTTTGTCGTGTGGTTCTGCAAGACGCTCCAGAACTGGAAAGCTCTTGTAAGCACAACAGTCAGCGATGGCATGTATTACGAGATCACCCACAACGGCGACAAAGGAGAAACCTACATTGACGCATACAAGAAGTGGGAGAACGTCTGCGTACCGGACTGATAAAGGCGGCACCACCGCTCGTTCGGACTGCTACTGGGCGGGCGGTATTTAATATGTAGCACAAAAACTAAATATGTAACACAAAAACTAAATATGTAACTAAAAAACACAAACCTAAACCACAAAAACTAAATATGCAACTATCGACCAGGGACGCCCATTCGGGTGTCCCTTTTCATTTAAGGGGCGCAACATTGGACAAATTATTGCAGCAGGCAGTCACGCCTGGACAGGTCATCCTGTGGTTGATCATAGCTTTTTTGGTGGGCTTCTTCATTTATAAGGAGTGGCCGGAGTTTCAGCGGCGTGTTTCCGGATCCGCAGTCAAAGCGGAAAAAGACAAGACGGTTAGTGAGCGCCTGTCAACGATCGAGGCAGACATCAGGGAAATCAAAGGAAAATTGGAACATGACTATATCAGACTGAATGACATGGACCAATGGAAGAAAAATGTCGATCGCGTAGTGGCGGAATCACTTGAAGAGCGCGAGATACTAATGCAGGCAATGCTCGGCGTCCTCGGAGGTCTGCAGGAGCTGGGTGCCAATAACCAGACGGAGGAGGCTATCGAGCAAATCCACACCTATATCAACAAGCAAGCCCACAGAAGGGACAAATGAAAGGAGATTAAAAAAATGAACAGAGAAATAATGCTGTTAATCGTGAGACTTATCATTATGGTCCTTGCGTCCGTATGGACTGTCTACGTCGTGCCCTTGATCAAGGAAAAGACAAACAATGAGACGATGCAGTCGGTGATCAACTGGACCGTACAAGCTGTCCTTGCTGCTGAGCAGGTCCACCAGGCGTCCGGAGACGGGCCGAAGAGAAAGCAGATCGTCATTGATTTTATCGAGAAACTTCTCGAGCAGAAAAACATCGCACTGTCCGATGAGGAGATCGATGTGCTTATTGAATCCGCTGTCAAACAGATGAACGCAGCAAAGGAGGCGGCGACACATGGCAAAGCCTAAGATCCATGTTTACATTCCGAGCCTTCCCCAGCGATCCTACGAGTACCGGAGAGGCGACAGTATACTGATCTATGACGATGACAAGAACGCGGTCCTGATCGACGGCGGAGAGCGCGAGCTCTTCGATAAGATGGAAGCCTGGGCCAAAAAACACCTGATGCGGGACGACGGCTGGGTGCATGTCACGCAGGTTCTCACACACTGGCATGGCGACCATGACTGCGCGGTCAGGTATGCGCTCGAGTCCGGGATCATTAAGGTCGACGAGCTCTACTGCCCGCCTCCGGAAGAGCTGAAGCTCGTCCCCAGGGACGAGGGCTATGACGAGTACAGCCGCGCCGTCAAGATCATCAAGATGGCGCAGGACAGGAACAAGAAGATCGTGTATCCTCCGGCCGGCAAGCGCGCCGGCCACTGGGTCGGGAAGATCAGGATGTGGATGTATCGCTTCAAAGCGAATCCGAACGACTATATTGATTATCAGGTCAATAACACGAGCATCTTCACGTACTTCCCTGACCTCGAGTTCCTAGCGTCAGGTGACTCGATCACGTCGTTCAACAGCTACTTAAAGAAGTTCCCCTACAGGATCACCGGCTTTAAGATCCCGCATCACGGGAACGCGTGCAACTACGCCGCGTGCGATCTGCTGACAGAGCATGAGCCGAAGATCTGCTACTATACGGACTGGGAGCCGTCGGGTACCGCGATGGGCGGGACGACGTTCTCAAAGTACGGCGCCGGCAGAACAAAGCAATATTTCAAGACACTGCGGCCTTTCACGGATATCGAGATCGAGGCCGACGGAATGGGCCATGTAATCTGGGCCCAGGGAAGCAGCAAATGGACTTATCCGATCGAGTACGGCAAGAGCGAAGAGCTCCCGGCGCCTGACACGTCAGCGCCGACGGTACCGATCATCAAAGAAAATACCGGATTCAAAGGCTACAACGTCACAAAGCCGAGGCAGAAGCCGGAATACATTGTGATACACTACACCGGCGACAGCGGAGCGACGGCATCCAATGAGGTTAAATTCTTCAATGCCAAGAACCGCGACGCGAGCGCGGACTATTTTATCGACTTTGACGGCTCCATTTATGCCTACAACAACAGCCCGGCCACACAGTACACATGGCACTGCGGAGGAGAACTGGAAAGCACACATCACCCGTATTTCCAGATCTGTCGCAATAAGAACTCGATCGGCGTCGAGCTCTGCACAAAACAGGTTATGGGCGCGTGGACGTTTGAGCAGAAGACCGTCGACGGAGCTGTATCGCTGGTTAAATATCTTATGTCAGAGTTTGGAATCCCTGCGGAAAAGGTGATCAGGCACTGGGACGTAACCGGAAAGAGCTGCCCGCGCGTCAGCGGCTGGGGAGCCGTAGGCGGAGAGGCAGAATGGCAGAAGTTCAAAGCGGCGCTCTCCGGATCCGCGCCGGCAGTCCCGCAGATCTACCGCGTAAGGAAGACCTGGGCCGACGCGAAGAGCCAGCTCGGAGCCTTCTCGAGCCTGGACAATGCGCGGACTATGCGCGACAAGCACGAGGGTTATCATATTTATGACAGCTCTGGTGTAGAAGTGAAATAAAGAAAAATCGCCACTGCATGCAAGCGTTTTTCAAGGGGCTGGAGAAATCCAGCCTCTTTTTTTATTTGCGCCCGCGCAAAAATACGACGGCTTTGACGACACTTTTGACGACAAAATCGACTAAAAAGTGTCGTACAGCATTAAATATTATCAAATATTACAGAAACATAGCAGGGTTAGAAAATCCCTTAAACAAAGGAAAAACCGCTATTCTTTGAAGAATAGCGGTCCTTACTGAGATTAAGCAGGGGAAGAGGGATTCTAACCATTTTTCCTTTATTTAAGCCACTTTGCGGGCTTTTGACGACACTTTTGACGACAAAGTTACAAATTGTTAAAAACTGACTGCCAGAACACTCTCGCGCATCTTGTCTTTATCGGCGTGAGCGTACAGGGCAAGCGTCATTTCGACGTCTTTATGTCCGACGATCTCCATGAGATGCTTGATCGGGACGCCATCCTCGACACAGCGGGAGATAAAAGTCGCGCGCATGGCGTGACAGGTGAAAGGATCTATCCCGGCGAGCTTACTATATTTACGTATATCAGAGTTGACGCGGTCCGGCCTGATCAGCCCGCCCCTGGGGAGCAGGAATACAGGCTTCGAGACGTCGATCACGCCCGTGAGGAGATTATTAGTCGTACGCTGCGCGTCCCAGGCCTTTTTCGCCTGCGGGAGCAGCGGGACGTCGCGGATCCCGGCTTCTGTTTTTGTCCACTTCTCAATCTCATATCCTGCCTCAGATCTTACGACCGTCTTCCGGACGTGGATATATTCGCCAGTCACATCCTTGACTGTTAGGGCCGAAGCCTCGCCGATCCGGAGCCCGGTATAGAATAAGAACACATACAGATTATAAAACCAGCTCTCCTCCGCAGCTGAGAGGAATGCGTCGACCTCTTTCCGGGACAAGCACCTGTGGATCGTATCGCGCGCCGGCTCCTCTGTCCTTTTCAACTTCTCAACGGGCGCTGCGGGATTCCACTCTAGGATCCTCTCGTTCACGGCAGCTGTAAGAGCCTTTTTAAGGAGCGACAGAGTATCGTTTACGGTCCGCGTGCTCAGATCCTTCGCAAGGTTTTTCTGCAGGGCGCGGATATTCTCCGTCTCGAGCTCGACGAGCATGATTTCGCCGAATGTTAATTTGCGGTAGACCTTTTCTGAACACATCCGGGAGACGAGTTTCTTATAGGTGCGAATCGAGGAACTCTTGACGACAGTCTCCCTGGATGAGAGCCAGCGCTGCAGGTATTCGGCCATCGTCAGCTCGCGTCCCTTCTTATAACTCTGGGCTTCGATCTCCTTCTTCTTGATCTCCCATTTTTCGTCCCGCTCGGCTTTTGTGGTACCGTAAATGCTGTAGCGCTTCCCATCTAGGGTATACTTAGCCTCTTTTCTTCCATCATTTCTCTTTTTGGACACATAACACCTCCTAGCTTCTTTTCTGTTTCACATAATTTGCAAAATTAGTAATCTCCTTTATTTCGTCGTCCGAAAAACCACTCGTTTTTAATCGTACGGAGAGCGTGCTGGTAGTGTTTTCTGAAATACCTAGAAGCGTATCGCCAGAAACGCCGAATAATTTGGCAAGTTTCTTTATCTTGTCTACATCCGGTTCGCGCCCGCCGCTTTCATATAGCGAATATGTGGATTTTGCGACGCCTATAACTTGCGCGACGTATTTCTGGCTAAATCCTGCAGACAATCTTGCTTCCTTTAAATTCTCATTAAAACGGTCTCCCATAACTAATACCTCCATGAATTAAGTATAGATACGTTTTGTAAACAATGTCAATAAATGTTTTCAAAATGCAAAGAAAACCATTGACAAGTTTGCAAAACGCAATTATCATAAAAGCATACTTCACAAAATGCAAACTCAGAAAGGAGGTACATAGTGTTCAGAAATTTGGAAGCCGAGCAGGCACGCAAGGCGATGAACAACACACAGGTAGCCGAAAAGCTCGGGATCTCCAGAGTGTCTTATGAAAGCAAGAAGAAGAGCGGAAAGTTTACGACTCCGGAGATCAAGACGCTCTGCGCACTGTTTGATTGTTCTTTTGAATACCTTTTCGCGACCGCAGCGGATGAAGACGCTGTTTGAGGAGGCGGGCATGATGACGGTAATAGAAAAGGTTCAACCAAGGATGCTCACTATTAAAGAGGTCATGACGCTGACTGGCTTCGGCCGGCAGCGGGCGCGGACCTTCTGTGACAAGATCGGGGCCACGCGGAAATTCTCCGAGCGTACGATCCGCTATGATCGGAAGATCATCGAAGCGGAGCTCGACGCTATGGGGGAGAAGTGATATGCGACGACTGTTATCTGCAAAAGAGATGCTTTGAGCAGAGGGGACAGTGCAGAGATTACAAGAGCCTCGAAACAATAAGGAGGGAAATTGAAAGCATCAATAAAAAAAGGCGTAAACCTGCCGCCGATACAAAGACCGCCGACGCGACCGGCATACGTCAAGAATGTGCAGGGGCCTACGTCGAAACACCTGGAGGTAAGGGAGGAAAAGACGCCGATTGCCTTAGAACCCAAAAAGAGGCACGGAAAGCCGGAGAAGGCAATAGCGGCAAGAGTGCAGAAACAAAAAGCGGCAAGGAACCAGAGGCAGGCAGAAGCGGTGAGCCTCTGGAAGAGCGGAATGGAGCTTTATCAGATCGCGGAGACGATGGGAATTAAGCTGGCACTGGCCTACGACTATACCCGAGGCGTCAGAGAGACGAAAACAAATGCGGAGCGGTACAAATACGACGCCGATATGATTCGCATGTACAACGAAGGGAAAACATATGTACAGATGGCGGACGAGCTCGGCGTTGAGTTGTGGAAAGTAAATCAGATATGCAAAAGGCTACGGGAAAGCGGAAAAGTCCAGGGGAGGAACAAGACATGGTATGTACGGCGTTAATGAGCGTGTTCTTTGTGTCGATCGTGCTCTGCGGATGCAGTTTGGAAAGGTTTTTTGAAGGAGGAGCTCCCGCGGCGATCCTGGCAGCACTGGTCGCCGTTGGAGTGGCTATGGTGATGGGGAGGAAGACGTGAACAAAGAGACGTTCGAAAAATCGCTCGTCGACCAGTACAGGAAGTACAGAAAGGCCATAGATCAGAAGGACGGATACGGAGTCAATTTGCACTTCGGGATGATGAATAATATGAAGCGCGTCCTCATCCATGATTACGGCCTTACGGAAGACGAAGTGCAGGCGCTGATCAGCGCCGAGGGCACAAGAAAAGCCGGCTGATAGCCGGCAATCCCTGTGGTAGTCACTCCATTACTTACAGATTCAGTGTAACACCACAGGACGTAACTGTCAAAGAAAACAAGGGCGGGAAGCTCTTTTCTTACTCGATAAGGACATTAAAGTTACGACAATGGGGTACATTCGTGAAAAATATGATCTCTTTAATTCAATCGAAGTACATGAGCACATGGACTGCCGGCACTACGAGGAGGGGGAGCGCTGCGAGAGGCGGAAGCGCACACCCGAGGAGATGGCCCGGGCCAACCAGAGGCGGAAGGAAGACAAAGCCCGCCGGTTGATCTGGGCGAACTTCGAACCCGGCGACTATGTGCGGACTCTCACATTCAAACCGGAGAAGAGGCCGAAGGACATGGAAGAGGCCCAGCTCATCAAGTCAAAATTCCTGAGGATATTAACAAGAGAATATGGGAAAAGGTTTTACAAGCTCCTATGGGTAGCGAACATCGAGTGCACTCCGCGGGGCGCCTGGCACATCCACTTGATTTGCAACCGCATCGAAGGAGGCGGGGACATCATCAAGGACCTGTGGCGACAGTACGGAGGTGTCTACGATCAGGAGCTCCGGGACATGGAGGGAAAGGACATCGGGGCATACATGACAAAGAGCCCGAAGTCGACAGATCAGACGGATCACAAGGTAGTCGAGTCAAAATACAGCCACTCGCGAAACCTTGTCACACCGGAGCCGAAGCGGACGGAGATCTCCGGCTGGTCCATGAGAGACAAACCGAGGGTACCGAAAGGATTCTACCTCGATAAGAATTCACTGGTCGAGGGCGTCAATATTTCGGGGTACAGATACAGGACATATATTCTCCGGCGCCTGGTACCCAAGAAAAGAAACAGGAGGATAGAGCAGGATGAAAGTCAGAATATACGTCGGCGTCGACGACCACCAGCCGCGAAAAAAGGAAAGATGGGCAGCGTACATCATTGAGGCCGAAGGACATGAAGACACTCCCATCGTAGAAACGCGCTGCATGCAGACGACGGCAAACAATGCTGTCATCACCATGATGATCGCGGCGCTCGACAGATTCACACGGCCTGCAGACATCGAGATGCAAATCGACAGCGCATTTGTGGCGCGGACCGCGACGCGGATCGAGCGGAAAGACGGGCGGGTCATGAATGACATGGAATTGTGGCAGGAGAGCGCATGGCGGACGGCTCGAGGAACGGAAGTCAAGAACCGGGCAGAATGGCAGAGGCTGTACAACAAATTGCGCGTGTTCGAGCAGTCACGCGGGACGTTCATCTTCGAAGAACTGGAGAAGGACAGCAGACAGAGAGACAGGATCCTGCGTGTCATTGAATCAGAAAAGCAGCACGACTGCTAGGAAGGAGAAGAAGGTGTTTGAGAAATTTGGAGAATTCAATTCGGCGGACGAGATAAACGAGCTTGCCCAGAATCTCCTGAAAGAGGGAGACAAAGAAAGTATCTACACGCTGGCAAAGGAGAACGGGATCCCGAAGGACTACGCAGACATGATGGTGGACGGGACATTCCCGGTGCTCTGCGATGCGACGATGGCGGCGAATGGAAAGATTGACGTCGAGGCGCAGGATCTGAAACCGAAGGGAATCATGGTCGACTGGTGCGATTATATCAGAGCGGTCTGCATGGAAGATGGAGCCATGGCAGAAAACGTGAGGAAGAAGGGAAAGAGCCTCAAAGGATGCATAGGCCAGCTCCTCAAATATGCGTTTGATCACCAGGAGGAAGTGGATAAGGACATCATCAAGGCAGCAGGCGTCAAGGCCAGCAAAGTGACGTTCGGAATGCCGGGGCAGGCTGAGGCAAGAAGGCTGATCAGGGAGTACTACGCATGAAAAAGAAGGACCTCATGGATATGCAGCCGCGGGAGCCTTCCGAGGAACTGATCAGAAGAGCGAAGAAGGACAGATGCTGCGAGCGGAAATTCCTTGCGGAGCACTACGTCAACAGCTACACCCAGGGCTGGAAGAAGGAAAAATACTGGGACAAGAAAAAAGAATATGGAACGAGGCTGTTCCTGACAGCCAGAAAAGAGAAGGGGATCCTCGTGATTGGAGCATACACGCGGGAAAGGCTGAAAGCCGGGAACACGGAACCGTTCTTCATAACGTGGATCGACCCGAAGAGCGAGAAGTGGCTGAGCCTCATCAAAGGCGAGAGATGGTCGGAAGCCGGATTCGACAGGATCACATGGGCTTATGACTTGGAACTCACAGGCAGAGTCGACTGGAGAATTGCGGAGGACGTGTTCGAGAATAAAGACCTCCGGCTGGTAAATAAGGAACTGAAGACGAAGGTGGACGACATCGGATACGCCATCGAGCTGTGGCAGAGAAATAACAGGGAAGAGGCGACGATACAAAGAGCGAGACGGAGAGCCGACCATTGGGAAAAGCAGATGACCAAAATCACAAAGGAGCCGGAAGACTTCGGCGACTGGATTCGGCACGAGGCCACAAGAAGGAGCAACTTCATCTTCTACAGGGCAAAGGGAAAACGGAAAGAGTGTTACTGCTCTCACTGTGAGTACACATGGATAACGGACGAGAAGCTGGTCCACAATCCGGGAGACCCGACAGTCTACAGCCACAAGGTGGAACACAATGCATTCTGCCCGAACTGCCACACGTTCCTGGAGACGAAGGCGTGGAAAAAGCAGGAAAGGCTTCGGACGGAAAACAGAGTGACGCTCATGCAGCGCACGGATGAATACGCCGTATTCCGGGGATACAAGATAGAGAAGCAGTTCTGGAGGGAAGGCGGCATCTTCGGAGAAGACTGGAAGTGCTTAATCACAGTAAGAGAAGACATCAGAGTGCTCGCGAACAGGCTCACGTTCTGCTCAATAGAGTCCTACACGATCAGAGAGGACAGGACACTCGGAAAGACCATGTGGGCCGAAACGAAAGAAGAGACCTCGACAGGAAGACGTCCGATCGTAGCGTACAGGGGAATACCGTACACGAAGAACATGGAGGAGATTCTCGAAGGTTCCTATGTGAGGCCCTCGGTGCTGAAGCTGTTCATGTCGGGAAGCAGTGAATACATACAGAGCTCACTGATCACGGCGGCACGGAAGAGGTATGTCGAGTACATCGTCAGATCGGGGCTCATGAACCTGGCGGAGCAGGTGATCAGATACGACGTCTGCAAAGACATCGTCGATCCGGATGCGCACAGCCTCAAAGAACTTTTGGGGCTCGACGGCCAGCAGCTCCACGCCCTCAAGATGGTGAACGGGAACACATACGCGATCAGGGCGCTGAGATACGCGAAAGAACACGGCGAGAAGCTCCCGGTTGAGACATTGCGGACGATCACAAGACAGAACATTGACGTGGAACACATGAACCTGAAGCGGACGGGAATGACGATCCAGCGGATGGTGAACTACATAACCAGGCAGTCTGCGGAGCTCAACAAGACCTTCTCTGACACTATAAGGCTGTACAGCGACTATCTGGACATGGCGTGGACGCTGGGAGCCGACCTGAAGGACGAGATCATCTGCCACACGTCCAAGCTGCAGGAAATGCACGACAGGTACGCGAGGGAAAAGAACGCGAACATTGATAAATACAATGCGCAGAGCGCCGACAAGAGGTTCACGAAGATCTCCGAGAAGTACGAAGAGAACACGGAGCACTTCAAATACTCGAAAGCGGGCCTCACGATCCTGGTACCGACCTGCGCTTCCGACATCCAGTTCGAGGGAAAACGTCAGCACCACTGCGTAGGGGCGAGCGACAGGTATATCAGCAGGATGAACGAGGGCGAGAGCTTCATCTTGTTCCTCAGGAAAGAGGAGGCCAAGGAAGAACCGTACTACACACTGGAGGTCGAATACGACGGCAAGATCCGACAGGCATACGGGGCATATGACAGGAAGCCTGACTGGGAGAAGGTAGAGCCGGTCCTCATGGGATTTACGAGACAGATCGAGAAGCGCCTGGCGCGCGAGCAGAAAGAAGCGGTCCTTATAGCCGCAGGATAAGGAGGATCTATGGAATACGTCCAGATGACATTAAATGACTGGATGAACATCAAACAGGAATTGGAGAAGGAACTGAGAGGAGCGGCAGCGGGATTCGTGAGAATCGGCTATCTGCTCCGAAAGATCGAGGAAACAAAGGGATACGAGAACGACGGATCGAAGAGCCTGGCGGAGTGGGCAAAAGACAACTACGGCTTGTCGGCGACAGCCGTGAGCAGATTCATGAAGATCAATGAGCGCTACTCGATCGACGGATACAGCGATCAGCTCCGCCTCGAATATGCAAATTACGGATCCGCGAAGCTCTCCGAGATGCTGGCTCTTCCGGACAAAGATCTCGAGATGGTCTCTCCGGACATGAAGCGAGACGACATCCGCGAAATACGGAAATTCAGTAAAGAGATGGAAAAGCAGGAAAAAGCGGAGCCGATCGACGAGCCGATAGAGGAGCTGAAGGAAGAAGCCCAGGAAGAACCGCAGGCGCAGGAAGAGGCGCCGGCAGCGGGCCTCATCATTCCCGCGGATCCCAATCATTCGTGGATCGTTGAGTTCTTCCGGGAGAATGGCGAGGTCTTGAACGAGCTCTATTGCTCGTCAGCTTTCAAGAACAACGACACGGACGCAATGAAAGAGATCGTGAACCCGTCAGGATCCAGAGTCTTCCGACACAAGCTGACAATGGTCTCGATGCTCGATAACCGTATCATGGTCAAACAGGGCATGGGATCGCCGGCGCCGATGAGCTGGCTCGCGTTCTTCGAGATCACTTTCAACATCTTCAAAGAAGTGGCCCAGGGGGCGGGAACATACAAAAACGCATTCGGACACGATCCGGGAGAGGAGAAGAATGAGAAAGCTGTACACGTGGAGAGGAAAGAAGCTCCTGCCCAGAAAAAAGAGACAGGATCCGCGAAAAAAGAAGAGCGCCGAGGGAGCAACGTCCCTGAGCAGCCGACTGTCCCGCCTATGCCGAAGCCGGCCGAGGGAATTGCGCCCGCGCAAAAACAGCCCGCAGACACTGTAAACGACAATGAAAAAGCGGATTCCACGATCGAGGAAACGGAGCCTGAACAGGTCGAGATCGATGAAATTCTGCCGGCACCGACGTCTCCGGACAAGCTCAGAGATCTGAAAGACAGGTTCAACGAAGCTCTCAATACACTGAGGATGATGTGTGACGTCGAAAACTTCGAGTCAATGGACGGGACGATAGAAAGACTGAGCAGCCTGAAAGAAAAGATGATCATAGAAAGGAGCAAGCATGGCTAAGAATAAGCTGACACTGGCAACAATTTGCGACGGGCAGGTCCAAAACATGGTAGACAGGGCGCTGGAAGCCGTAGGGGCCAATATAGCGGATCCCAATATGGACCCGAAGAAAGTGAGAGAGGTGAACATCTCGATCAAGCTGGCTCCGAGGGAGAAGGATCCGGAAGACGTCAAAGTAGCTGTGACGGTAACGAAGAAGCTGGCAGCAGAGCAGGCACTCGAAACAAACTTCTATGTAACCAAAGATCTCAAGGACGGAAAGATCACCATCCAGGAACACAGAAAGGGACAGATTAAAGGACAGCTGAGCCTCGATGACTTGGAAGAAGATTTCGATCCGGAAACAGGAGAGATCTACAACGCGCAGACAAGATTCAACAACAGAAGAAAGGAAGGCTGAAATGATCGCAAAAGCAATTGAAAAAATCATCGAAATCGCGAAGCCGCACATCATTGACATCGGAACAATGAAATTTACGGATAAGAAGCTGGAAAGGATCCCGGAGGCAGTACGCGGAGAGCCTATCAAGGTGCAGACATTATCCGCTCTGATCACATACGTCGAGAAGATCATGGAGCAGGCAGATTGTGCCAGCAAAGATGCATATTTCATTCATGTTGTTGGCCCGACAGAGGTCAGGCTGCTGTCAAAACTGGACTATGACAGGAAAAGGGAGTGCCTGATGGTCGCGGAGCCTCAGCTCCCTCGGATCCCGTTCGAGCAGTTTGTCGACACCGAAAAGATGATCATCATCCTGCAGTCTACATTCATGAGGGACGCAGAGACAGATCTCGATACGGTGAAAAAGTTTGTGGGGACTGCAACAGCAGGTACCATCAAGGACTATTCGGACGATGGTGTATCACAGATGGCAACGGTGACGAGCGGAGCCAGGGGAAAAGAGAACAAGCTCGTTCCTTCTCCATGCATCCTGCGTCCAATCCGCACATTCATCGAAGTGGAGCAGCCGGCCTCAGATTTCATCTTCCGGCTCCGGACAGGAGCAGAGGACAAGGTGCTTGCGGGCCTGTTCGAAGCGGATGGCGGAGCATGGAAGATCACGGCCATGAGCAACATCGTCGGGTATCTGAGAGAAACGCTCAAGGATACAGGGGTTGAAATCATTGGGTGACGGGTTGTTATTTCCAAAAAGGAAGAGAAAAAAGCCAAGGAAACGGCATTCTCCGAGCATCATCCAGCCGAAGGACGGCGGATGCTACCTGTGCGAAAAGCTTCATGGTGATTACAGTCCAAAGAAGATCGAGGAACATCATGTATATTTTGGACCGGGCCTGCGTGAGATCTCAGAGCACTGGGGCTTCAAGGTTTATCTTTGCCAGAAACACCATGTATACGCCGGCGGGCCAGAAGCAGTTCATAGAAATCATGAGACCTGCCTGCTCGTGCAGCAGGACGTCCAGAGAGCATTCGAGAGGACGCACAGCAGGCAGCAGTTCATGGATATCGTCGGAAAGAACTATTTGTAAAAATACGCCGCATAGCATTAACAACAGTCTCGTGTGTTAGATTTACCTATTCTGCGCAAAATACAACAGGGCGGGAGCGGCGCCCGCCCGGAAAGGAGAAACGGGATGATCAGGATCGAAGACCATGACGGCCCTCTTACGACGGCGTCAAAGATCGTCAACGGAACTAGGCCGTATAAACCGACACCTCTTGCGCACGCTCTATCGGATGATATAACGGGAGAAAAGCAGCCGGAACAAGAAGCAGAAGTCGACATGTTTACGGTGGAAGAGATCAAAGAAATGGCGGATTATCTCATCTGCTTTTATGAACACCACAAGGAGGAGCAATGAATTTGATGGAGCATGAGGCCATGGGCGCGCCGATCGGCGCCGCGGCAGCGGGAGAACAGAAACAAACTATAGAGAAGGCCGGAACGAAAATAATAGACGCAGCGCCGCTCATGGAGCGCTTAAAGGCAGCGATTGCATTTGGCAATGAGAAAGGCCTGCCGACGGACGAACTGGAACAGGTGCTGGCAGATATCGAAGGGATGGAAGAGTACAAGGGAGATGCCATCGAATGTGCAATCAAAGCATTGTCGGAACCTCTTCAGCCGTGGGAAGTTTTGGCGGCACAAGCCGTATTGCCACAGCCCGAACTGCACATTGATGCTGACGGGACTCTGTGGATCACCGTCATCGACATAGAGCGAGTGAAGAGGGTGATCGTAGACGAGGAGAAGAGCAAGTTTTGTCGGCAGTTCTATATGGACACACAGCCAGAAACCACAACGATGACAGTTGGGCGATCAAAAGGCGGAATTACGATGTGGTACGAATGTGATAACTGCGGAGAACCAGTAGACCAAAGAGATAATTATTGCCCCAACTGTGGGAGGAAATTTAGAAAAAATGAATAAACA
>JAEIGA010002262.1_pt1 | contig 30763 bp, 26 predicted proteins | sample 9270691 | NCBI WGS metagenome assembly JAEIGA01 (sample SAMN17057246, study PRJNA624740) | gut metagenome | biome: biome; isolation source: fecal sample | host: Bos grunniens | place: China: Xizang | collected 2019
CTGGATCATACCGATAACTGTTCCCAAGAATCCGAGTGATGGAGCGATAGCGATGAAGAGAGAGATCCATGAAAGGTTCTGCTCCATCTTGCTAGCCTCTACGCCACCGTAAGAAACAACTGACTTCTCAACATCCTCAAGTGACTGACCGTCAGCGAGGCGGAGGAGAGCCTGAGTGAAGATAGCTGCAACTGGACCGCGAGTGTTACGGCAAACATCAGCAGCTGCCTCTACACCACCGTTCTTAAGAGCCTCCTCGAGCTTAACGAGAAGCTTCTTAGTGTTAGTCTTAGAGAAACCGAGGTAAAGGATACGCTCGATACAAAGTGCGAGACCGAGGATAAGGCAGGCAATAACGAGTGCCATGAAGCCTGCACCACCTTCGATGAACTTAGTCTTGAGGGCCTGGTGCATAGGAACCTCTGCTGGGAGTTCTTCAGTAGCCTCAGTAGCTTCAGTTACTACCTCAGTTGCTGTTGTTTCAGCAGCCTGCTCGTCCTGAGCTGCCGCGTTCTGTGCAGAAAAGGCCATAACGCCCATTACTGCCAAAAACATGAAAATTTTTTTCATAATTGTTTTTGTGTGTTTGATTAATTAAAGTTATTGATTTGTTTTTAGTTAATATCAAACTTTTTCGTCAGGGCACTCTACACCCCTTAAAAATGCGGTGCAATTTAGCAATTAATTTTCAATCGGCAATAATTATTTTGATATTTCTCCTCTGAGGTCCTCCTCGAGCAGCAGCTTGACCTGCTCGTTTTCGTGGAATGCCCCCAGCAGATAGAAGAGTTTTGCCAATGCGCTTTCGGTCGTGCTGTCATATCCGCTGACTACTCCGGCCTCCTTCAGACACTTGCCGGTGGCATATATGTCCATGTTTACACTTCCGGCTATGCACTGCGTCACGTTCAGTATGATCTTGCCCATAGCGTCCGCTTCTTCCACGATTTTCAGGAACCATTCCTTTGACGGGGCGTTGCCTGCTCCGTAGGTCTCGACTATGACGGCCCTGGTTTCCGGTCCGCACATGATGTCACGGACGATGTGAGGGGTGATGCCGGGGTGCAGCTTGAGGATAGCCACCCTGGTGTCCAGCTCCTTGCGGAATATAGGCTTGCTGTCCCAGTCGGATGGGTAACGGATGATGCCAGTGTTGTATCTGATATGGATTCCGGCCTCGGCCAAAGGAGGGAGATTCTCGGAACGGAAGGCCCTGAAGTTGTCCGAATTCATCTTGCAGGTCCTGTTTCCTCTCATCAGTATGTTGTCAAAGCAGATGCAGACCTCCGGCACAAGGGCATGGCCGTCGGCATCTTTTGCGGCGGCAATCTCGACTGCGGAGATCAGGTTTTCCTTTCCGTCTGTCCTTGGCATTCCGATCGGGAGCTGGCTTCCGGTGAATATCACAGGTTTGGTCAGGTGCTCGATCATGAAGCTGAGTGCGGATGCGGAATATGCCATGGTGTCTGTGCCATGGAGCACAACGAATCCGTCATACTCGTCGTACTTCTCTTCGATCAGTGCGGCAAGGGCTACCCAAAGTGACGGCTCCACGTCAGAGGAGTCGATGAGTGGGTCAAATGTCCATGAATCGATCCTGTAGGCGTACTTTCTCAGTTCGGGTACTTCTTCCAGGATCTGGCTGAAGTCAAACGGCGTCAGTGCCTGCAGCACGGGGTCGATCTTCATGCCGATCGTTCCTCCTGTATAGATCAGCAGGAGGGATGACTTTTGGTTTGATGTCATATTCCGAATAGTTTATGGGCGTTTTCAGTGGTTGTATATGCGACCTGTCCGAGCTCGGTTTCAAGAAGTTCGGCAAGCCTTGACGCTATGTATGGTACATAGCTGCTTTCGTTTCGTTTGCCTCTGAACGGCACAGGGGTCAGGTATGGCGAGTCCGTCTCCAGCAGTATGCGCTCGAGCGGAATCTGCTTCACGGTTTCCGCAATGGATGCCTTTTTGTAAGTAAGCACCCCTCCGATGCCTATGTACCAGTCACCGGTCTTCTGCAGTTCGCGGTATGTCTCCACACTGCCGCTGTAGGCATGGAACACTCCGCGCAGCCCAAGATGGCTGCACTCTTTGAGGATGTTGATTATCAGTTCTGTGGATTCTCTTGAGTGAATGATGACGGGGAGGTCCATCTTTGCCGCAGTCTCGAGTTGGATACGCAGGACCTCCTCCTGCTCCCTGATGAACTCCTTTGACCAATAGCAGTCCATGCCGATCTCTCCGATGGCCCAGACCTTCCTGTCAAGATACTTCTCCATGTGGAGCATTTCATCCTGCCAACCGGCTCCCACGGAGGTCGGGTGAAGCCCGACGCAAGGGAAGAGGACGTCTTCGTGTCGGTCAGCCAAGGCGAACATGGCCTCCCTGGTCTGCGAGTCGATGTCCGGAAGGATCATTTTGGTGACCCCGGCCTCTTGTGCCCTGGCAATGGCGATGTCTTCCTCGGCGGCGAACGCCTCGTCGTACAGGTGTGTATGTGTGTCCGTGAAAGTCATAACATGCAAATTTATGCATTTACTTTTAAAATCAGCGCTTTTTCCCGGATATGATGCTGCATCTTTGAAGAAGGTCCATGGAAATGAACCCTTCCAGCTCGAGCAATGATATGAGCGAGGATGCGCGCCCGTATTCTATTCCGGTTATTGCGCCTGCCTCCTCTACGGTGGTACCTCTTGTACGTCGTATACATTCCATCAGGGTCACCATGTCATTCAGGGCGGCGTTGTCGAGGCGTTCTCCGAATGTGGTGCGCAGCATGGCGCATATATCCGGCTTGTGTGTCTGTGTCTTCATGCAGTCAAGGCCTGTAGCCTTGATCAGCCCTTCGACGCAGACCAGCGGCTCTGCGATCTTTTCCGCTATCAGCTTGTTGCAGCCTTGCGACCTGATGTCGTCGATTCTTCCCGGAAGCGCGAAGACATCCCTGTCGTATGAGAATGCAAGCCTGGCGGTCATCATGCCTCCGCCTTTTATCTTTGACTCGATAAGTACTGTCGCGTGGCTGAGGCCGGCAATGATCCGGTTCCTTCTGATAAAATTCACAGGGAGCGGTGAAGTCCCTGGAGGATAATCGGTTATGAGAGCGCAACCGGGCTTGTGGCAGAGTTCGTCGGCAAATGCCATATGTCTGTGCGGGTACACTGCGTCCGGTCCGGTCGGCATCACCGCTATGGTCGGAAGATCGTGCTCAAGAGCCTTTTTGTGGGCGCATATGTCGGTACCAAGCGCAAGTCCGCTGACAATCAGTGGCTTCTGCCTGGTGTCGGCCAATCCTTCAACTGTCTTCGAACACCATTCCAGACCATAAAGGGATATGTCCCTGGTGCCGACGATGGCTATGTTCCTGGGACGTGTCCATAAGTCTTGGGGTCTGGTTGAACTTCGGATGTATATCCCGATGGGCGGATCCGGGCATTCGGTCAGCATGGGAGGATAACCATCCTGGCCCCACCCGACAAATGTGACGCCTGTCTTTTCCAGCATCTCAAGCTCTTTCGCGGCTTCGAATACCGCGGTCTGCCTGATCTGGAATGTGTGCCTGTCATATGGCCCCAGCAGGCTTTCCTTTCCGTCTTTGTCCAATGCGAACAGTGCGCTTGCGCAGCCGACCTGTTCTATCAGTGCCAGTCCTTTGCGTGGTTCGAATCCGAAGATCCTGCTTAAGGCGCACAGGCATGCCTTCTCTTCAAAACTGTCCATGTCTTTCCTTGTGTTTTTGGACACAAAGAAAAACGAAAAAAAACGGCCGAGGACCAATGCCAGAGCCGTTTTTTCTTTTTCTTAAAGAAACTTTTTCTTTATTTTAAAATCATCTGACTTTTTTTATCAGATGATGAGGAGTGCGTCGCCGTATGGACCGAACTTGTAGTCCATCTCGAGGGCGGTCTTGTATGCCTTCATGACATTTTCGTATCCTCCGAAAGCTGCAACCGACATGAGCATTGTAGAGCCTGGACGGTGGAAGTTGGAAACGATCGCGTCAGGGATAGCGAATCTGTATGGAGGGAAGATGAACTTGTTTGTCCATCCGTCATATGCGTTCACCTCGTCATTGGTTGTGGTGTAAGTCTCGAGACCTCTGATGGTGGTGATTCCTACAGCCAGCACCTTGTGTCCGGACTTCTTTGTCTTGTTGATGAGGTTCGCCGCCTCTTCTGTGATGATCAGTCTCTCGGAATCCATCTTGTGCTTTGAAAGGTCTTCCACGTCAACCTCTCTGAAGTGGCCGATGCCCATGTGGAGGGTGATGAACGCCTTGTTGATGTCACCGAGGATCATCCTGTTGAACAGCTCGCGGCTGAAGTGGAGTCCTGCTGCAGGAGCCGAAACCGCACCCTCGTGCTTGGCGAAGATGGTCTGGAAGTTCTCTGCATCCTCTGGGGTGATCTCTGTCTTTACCCATTCAGGGACAGGTGTCTGTCCGAGGCCGAATAGAGTCTCCTTGAAGTCCTCGTAACTGCCGTCGTAAAGGAAACGGAGTGTACGTCCTCTTGATGTGGTGTTGTCGATCACTTCGGCAACGAGGCTGTCGTCCTCGCCGAAATAGAGCTTGTTACCGATTCTGATCTTTCTTGCGGGCTCAACGATGACGTCCCAAAGTCTCTGCTCGCGATTGAGCTCCCTCAGGAGGAACACCTCGATGTCGGCTCCTGTCTTCTCCTTGTTTCCGCGAAGCTTTGCCGGGAATACCTTGGTGTCGTTGAGGACGAATGTGTCGCCCTTCTCGAAGTAGTCCAGGATGTCCTTGAAGAGTTTATGCTCGATTTCTCCTGTCTTTTTGTTGAGCACCATCAACTTGCACTCGTCACGCCATCTAGGTGGCTCGGATGCGATCTTATCTGCCGGGAGTGCAAACTGGAATTGTGAAAGTTTCATATCTGTATTTTGTATAATTTATTTGCAAAAAATCATTATATTATACGTTTTTTTTGCCCGATGGTTTCAAATGTCGGGCAAAAAATGCAAAAATTATACTTTTGCTTCTCTAAACACCTCAACTATTGACGGATAAGTGTTCAAAAGATATGGCGGAAGGCTGGATTTTGCCACCCATGCGGCTTTGGAAATATCTTCTTCGGTCTGTGGTGTAAGATCGACGGGGTCCGTGTAGAGCATGTCGTACCACCATGTGTGCTTGAGATGCCACTTTCCGTCACGCCTGTAGCAATGGTCGGTGATGCATATCAGGTCGCGTAGCATCAGCTGGTCTATCCCGGTCTCTTCCTGCACTTCGCGCAGGGCGGTCACGCTTATCTCTTCTCCCGGATCCTGGTGTCCTTTCGGCAGGTCCCACATCCCGCTTCTGCTGATGAGCAGATAGTCTCCTCTCCTGTTGGAGACCAGTCCGCCGCCGGCATTGACCTCTACGAATTCCGAGCATATCCTTTTGTATGTGCCTTCGATGTCGTCAGTCTGGATGAATACTTTTGTAAGAGAATCCGATGTCTCGAACATTTCCACAAGAGAGCGGATGTCCACATTGGTACCGATGTTGTATAGTATCGCGTTGGGGTCTGATGCGGCCTGCTGATCAGGATTGCATATCATGATGCATCTTTTCTCGAAATATATTTTGTGCATCGCACCTATAATTTTATTATAAATATTTTTAACTTTGCAGAATATGCCGACAAATATAGGCAGAAGAAGTCTGAAATAAAATTTAGAAAACAAATATTGACTATGGAAGCAATTGAGAAAGCAGTAGCCAAGTCCCTTCTGGACATCAAGGCTGTAATGTTGAGACCGGAGCATCCTTTCACTTGGGCATCAGGCTGGAAGTCTCCGATATATTGTGATAACAGAAAGGTTCTTTCATATCCTGAGATCCGTGAGAGCATCTGCAGATGGATGGCGGACATCATCATGGCGAAATATCCTGAAGTAGAGGTGATCGCAGGTGTTGCCACAGGTGCCATCGCTCATGGCTACCTTGTAGCACATATGCTCGGAAAGCCTTTCTGCTACGTAAGACCTAAGCCAAAGGATCATGGCACAGGCTCTCAGATCGAGGGACTTCTTCCTGAGGGAGCAAAGGTTGTGATCGTCGAGGACCTCATTTCTACAGGTATGAGCAGCCTTGCGGCAAAGAACGCTCTTGTGAATGCTGGTGCTGACATCATGGGTATGGTTGCGATTTTCTCATACAACTTCAACCAGGCACGCAAGGCGTTCGAGGATGCGAACGTAGAGCTTACGACACTCTCGAACTACGATACTCTCATCGAGGTGGCTTCGGAGATAGGATATGTGAAGCCGACAGAGACTGAAGTGCTCAAGGAGTGGAGATTCTCTCCATCTACATGGGGTAAGAACGAGTAAGACATGGCGGTAGAGATAAAGAGCAAGAGAGCGGTCGTGTCAAAGGCTCCCTATGAGCTTTACATGCTGTTCACAGACATGCGTAACTTCGTGAACCTTCTTCCCGAAGACAAGAAGGAGGGTGTCGAGGCTGACTATGACTGGATCCATGCGCAGGTACAGAGCTTCAATATTGGGGTGAAGGTCGTGTCCAGAGTCCCATATTCAAGGATTGAGTATGCTGACGATGGCGCGCCGTTCAAGTTCGGTCTCACTCTGCACTTCGATCCTGCACATGATCCGTACAAGACGGATTTCCAGATCGTCGTGGATGCAGATCTCAATTTCATGATGAAGGCGGTTCTCGGAGGCAAGATCAAGGAGGCTCTCGATAAGGTGGTCGATGCGCTTGTGGCTATGTCGGAAGGCAGGATGCCGGAAGGCGTGGACCCTTCAATGTTCGGCAAATGATCATAGGAGATACATTCAGAAAATACATGGAAGAGGCGATAGGCCGCGATAATGCGCTTGTCGCTTTTTCTGCATTTGATGCGCCCGCATCGGTGTCTGTCCGCATGAATCCCTTCAAGCCGTCGTCAGAGGTGGAGGGAGAACCGGTGCTTTGGGCCAAGCATGGAAGGATTCTTCCATGCCGGCCTGTCTTTACGCTGGATCCTCTTTTCCATGCAGGAGCATATTATGTGCAGGACTCTTCATCGATGTTTGTCGGACATGCGTTCCGAATGATGTTGGAGCAGGTGAGGAAACCGGAAGGAAGACCGTTGAGGGTCTTGGATCTCTGCGCGGCTCCCGGTGGAAAGACGACCGATCTGGCGGCTTCCCTACGTGAAGCCTTGGGCGATGATTTCATCCTTGTGTCAAATGAGGTGATGAAGGCAAGGGCCGGTGTACTGGCCGCCAACGTGGCTATATGGGGAGACCCGAACATTGTGGTTACCTCTGACGATCCCAATGCATTTTCGGCACTGCCGGGATATTTCGACATTATCCTCGCGGATGTCCCTTGCTCGGGCGAGGGCATGTTCCGTAAGGATGATGAGGCGGTGAGGCAGTGGTCAGAGGACAATGTCGCTCTGTGCCAGGCGCGCCAGAGGAGAATCCTGGCCGATGTATGGCCATCGCTGGCGCCGGATGGCGTGTTCATGTATTCTACATGTACGTTCAACAGGTATGAGAATGACCTGAATGTGCTTTGGGCCGCAGAAGAGCTCGGTGGAGAATGTCTGTATAAGGAGGATGTGCTCGGCGGTATGCCGGGAGTGCTCAGGACAGAAGTGGGCTACAGCCTTGTTCCTGGCCATGTCGTGGGAGAAGGACAGTATTGTTCAGCTTTACGCAAGACAGGTTTTGGTCCGGACGCTCAGGTGCGTATGCGACCATCGCGTCCGTCGCGTGGTGCAAAGGAGCAGCCTCTTCCTAAGGGCCTTGACTCTCTCGTGACAAAGAAGGTCGTGTTCAGGCAGAAGGGCGAGACCGTGACGGCGGTTCCAGAGAACCTCTCTTCGGATGTGACCGTGTTGGAGCAGGCGCTGCATGTGATTGCTGCAGGATGTGCCTTGGGTGTTGCGAAAGGAAAGAATTTCATCCCGGACGCGGATCTTGCATTGTCGATGATGCTTTCTCCGGAAGCGTATCCGGCAGTGGATGTAGACAGAGAGACTGCATTGGCATATCTGCATCGTGATGCGGTGACTTTCCCTGGGGCGCCATTGGGAATACTCACTGTCAGGTATCAGGGTCATCCGCTTGGCTTTGTGAAGAATCTGGGCAACAGGTGCAACAGCCTGCATCCCCAGAGCAGAAGAATCAGAATGGATATCAGATAGATAATATGAAGATAAGGTTTGCGGCTCTTGCCGTTGCATTGCTGATTGCGCTGCCTGCATTGGTGCGTGCGCAGGATTATGAGCGTAAATACAATATATTGGTCGAGAGGGTAGGACTGTCCGGAGTGGGCGTCCAGACCCTTCTGGACAATTGGGAGAAGGCCGAACAGGACAATCCTGTCATGCTTGCTGCCAAGTTCAATTTCTGGCTTGCCAAGGCTCAGGGGTCTGAGATCGTGGTTAAGCCTGAGAAGAAGTATCTTGGCATGGACCCGGTCCTTTCATTGAAGGATTCCACCGGCGCGGACATCTATTATTTTGAGGTCCTTACCTATGACGATGAGTGCTTCAGGGAGGCCATTGCCGCAGTTGACAAAGCGGTGGCGATTTATCCCGAGCGTCTTGAATTCCGTTTCATGAAGGCCAATGCCTATATATCATACGAAAGGGAGAGTCCTGATATGGCCATGGCCAATCTCATCTCGCTTGTGAATGACTACTATGCCGGCAAGGAAAAGTGGACATATGGCGGCGAGGAGGCTGACCGTGAGTTCTTCGCTGATGCCATGCAGGATTACTGCTACAGTTTCTACGCCTTGGGCACACCTGCATCATATGAGGCGTTCAGAAAGATCTCAGAGCTCATGCTCGAGAAAAATCCGGACAAGGCAGGCTTCATGAACAACATAGGTTCGTACCATATGCTTGTCAAGAAGGACTTCAAGACAGCGGTCAAATATTACAGCAAGGTGTTGAAGAAGCAGCCGGATGACTATACTGCCATCAAGAACAGTGTGCTGGCCGCAAGAAGGATGGGTAATGTGAAGCTGGAGAAGAAATATCTCCAGATGCTTGTGCAGCATGGCACTGATTCGGATAAGCTCCAGGCACAGGCCAGACTTGATGTTTTGAATAAGTAGGATGGATGCATCTCTTTTCATAGGAAGAAGGCTTCGTTTCAAGGGCAGGATCGTGACCGTATGTGTTGCGGTCAGTTTTCTTGTGATGATCATTGCGGTGTCCGTGTCTTCCGGATTCAGACATGAGATCCGTAAGGGAATATCTTCCTTTGCAGGAGATGTCCAGCTTACGCGTACCGATATGAACTACATGGAAGAAGGGGCACCGATAGGTGTTTCTCCTTCCTATCTTCCTGAATTGGAGAAACTTCCATATGTTGAATCCGTAATTCCTGTTGTATATAGGGCTGGAATTGTCAAACAGAATGAGGATATATACGGAGTGGTGGTGAAAGGTGTGCCGGGCGGTGTCAGGAGCGCTACAGGGACTGAGGTGGCGGATTCGGTGGCCCTGGCGGTGTCGATCCCTGAGTCTTTTGCGGAAGTCGCCGGATATGAGGTGGGGGATCGTCTGCTTACGTATTTCGTAGGGGCAAAGATGAAAGTCCGTCAGTTTTTGATAGCGGACACCTACGAGTCTGGCGTAGATCCGGATGGCAAGTTCCTTGTCTATGCTGATATCGAAGACATGCGCAGGCTGAACGGTTGGACTTCTGACCAGGCTTCGATGATGGAGGTGATCCTTGCCCCCGAATCCAAGAGTGAAAAGGGAATGAAGCATGCGGCCTCCGAGATAGGCTTCATCATGAATGCATACGAGCAGGATGATGACGATACCCTCATTGCCACATCGGCTGTTTCGAAGTATCCCCAGCTTTTCGGCTGGCTCTCTCTCATAGATTTCAATGTGTTCTTCATACTGGTGCTGATGACCATAGTCGCCGGTTTCAATATGATTTCGGGACTTCTCATCATGCTGTTCGAGAACATTTCCACCATCGGTCTGCTCAAATCGCTGGGCATGACCGACATGTCGATATCAAAGGTGTTCCTGTCGAGCTCGGCCGTACTTGTTCTGAAGGGTATGGCTGTGGGAAATGCCGCAGGAATGCTCTTCTGTCTAGTGCAGGGTACGACACATCTTCTCAGGTTGGATCCTGAGAATTATTTCGTGTCGTATGTTCCTGTTCATCTGGATTTGGCGGCGATCCTGGCCGCAGATGCGGCTGCCTTTGCGGTCATCATGCTTCTGCTGATGATCCCATCACTTTTCATTTCAAAGGTGGATCCTGCCAAGACGGTAAGAGTCAGATAGTATTCTTACTTCTGGCAGATCATACATATGGCGTTGTAGATTTCCATGATGTTGTCTACATATGCAATGGTCTCATGTCCCTGGAATTTACCAAGTTTCACGGACTCGTCTTCCAAAATCGAGTCTTCCCTCATCATGGGGATGATCTGCACGATGTTTTCCCATACTCCGTTGTCAAGGCCCTGTGCTGCTGCAAGATTGCGGCAGTCCATGATGCGACCTTCTCCGGCATTGTATGAAGCAAGCGTGAACTTGATCAATTCGTCCTGAGAGAGTCCTTTGCCTGATAGCATCTTCTGCAGTCTCTTCAGGTGTGATGTGCCTGCAATGAGGTTGTTCTCGGGATTCACAAGGTCGTCGATGCCATATTTGCGTCCAGTCTGAGGCATTACCTGCATCAGGCCCTGCGCTCCACGATGTGACCGTGAGTTGATTGAGAACTTGGACTCCTGGTAGACCACAGCAGCCAGCATTCTCCAATCCCATCCGAGTTCGGCTGCATATTTCTTTATGAGCTCGTCGTATGGACTGATGGTTTTGGTCTGTACGCCTCGTTCAGCCCTTTTGATTGGGTTGGTTGTGCGGCCGAGGAAGAACTTTTCCTCGAGTCTTTTGAATTCTTCTGTTGATGAGAAGTAGATGAGCCATCTGTTGATCTGTCTCACGCTACTGAGATCCGAACTCGATGTCAACCATGCAGAACATTCGTTGAATGCATGTGACATGTTCAGAGCTGTGTCTGCATCTTCAATGTGTGTGATCAGCATGTCGATGTTTCCGTTATGGAGCGAATCCATGTAGTTGACACCTTTCTTTGCCGATGCGAGGACCTTGATGGTGCAGTTGTTGTCTTCTGCGAACCTTTTTACAAGTTCGTAACTGAAGCCTGTCTCCAGGCCGTGTGCGCCTCGCATGTCGTCGCCGAGGTCGATGGCGCAGGTCAATTCCTTCCCGGAAAACCAGTTTGTGCTGTCGGCTCCGTTGAGCGGTCTACCGCTCTCACACAGAGGTGTAAGACAGATGATCAGCAATGTGATCAAAAGGTTTCGGGTTCTTCTGATTCTTTTTTCTGTAAATACCATTATCTTCTGTTTGCAGCGCCTGGGCGTCCGCCGGCACTCATGCCTTTTGGCAGACTGCTTCCAGAACTCCTGCCGCCTCCCGCGGCTCCAGTCTTGGATGCGCTTGATGATCCGTTTTTACCTGGCAACACCCAGAAAGGCCAATTGATTCCGAACTTTATCGCTCTCTGCGGCGCTATGTATCCCGCAGCGGTGAAGTAATCGGTGTCCTTGCATGGCCATCCCATGTTGACATTTATTGCTTTTACGAAGAGACTCACTCTCTTCCATTGTATATTGACAAATGCGTCTACGTACGGACAATTGCCGTATTCCCTTTCCGTCTGGTTATGGAACACTCCGACAACAGGGTTGAATGCCGGAGCATACCATCGGGTTGTGAACAGACCGTTGGCACCGATCTGCATCTTCATGACATTCTTCACGACATCGAACTGGAAGTAATATCTCAAGTTGAGTGCCAGAAGCGGCAGTGGCATCACTTCTTCGTTTGATGAGAACTGGAGTGTTGCCCTGTTCTCCAGGTGGAACTTCCAGATAGTGAAGTCCTTGTGGAGGTTAGCCGAGATCACGCTCATGGCTGAGCCGTTCTGCTGAGCCAGTCCCATTGTGTCGTAATAGATGTTGTTGCTGAGCAGTCCATATGAGAATGAACCATATAGCTTCCACATAGGGACGGATACCGATGCCTCCAGCTTGGTAGATGATATCTTTCCGAAGTCGTTATCCCATCTGTAGTGGTTGGTCAGCATGTGCTGCTGATAGTAGTCTGGCTCCTTGAGTGTAGTCTCGAAGTGTGCCTTCAGTGTCAGAGGGCTTGTCCTGTGTCTTCTGAACGGGTAGGCGTTGAACTCCATGTTCGCCTCGATGCCGAAATCGTTGATTTCATGTCCGAGGAATGTGTACTGTCCCTTTGCGTTCCAATGCAGGTACTTGTCGTACTGTCCCTGTGCTCCTGCATAGAGATATACGGAGTTGAAGACTTTGTTGGAGCCGCCTGTGAGATAAGCATCCTGATCGAATGAGAAGTAGTTCAGCAACTTGTCTCCCAATCCTACGTCAAGCTTGGAAATGAGTCCGTTGCTCTTCCATGGCTGCAGCCTCAGGAAAACCTTGTTTTCAAGGCGCATCACTCTGAGCGAGTCGTGACTTGTGGTCGGGTTGAGGTAGAACCTGTTGTCGAAGAACTCCTTTCCGAACTTGTCGGAAGATGTCAGGTTGTCATCATAGGTCTTTCTGACCACCGAGTATTCGCTGCTGTGGCCGATGAATGCCGTGGTGATGTCGGTCTTAATTGAGTCGGCTGCCTCCTCCTGTCTTGCCATACTGCTCTGTCTGAGTTCGTCCTCAATGGTGAACTGTGCTATGGCGGCGGAGTCGCCGTATGTCATGATGCTGTCCTTAAGCGCCGCATATCTTTTCTCTTCCTTCTTCTTGGCGCGGACATCCTTGTCAAGGAAAGTGAATGGGATTCGGTATGTCTGATCCAGGAAGACCGTGTTTCTCTTAAGGCTGGTCCTTGCATTGTTCAGGTACACTTCGATCTCTCGTGCATCAACGAGAGTATCTCTGATCCATGCTTCGTCCACTACTCCTCCGTTCTCTCCTCTGTATATGCTGTTGAAGATGAAGCCACTGTGCATCAGATATTTCTTGCCTGTGTAGTTCGCACCGATGAATGCGTTTCTGTTGTTCACATCTTCATTTCTGAGCATACCCTGACCTCCGTTGCGTGTGTACTGCATCGTGATGTTGAGTTCAGGAGTGATGTTCTGGGTTGTGAGTACCTTTACGTTGGACTCTTCCTTTTCCCTGTTTGCGAAGAGGGTTCCCCAGTAGCAGAGTTCTGTGTATGGGGTCTTTGTATTGTATTGAGGAAGTGTCTCCGGAGTGTACGAGTAGATCAGGTAAGGACTGTAGAAGATCTCGTTGTTGTCTTCCTGTCTCTTGAAATAGTCGAACAGCTGCACAGGAGAGCCGACCACTCCGAGCCAAGAGGCGTTGAGGTCGTCCTTATAGAATTTATAGTCGTGGAAGTTGCGGTTGAATGAGGTGTCCACGGACTGGTCCCTCAGGTCCTCGATCTCGTGGAAGTCCGAGTCATGGGTCCATGTCACTATCCTCTTGTAGTGCAATGAGTCCGGGAATGCGAATGTCTCGAGGATGCGAGGGGTCGCCTGGATGATGCTGTCTCTGCGTGCCTTGATGCTGTCCTTGATTGCCATCTTGCGGTTCGCTTTGGCGATCAGTGCGGGAAGAGCCTGCTCGGCATCGTATTTCTTGCGTTCCATTCTCGAGAGCGAGGCATACCATGCGTCATGCTTTGCCTTTGCCACTTCGGTGGAGTCCTTTATATATAAGGAGTCAAGCTTGAGTACTTCGACTGTGTCTCCTGCCATGAGAAGGGAGTCGCGCACCTGTTTTCTGGTGGTCGAGTCCTTTACTGCGATGTAGTACTTGAAGAAGAACGGGTCAGTCTCTCTGAGTGAGTCCGGCACCTTGATGGTGTCTCTTGCCGTAAGTATGAGGGTGTCCACCTTGGCTGAATCCACAACTGTCGAGTCCACTGCAGTTGAATCCATGAGCAGCGTGTCTAAGGTGAGGGAGTCTGCTTTCAGCGAGTCTATAAGTGTCGGTCTGGCAGTGTCTGAGACCTCTTCCATGAGGAAAGACGAGTCGCTCTGACGGGTAAGTGCGAGCGAATCCGCCAGCCTTCTCAGACCGACAGATCTACCTGCATCTATGCCGAATGACTGCATGGCGGCAGCCATCACAAGCAGGGCAGGAACCCATATTTTGCTCATAGTTTTCCTCATAACAAGACGGCAAAGGTACGAATAATTATTGATTATTCAATAGTTACGCCTTTTGCTGTCATTTCGTCGAGGGCTTTCAGATGGCCTGCCGGGTCAACATAAGCGAGGCAATCCTTAAGAAGACGGACCTTGAATCCGGCCTTGAGAAGGTCTTCACATGTGTTCTTTACGCAGTATTCGGTTGCGATTCCGCAGACATACACATCGGTGGTGTCAAGCAGTTCAAGGATCTCTCCCAGAGACTGCTCGGCCGAGTTCATTCCTTCAAATCCGGAGTATTGCTCTACGGCCTTGTCGCATCCCTTGTCGAATGTCAGTTCCTCGCATGCATATGGAAGGAGTTCTTCGTGGATGCTGCCTCCTCGAGTACCTGCTACGCAATGCGAAGGCCAGATGCCGCCGTACTCCTTGAAAGAAGAATGGTCGGCAGGGTGATGGTCGCGGACAAAAAGGATAGGGAAGGTGTCGAGTATCTCGTGCTCCTCACCTTTCTGGCCTTTTGTCTTTGAGTCGATGAATGCAAGTGTCGCCTTGACTGCTTCGGCTGCATTCTCACAGGCAAGGCTTCCGTCGATGAAGTCATAGAGCATGTCTACGACTACAAGTACGCTGTTTGTCATAACTTGAAATCGTTAATTTCTTTTACGAGTCGGGTGATGATGCCCATCTTGAGGTTGTAGAGGTCGTCCGAGATGTCAACCTTATAATAATGAGGGTTGATCAGACGGCGCTCGCTAGGGCTGAAGTGCATGAGGGCGTCGTGGCAGAATGCCTTCTTTTCGGCAAGAGTGTATTTCGGAGCCACGTTGACTCCGTTCACGATGACCTTTTTCTGCAATGTGAAGGCCTGGTATTCTCCAGCCTCGAATGTCTTGTATTTGTATCGGTCGAACTCGTCGCATACTGTGAACGACTCGCCGTTCTCGATCTTCTGGCTGAGCTCGTCACCGCGAAGACATGTCACGTCCACCTTGAAGATTTCACCCTTGGACGGGTCATTCACCATGATTCTGTATGTGATCTGGAATCCTGGGTTGATCAGCTTGATCTTGTCCTCAGAGCGTTTGAGGACTGCCTGGCCGTCGATCTCTACGAGCTTATAGACATTGCCGAAGCATGGGTTTGCCTTGCTGGTTGCGATTGCGTCTCCCACTCCGTAGCAGTCGATGCATGCACCCTGGCGCTCGAGGTCGGTGATGAGGTATTCGTCAAGAGAGTTTGTCGCGAATATCTTGCAGTTCTTGAGGTCGTGTTCATCCAGGATTCTGCGGCACTCGGCAGACAGGTATGCGAGGTCTCCGCTGTCCAGCCTGATTCCGTATCCGCCCTCATATGAATCGTCGATGCCGTTGTCCTTGAATGCCCTGATGGCGTTGAGAACACCGCATCTGAGTGTGTCATATGTGTCGATGAGCATGATGAGCTGTTCTCCCTTGTGAGTCTTGATGTATGTATCGAATGCCTCGTATTCGCCTGCTACGCTGCAGCCGAACGACGTCACATAGCTGTGGGCCATGGTTCCGGTCGAGCCATAACCTGAGAGTGTGCCTGTAAGGATGTTGGATGTCGATGCGCATCCCGCTATGATCGCCGCCTTTGCTCCGTACATTGCAGCCCATGGTCCGTGTGCCCTTCGTGAGCCGAACTCGCTCACTGGACGGTTGGTCGCGCGGCATACTCGGGATGCCTTTGTAGCCACTGCCATCTGGTGGTTCATGATGCAGAGCATAGGGGTCTCGAGCACCTGTGCCTCGATGAGGGGGCCTTCGACTATGATGATCGGCTGGTTAGGGAAGACGATCTCGCCTTCTCTCATGGCGTATATGTTGCCGGTGAATTTCATTGCGGACAGATAGCCTCTGAACTCCTTGTACTCATCTCCAGGAAGGAACTTCTCGAAGAATTCGGGATCCATGTTGCCGAGGTTCTCGACCATCTCGACTACTTCGTCGATGCCGCTCACCACAGCCCAGTTGTTGTTTTCAGGAGCCTTTCTGTAGAATAGGTTGAAAACGGCCTGTTTGTCTTTCATGCCGTTTTCGAAGAATGACTTTCCCATTGTGTACTGGTACTTGTCGGAGCAATATGCAATGTTAAGCATGTGAGTTTGAATTTAAATCCAACAAATTTAATCTTTTTTCCTTGACATTTTCTTAAATTCGCGAATAAATTGCGCCACGTCATTGCGATGAGCGAAGCGACGTGGCAATCTGTATGATATGAATGAGTTGACCAATCTTTACACCAGACATTATTCTGCCGCCCCCGATTCCATTGTACCTCTGACCGGGTCGGCCAGCAACCGTAAATACTACCGTCTTTCCGGAGCCGGCAATTCCTGTATCGGGGTTGTCGGTACAGATGCGAGGGAGAATGAAGCATTTCTGGAAATAGCCGGCCATTTCCGTGACAAAGGAATCAATGTGCCGGAGGTCTATGCCGTGAGCGAGGACAGACTGGTATATATTCAGGAGGATCTTGGCAATGAGGTACTGTTCGACATGCTGGCTATGGCACGCAAGACAGGGGAGGGAATGGATCGTGTGGAAGCATTGCTCTGCAAGACCATGTCCATGCTGCCGAAGATACAGTTCGAGGGAGCGGATGGCCTTGACTTTTCGGTGTGCTATCCTCAGCCGTCATTCGACAGGCGTATGGTGATGTTCGACCTGAACTATTTCAAATACTGTTTCCTGAAGCCTTCCGGAGTGGAGTTTGATGAGATTGAATTGCAGGATGATTTCGAGAGGTTAGCGGACGATCTGCTGGAACATGATACCGACACATTTCTATACAGGGATTTCAATGCCAGAAATGTAATGATCTGTGGTGACGAGCCGTATTTTGTTGATTTCCAGGGAGGAAGGCGTGGTCCGGTGTATTATGATGTCGCCTCTTTTGTATGGCATGCAAGGGCAGGGTATCCGGATGCGACCAAGCAGAGGATGCTCGACAGCTATCTCGAGTCTTTGGCTGCATATTGTCCGGTAGATCGCAAAGCTTTTGTGCAGACGCTTGACCTGTTTATCCTTTTCCGACTGCTTCAGGTGCTTGGGGCGTATGGTTTCAGAGGACTTGTGGAGCATAAGGCTAATTTCATCACGAGCATACCTTCTGCCATATCGGAACTCAGAGGGATGCTTGATAGGTTCTCTGCAAGGTATCCATATATGGTCAGCGTCCTAGGTCAGATGTGTACTCTTCCTCGTTTTGAGAAGCTTCCGTCCGATGGAGTGCTTGAAGTCAAGGTATATAGTTTCTCGTTCAAGAAGGGGGTTCCGTATGATCCGACAGGAAACGGCGGCGGATATGTGTTCGACTGCAGGTCGATTCATAATCCGGGACGATATGAGCCGTACAAGAAACTGACCGGACGTGATGAGCCTGTGATCAGATTCCTTGAGGATGACGGTGAGATATTCGGCTTCCTGGAGCATGCATATGGTGTTGTGGATCCGCATGTGGAGACTTATATGAAGCGTGGGTTCAATAGCTTGATGGTCTGCTTCGGCTGCACCGGCGGTCAGCACCGATCTGTCTACAGTGCGGAGCACATGGCGCATCACCTTGCGCAGAAATATCCGGGCATCCGTGTGCGTCTCGTCCACAGGGAACAGGGCATCACGGAAACTTTGGGACAGTTAACCGTAGATAAATAGCACCAACCTTCTCCACCGTGATGGTTAACAATTGACAAATAGAAAATACAACGCTGAAAACTTTGAACGAAGTGATAACAAGTCCCTTCCCCGAGGGAAGGGATTTAGGGATGGGGTAACGTGGACATATTTTCATGTTTATGCACCCACCTTCTCCATAGTGACAGTTAACCGTAGATAAATAGAAAAACAAGGCTGAGAACTTGGAACGAAGTGATGGTAAGTCCCCTTTCCGAGAAAGGGGATTTAGGGGATAGGTAACGTGGACATATTTTCATATTTATGTACCCACCTTCTCCATAGTGACAGTTAACCGTAGATAAATAGAACAACAAGGCTCAAAAATATGAAAGCAATGATCTTCGCAGCGGGTCTTGGAACCCGTCTGAAACCGATAACCGATACGCTGCCTAAGGCAATGGTTCCATTGTGTGGAAAACCCCTCATCGAGCATGTGTCCAGAAGACTCATGACCTTCGGGATAGATGAAGTGGTGGTCAATGTCCATCATTTTGCAGATACCATCGAGGCTTGGGTTGCAGAGAAGGAGTGGATTTGCACGGACCCCTCAAGCAAGGGTACTGGAATGCTGCTTGTGCAGGTCAGTGATGAGAGGAAGCTTTTGCTGGAGACCGGTGGAGCGGTGTTGCATGCGCGCAGATATCTTGAAGGATGTGGGCATTTCCTGATCCATAATGTGGACATTATGTCGAATGCCGATCTGAACTGGCTTGAAGACCAGGTTTCAGAGGATGCTTTGGCCACATTGATGGTAAGTGACAGACCGACAAAGAGATTCCTGCTGTTCGAGCCCGGAACCATGCGTCTGGTCGGATGGCATAACACAGATACAGGTGACTATAGTCTCATAAACGATGCTCTGAAGATAGAGGACTGTCTGGCATATGGATTTTCCGGTATACATATCATGTCCGACAAGGTGTTTGGCTTGATGGATGAATATGTGGCGGAGAGGGGATTGACAGTCGATCCGGAAGCCGGAGTGAGGTTCCCTGTGATGAGTTTCTACCTTTGGGCAGCCAGGAGGGTGCCGATCAATGGTGTAGTGGCTCAGAATCTGAACTTCCTGGATGTCGGCAAACTGGATACCTTGAAGCAGGCTGAAGAGATGATTAATCAGCTGGCACTTAACTAATTGGTATATAGTACTTTACGGAAACTGCGTGCCGCCAAAGGGGAGCACGCAGTTTCTGTAAGTCGTTGTTATTCAATGTTTTGTCTGCCAGGGTTAGAACTGATCTGCGATGGCGTCGCAGCCACCGAGGTTGCCTTCTTTCAGAGGGATTGACTTCATGATCACCAGACCGCTCGCAAGGACAGCAGTGAATGCGACGATCACCAGGACGTATGCCCATGGACTCATGATCTGGGAGAAGAACTCTACATCTTCAAGTCCAGGGATCCTGCTGACGACTACAGAAAGGGTGTTGTTCACGCAGTGCATCAGCATAGTAAGTTTCAATGAGCCAGTCTTGTAATATACATATCCGAGCACAACTCCGATGATGAATGCCGGGATCGCCTGCCAGAGGTTTCCATGTATCAGTCCGAAGACGGCCGCTGAGATCATGATCGCCCATGCCGGCTTCATCTTGGTCAGCAAGCCACGAAGGATGATTCCCCTGCAGAGCCACTCCTCGAAGAACGGTGCGAACACCGAAACCGAGATGAGCACGATCCATACCGGACCGTCGAGCATCATTTCCATTGCTGCCTTCATGGTTTCGGACATCTCAGGAAGCAGCATGCTTATAGGCTCGATCACAAATGCGCCTGCTAATGCCATAGCGCTGACTATCAGCGCCATGCTCCAGCCCTTTCTGCCTCCGAAGTTGTTGCTGTCAAGAGCATATCCCTTTTCAAAGCCTTCATTCCTGCGGCTCCTTGCCGATGCGTAGAGCATTGCCGGTATGAACTGGATAGGATACATGATGACAAGTCCGTATGTTGTGGCGAATGACATGGACATTGTGAGTGTGAGTGCCGCTGTCACCAAGCCTCCGAGAAACATTCCCGTAAAGAAAAGTACTATTATCCAGATAAGGTCAGAGATTCCTGGAACGAAATGATCGTAAGTGGAGAAGAGGTCGTAGGAACCTCTCTTTGTCTTTTTCTTGAAATAATGCATGGATGTATTGTTTAAAGTCAGCCAAAATTAGTTAAATTTGTCGAGATAAGAATATAAGGAAATGGAAATTTGGAATAAGATAAAGAGTGCCTATACAGGTGAAGGCCGCAGGTTCATATGGTTTGTGACTGTGGTTCTGATTGTTTTTGTGTTCTCATGGATGTTCGGTGGCGGCAACACCATATTCCATTGGATCAGGGCAAAGCAGGAGATCAGGCGTCAGGAGGCGCAGATCGAAGAGTATCAGCGCCAGATCAAAGAAATGGACGGCAGCATCGATCAGCGTGTCACCGACCTTGACACCCTTGAGAAGTTCGCGCGAGAGCAGTATCACTTCTCGGAAAAAGATGAAGATGTCTACATCATTTCACGATGATGTAGACATCTTCTTCTTTTTCGTCTTATTATCCTAAAATCCAGTATAACTCCAAGGAGTGATGACGCGGAGTTCCTCCTTGACGGACTCGGACACCTCGAGAGTCTCGATGAACTCGGCGATCACCTCATGGTTGATGCCCGCACCTGTGCGTGTCAGCGCCTTCAGTGTCTCGTAAGGGTTAGGGTAGTTCTCTCTGCGGAGGATAGTCTGGATAGCCTCGGCAACCACAGCCCAGTTTCTCTCAAGGTCAGCACGGAGGGCATCCTCGTTGAGGATAAGCTTGCCGAGTCCCTTCTTGAGGGAGTTGAGTGAGATCATTGAATGAGCGATCGGCATTCCCACGTTGCGGAGCACTGTAGAGTCTGTGAGGTCACGCTGCAGGCGTGAGATAGGGAGCTTCATTGAGAGGTGAGTGTAAAGCGCATTTGCTACACCGAAGTTACCCTCTGCGTTTTCAAAGTCAATAGGGTTGACCTTGTGAGGCATTGCTGATGAGCCGACCTCTCCTGCCTTCACCTTCTGGCGGAAATACTCCATAGATATATATGTCCAGATATCGCGAGCGAAGTCGATGAGGATCGTGTTGATGCGTCTGAGGCAGTCGAACAGCGATGCAAGGTTGTCGTAGTGCTCGATCTGGGTTGTAGGGAATGATCTCTTGAGGCCGAGTGACGCAACGAAATCATTTCCGAATGCGATCCAGTCCACTGCAGGGTAAGCTACCTTGTGGGCGTTCATGTTGCCTGTCGCACCGCCGAACTTTGCAGGATAAGTGAGAAGCTCGAACTGACGGATCTGCTCCTCAAGACGAACGACGAATACATTGAACTCCTTGCCTACGCGGGTAGGTGAAGCAGGCTGACCGTGTGTCTTGGCGAGCATAGGAATCTCTGCCCAGTCGTCAGCCATGCCCTTGATGAGGTCCAGCACCTCGCGCAGAAGCGGCATGAAGCTTTCCTCGAGCGCCTCTTTGAGTGAGAGAGGAACCGAAGTGTTGTTGATGTCCTGTGATGTAAGTCCGAAGTGAACGAACTCGCCCCACTTCAGGATATCCATCTCCTTGAATCTGTCCTTGATGAAATACTCGACAGCCTTTACATCATGATTTGTGACCTTCTCGATCTCCTTCACCTTGGCTGCATCCTCAGGAGTCATGTTTCTGTAGATGTCTCTGAGCGCCTCGAACTTCGAAGAATCGAAATCCGCGAGCTGAGGAAGAGGAATCTGACAAAGTGCGATGAAGTACTCGATCTCCACGCGAACGCGGTACTTGATGAGCGCGTACTCGCTGAAATACTCTCTAAGTGGTTCTGTCTGACGTGAATAACGTCCGTCGATAGGCGATACTGCCAAAAGTGAATGATTGTCCATTTGCGTTCTTTTAGAATTTGCGTTGCAAAGATAGCAAAAAGATGTAAATAATGATATATGAGCTAGGCATACATGAATAGTGATTGGAAAACACAGAAAAAAGTTTATCTTTGCCGCGCATTAGCATAAGATGTTAATAATCATTAATTATTCAATATTATTTTAAATGAAAAGCTTATTTAAGAAATTGTCTTTCATTGCCGTCTTCGGCGCATTCTGTGGCTTTGCCACTTCATGTGGACCTCAGGAGACACCTTCTGGTGTGACCGGAGATGATTTTGCAATTGAAGTAAAGGAGGTTGGTGCAGATTATGTAGACATCCTCGTTTCTGCTCCATCTTCACTCGAGATGGCTTACATGGTAACTGAGGAGCCTGTACTCACAACTCCTGCTGTCCTTTTCAAGGAAGACGGAAAGGGTACAATCATCACTGTGAACCATGGTGATGTTGTCCGTATCAAGAACGGCGTTGTACAGGACACAGAGTACAATCTTTATGCTTGTGCAAAGCTCAGCGCCATGGAGTATTCGCCAATCATCAATGTGACTTTCAAAACCAAGAAGTATGAGTTTAGCGAGACAGTCACTGTCGTAGAGACATACTATGATGGTTACAAGGTGCATGTTGCTGTTCCGGAAGAGGTGAAGGCCAAGGGTCATGTTCTCCGCTATGGTTCTACCAGCCTCGCTATGTACAATAAGGCTACACAGCTTTATGGTACTTCTGATGTCGATAGACTTATCGGAAACGGTAACGTTTATGGACGTTATATCAAGAATGACTCTACCCTTGTATTCAACAACGAGAACATCTACGAGCGCAATCCGGACGGAAGCTTCTATGTAGATCCTGAAACAGGTGAAATGTGGGATATCCACGACCCTATCGCTCCAGGTGAGCCATGTGTGTTCCTTGTAGGAGAGTTCGCTTGGGCTTCATCATCACAGGAGATCGAGGATAAGATCGGCGTTGCAGGTTGGAATCCGGCATACATCATTCCTATGTATGATTTCAGAACAGATACATGGACAGGTGAGTTCAAGAAAACAGAATTCCGTGCAAAGGAGCCTGCCCTTCTTGATGCAGAGATCAACATTGAGGTAAGCGATATCTCTCCGATCGATGCCAATATCTATATCGATGTGGATGATAACGTATATCAGTATATCTATGCTGTCATGGATATGAACACATACAACTCGATGTTATCTCTTTGCGGTGATAATGAGGATTATATACAGTGGTTCCTCACATCATACCTCGCAGTGTTCGAGCTCGGTTGCGAGGCTCAGTACGGTGACCTTGATATCAACGCGGCTTCGCACTTCCTTGAGCCTCTGGCTGCAGGTGAGGACTATGTGATCGTCCTTACAGCTCTCGGAGACGCAGAGGGTTCAACTCAGAAGTTTGTGAAGAAGGAGTTTACAGCTGCCAAGGCAAGCAAGCCAAGACCGGTGATCGAGGTTACTCCTGTTCCATCTGATGACCCATATCTTGCAACATTCAACATCAAGGCAGGCAAGGACTCTAAGGGTAATGTGCAGCATATCATGGGTGCATATTACGGAGCTAACTACGCTAGAGAGTGGCAGCTCATGTTCAACCAGAAGTACACTTACGAGACAATCCTTAAGGGTAACTACGCTTTCGGAGCTGACGAGCTTGCACAGATCAACTCAGAAGAGGGACTTAACTTCTCTGTATATACTCTTGACGGCGAGACTACCCGTATGGCCGTTTACGGATATAATGATGAGTACACTTTCAACCAGGTGGATCCTGCTTCAGTGGCAGATTATACATCACCTTATGCTCCTGCCAAGCCGTCAGTTGCCGGGTATGATGCTCTCGTGGCTCAGCTTGAGGGTGAGTGGACCGCAACTGCGACAATGAAGGCGAATATGCTTGTTGACGGTACTGAGGATCAGTATGACACTTATCTTGTAGAGCATAGCTCAAAGGTTGTGCTTTCAGGTTCGGTTGCTGGTGTTCCAAATCCAGTGCCTGAGTCTACATATGCTCTCTATTCAGGTATGTCAAGAGATGAGGTTGACGGAATGCTTGAGGAACTTGATCTTCTTTGCGAGACATTCACTGAGAACAGACTCGTAAACCAGAACCGTATCCTTGCGTCAGGATTCATTGACTTTGACTATCACAAGAACCCAGGCCGTCTTGACTGGAGAAGCCCATTCGATCTTTTCGTGGCAAATGACTATAGCTCTGTTGACATTCCTCAGCTTCTGTATGACTTCGGTCCGAAGTGGTATCTTGAGGTTCTTGAGGACGGTAGCGTGATCGTTCCATTCAGCAGCACTTTGATGCCTCCAATGCATGGCTGGCCAGGTTACCCTTACTATGTCGGTGCTTACGATGGCAGCCAGTATGGTTTCTACGATGCAAATGAGGACTATCCAGGCTTCCCTGTTGAGGTGTCACAGGATAAGATCGTGATCAAGCCTATGGAGATCAGCGGTAGCAAGTATTACATGAATGCTTTCGGTTTCAGCCAGGATGCTGTAGCTGCCGGTAGCGCTGATGTAATTCCGGTTGTATCGGAGATCGTTCTTACACGTGGTTGGACAGCTCCTGCAAATACTTCATCAGTAAAGCCTGCGTCAGTTCGCGCTGCTGTACAGACTATTGATGGCGCTCCTGCTGCAATGCCGGTTGCCCGCAAGGTGAAGTCTATGACCAAGTTCGTTGAGCCTCAGAAGTATAACGTTGACGAGCAGGCAAACTTCATCACATTCGAGAAGTTCGACCAGGTGATGACAGACGCCGTAAACAAATACTATAATATCAAATAATAATGATAGCAAGAACTCTTAAGTATGCATCACTGCTCATGGCAGCAGTGATGCTTATTTCCTGCCAAGGCCAGCAGGATCCAGAACAGGAAGGTACAGGAAACGGCGGTGGAATCGAACTGACTGTCGACAAGGTGCTCATCCAGGCGGATGGCGCAGACTATGCTACTCTCAGCGTCACTCTCGATGGCAAGCCAGTGACAGAGAACGTTCTCTTCTTTGATGCAAAGGATAACCTCCTTGACATTGCAGACTTCAAGTTCTCTACAGAGACTCCGGGCAGCTATGAGATCTGGGCAAACTATGGAACATACAATACCAATAAGGTACTTATCCGTGCCATTTCAGCTGCTATACCTCAGACTCCTGCAGATCCACAGCCGTCAAGCACTTCATTCAAGTCAAGAGTGATGTGCATGCAGTTTACCGGAACAGCCTGTGGTTATTGCTCTCAGTTCATGGAGAGACTCCGTGACGCTTTTGAAGATGAGGCTTTCGGTGATGAGTATGTAAAGGCTGCATTCCATACATATTCATACAGCGCATCTTATCCGGATCCAGCCTATATGACATGGAACTGGTCTGATCGTGTTCTCGGTGTCCAGCATCCTACTATTATCATGGACTATACCAGTAAGTATGCATTGTATGCTTCTACAAGTTCAGATGAGTTCAAGGGTGTAGTAAGAGAGATGAACCAGGCAAAGCAGGACGTTGCTTGCGGTATTGCAGTAAGCTCTACTCTTTCTGACGGTCAGATCGTAGCCAAGGTCACTGTAAAGGCAGCAGAGGAGGGAACATACCGAGTTGGTGCGATCCTTCTTGAGGACGGTCTTATCGGAAACCAGATCAATGGCGAAGAATGGATGAAGGTTCACAATTCTTGCGCACGTTATATCGACGCTCGTGAGGATGCTACAAGCGGAACAGAAAGATGGTATGGCTTCTCTCTCGGTAAGATCGAGAAGGGTAAGACAGCCGACTATCTCTTTGTCTGGAACCTTCAGGAGATCTGGGATGATGCCAACACACCGATCGAGTACTGGCAGCCATTTGTTGAGGAGAATCTCAGAATGGCGGTATTTGTGACAACTACAGCAGAAAATGAAAGAGGCGATCAGTATTTCTATGTCAACAATGCTGTGAATGCTTCAGTAAATGGTCAGACACCGTTCTCATATAGATAAAAAAAGAGGCCTCGCGCCTCTTTTTTTTATCTGTGAAACTTTATAATAGCAGCATCACAGCAAAAACATATAGAAGGAAGCCTTGGAAGACAAGGCTTCCTTTGCTTTCTGTATCAATGTATATTTCGGTCGCATCAGAGTCGGCGATCTCCTTGAGTTCCGCGGCATCGGCAGCATTGCGTGCCGCCCACTTTCTGATCAGCATTCCGTCATTGAAATAGGTGACACCTCCATTTGAGCGGTTGAGGCTGATGAGTGTCTTGTAATCAGAAATGTATGCTTTGTCCATGAGTTCCTGAGGAACGTTTCCAGTGTCGGTGCACAGCAGTATCACCTTGAAACCGGCCCCTTCAGCCCTCTCTGCGAAGTTCTCTGTCTTTTTCCAATTCCTGGCCTTGGTCTTTGTGTCATAGACCGATATGACCATGACCTTTCCTTCCGTTGCCAGTGTGTCCATGTACTCTTCAGTGGCCGGGTCGTAGAAAGAGAGTTCCGTGGTGCTTTCTGTCTGACCTTCCTTAAGTCTGGTGTCTACGCTTACGAATGTCCATGTCGAGTCCGGAAGGTGTCCAAGGGTGAATTCCTCGGTCAATCCATCCTTTTCATATGTGAATACGGATTCGTACATCTCGTCGGTGTTGATGCTGGCCTTTGCCTGAAGTTCCGCTCCTGCCTTATAGGCCGTAAAGTCGATCAGGGGTATATGTCTGATCGAGTATCCTGTGACTGCAAATACGGATACGGTCACAAGTGCGAATGAGACGTATTTCTTCTTCTGGGTTACGCCTAAATGCCTGCTTGGGAAATAGTACGCAAGCAGCAGGAGGAGCAGGATGATGTTCTTGATGAAAGTCTCCCAATGGGTCAGGTGTATTGCTTCGCCGAAGCATCCGCAGTCCATCTGTGGATTGAATATCACAAGGAGCAGGGTCAGGAAGGTGAAGAATCCCTGCATGATAAAGGCAATCAGTGCTGTAATCCTGCGCCATACCCCTGTAATCAGAGCTACACCGACCAGAGTCTCGGCCAGCGCGAATGTCACTCCAATGAATTTTGAAGAGAACGCGAGGAAACCAAGGTGCAGGAAGTCATAGTATTCCTTCATCACAAGCCCTGCCCCGACCGGGTCCATGAGCTTGACGAGGCCCGAGAGGAAGAATACCATTCCGGTAATGAAGCCGCAGAAGCGCTTAAGGCGCAGAAGAAGGTATCTCATGTCTTTATCTTTTTATTGCAGTGTCCACTGCAGCCTTGATTTTTGCAAAAATCGCGTCAGGAGGCAGCATCAGACCGTTTTCGTCTGAACAATCTATTCGGATGAACTTAGGGTCGCGCTCGCACTGTTTCCTGTATATGTCGCGAACCTTTATCTGGAACCGGATGTCAGCTTCGTGGATGTCCTGCGCGCCTTCGAGATATTCTCTATCCTGCCCGCCACGCTGACTCTTGAGTTTTGATTCCACGAAACCGATAGGCACGTCAAGGAAGATGTTCAGGTCCGGAACCGGTAGGTCGAACTGACCGTACTCTGTATTGAATATCCACTCCCTGAGCTCGTCTGCCTCTTCTGCTGACTTCATCTTGGCGCACTGATATGCGATGTTGGAGTATACATATCTGTCAAGCAGCACTGTGCCTCCAGCCTGAAGCGTGCGCTTCATTTCCGGAGCGGCTCCGTGGCGGTCTTCAGCAAAGAGGAGCGCCACCAGCTGCGGATGTACGGCTTCGTTCGAGCCGAAGTCTCCACGGAGAAAACGGCTTATAAGCTCTCCGTAAACCGGAGCATCATAGCGTGGGAAATGTATATATTCGAGGCTTCCAAGGACCTCTTCGAGATATTGTCTGAGTTTCTTTACCTGGGTTGACTTGCCTGCTCCGTCAAGTCCTTCGAGTACTACTAGCATATATTATGAAGTTTGTGGTATCATACAAAGTTATACAAAAACTGTCATTTCTAGCGAAGCCCAGAAATCTTTTTTGCTATTTTTGCACACGAAATGGAAAAAGGCAGACACATAGACATAATGGGTATCGTGAACATCACGGACGACTCTTATTTTGCCGAGAGCCGTTGTGTGGATGTGCATGCGGCCCTGGAGCGTGTGTCGCGTCTGCTGGAAGAAGGAGCCGACCTGATCGACATAGGCGCGTGCTCGACCCGTCCCGGCTCTGTTCCTGTGGGCGCAGAGGAGGAATGGCGTCGTCTGGAGCCGGTCCTGAGAGCGGTCAAGGGCGCTTTTCCACATGCCCGTCTGTCAATAGACACATACTGGTCGTCGATTGTGCGCAAGACGTACGATCTGATAGGTGATTTCATCGTCAACGACATTTCTGCGGGCGAGGATGATCCGGAGATGCTCCCTGCGGTGGGAGAGCTGGGGCTGACGTATGTGGCCATGCATAAGCGCGGGACCCCGCAGACTATGCAGGACATGACGCATTACCATGATGTGGTTGCGGATGTCAGGACGTATTTCGACGAGTTCTCTGCAAAGGCCGATTCTTGCGGTATAAAAGGCTGGATCCTTGATCCAGGTATCGGATTCGCCAAGACTATAGGGCAGAATTATGAACTGATCAGAAGACTTGATGAACTGAAAAGTGTCACTGCCGCCGACGGCGCGACACCTCGCATTCTGGTAGGTGTATCTCGTAAAAGTCTGATTTATAAGTACCTGAATATCTCTCCGGAGGAGTCTCTCCCTGCCACTCAGGTGCTTCATCTGGCCGCTCTTCAGAACGGAGCGGACATTCTTCGCGTTCATGATGTGGCTGAAGCAGTGCGGACAAGGACAATTTATTGCCGGTTGGAGCAATAAATTTTTGTGGAAACAAGGAATTTGAGTATTTTTGTCCGAATTATACTGTATCGTATCTAATTGCGAATAACAAACTTAAGTACCAATAATATGAGAAATTTACTTTTGAGTCTTGCACTCCTTATTTCTGCAGTTGCTGCAGCACAGGTTCCATCGGTAACAGTTGAGAACTCTAAGGGTGAGGCAGTAAACACAAAGACCCTTCTTGACGAGGGCACCCCAATGATCGTGTCTTTCTGGTCAACATCATGCAAGCCTTGCATCCGTGAGCTCGACGCTATCTATGACGCTCTTCCTGATTGGCTTGATGAGGTTGAGTTCCGCGTTGTTGCTGTGTCTACAGATGACAGCCGTCTCCTTGCAAAGGCAAAGTCTTTCGCTGAGGGACGTGGCTGGGGAGAGGAGTATACGCTTCTTTTTGACAAGAACCAGGACTTCATGCGCGCTATGAACGTATCTGTAGTGCCTCATGTATTTGTGATCGACGGCAAGGGTAAGGTGGTATACTCTCACACATCTTACGTTCCCGGTAACGAGCTCGAGCTTTTCGAGGCTATCAAGAAGTGCTCTAAGTAATCTTTAAGGATACACTAAAGCTTATTGTGATGAAAAGACTTTTTATCGTCATGGCCTTTGCGCTTTGTGCCGTATCGGCCGGAGCCCAGGAGAAAGGATACCTTACAGGAAGTTTCGAGACCAATGACCACATCTATGTAAAGGATGAGGCCAATAAGTTCACTCCGGGAGATGACAGCTTTGCGACAAACAACTATCTCAAGCTGGACTATTACAACGGCAATTTCTCTGCAGGTATGCAGATGGAGGGATACTACCCGGCTCTTATCGGATTCCCTACAGAACTTAACAAGTTTGCCATCAGCAACATGTATGTGAACTGGAAGGACGAGGATTTCCAGATCACTGCCGGAACGTTCTACGATCAGTTCGGAAGCGGTCTCCTTTTCCGTAGCTGGGAAGACAGACTTCTTGGTATGAACAACACCATCATGGGTGCCCGCTTTGCATACAACTGGGAGGATAAGATCGCATTCAAGGCAATGTGGGGTATGCCTCGCCTTGGTATGGAGATCTCTGACACTCAGGTAAGAGGAGCAGATCTCAGTGTATCTCTCTCAAACATGATCGGTTGGGATGACATCCTTCTCTCGGTAGAGGGATCTGTTCTCAATAGATATGAGAAGATCAGCATCGATGCTGAAGAAGCAGGCGGAAAGGCCAGCACAGTAGGATATTCAGGACGCGTGAACTTTGACTACAACGGTTTCTTCCTCAAGGGAGAGTATGTAGACCTTGGCAAGAAGCTTGTTGCAATGCAGCTCAAGAGGGGAAATGCGCAGCTCGTAGAGCTTGGATATAACGGAAGAGGTCTTGGTGTGACCCTCACAGGTCGTCGTCTTGAGTGGATGGGCCAGAAGATATCTTCAAAGTCGCTTTCAACTGCAAACCTCATATCTTATGTGCCTGCGATGAGCACTCAGTATACTTACATGCTGACCACGCTTCATCCATATAATCCGCAGGTCGGTGATGAGTCAACTGCCGCTTTCAACAGTGGTGAGATGGGAGGACAGCTTGATGCTTTCTATAACTTCCGTCGCGGCACCAAGCTTGGCGGCAAGAGAGGAATGAAGGTTCATGCCAACTTCTCGACATACTATGCTATCGCGCAGGAGGGCACTGCAAAACCAGGCAACCTTCTTTTCCGTGACTTCAGCTTCGACATCGAGAAGCAGTGGACAAAGGAGTTCAAGATGGTTCTCCTTTACTCTATGCAGGAGTATAACCCTACATATGGTAACTTCAAGACTACATGGCTGTCGAATATCGTGGTAGCGGATCTCCTTTACAAGTGGACTCCGACTTTCTCTACTCGTCTGGAACTTCAGTACCTTACAACCAAGGAGGACAAGAAGGATTGGATGGCAGCTCTCCTCGAGGTCAACTTCGCACCGCATTGGAGCATCTGGGGAAGCGACATGTACAACCACGGATCGACAAAGATGCATTATTACAATGCCGGTGTAAGCTACACTAAGGGACGTACGCGTCTTGCGGCAGGTTACGGCCGCTACAAGGACGGATTCATCTGCTCTGGTGGAGTATGCCGTCAGATCCCTCAGTACACAGGAGCTAACTTCAGCATCACAACTTCATTCTAATGAAAAGAATACTTCTATATATTTCGGCAATC
>JAEIGA010002263.1_pt1 | contig 30755 bp, 49 predicted proteins | sample 9270691 | NCBI WGS metagenome assembly JAEIGA01 (sample SAMN17057246, study PRJNA624740) | gut metagenome | biome: biome; isolation source: fecal sample | host: Bos grunniens | place: China: Xizang | collected 2019
AGCGCCGATTTACCCCCGTGTGCGCGCGCGCGTAGCAAGGGGTGGTCAGGAGGAAGGATGACCAGGGGAGAAATCGAAGTAACAGAAGCGATCCGGAAGGAACGGCAGAAGCTGGTCAGGGAATTGAAGAAGGCGAAAATTTCGAAGCATAAGATGAAGGTTCTCGAAGCCGTCATCGATAACGTTGCCTTCCTCAAGGTCACACTGGATGACCTGCGGGAGATGCTCCTGACGGAAGAGATTCTCGTCGAGTACGACAATGGCGGAGGGCAAAAGGGGATCAAAGAGAATCCACTTTACAAAGAATATACAACGCTGTTTGGAAATTTCATGAAAGGCATGGACAAGATTCTGGCGCCAATGCCGGACACTGATCCGGAAGCAAATCCGATAGTACAGGAGGCTAAACCGGAGACGATACTGGACGCGATCAGAAAGAAGCGTGATGCATGAGAGGATCCCAGGAGCCGCATATCAGAATAGAGCCGGAGAGATATTGCACGGATGGAGATGACGCTGCAATGCTCATGCAGGGTTATGGGAACGCGCTTGATCCATGGCAAAAGCTTGTCGTTGACAGCTGGCTGGGAAAAGACGAAAGCGGTGAGTATACCGTAACATCTGCAGGGCTTGCGGTGCCTCGGCAGAACGGAAAAAACGTCATCCTTGAAGCAAGAGAGTTTTTCGGGATGGTGATCAACGGCGAAAAGATACTGCACACAGCGCATCAGGTCAAAACAGCGAAAAAGCACTTTCGGAGGATCGAAGCGATTTTCACAGACAAGAGGCATCCGGAAATTGCATGCCTCGTGAACCGGATCCGGTACACGAACGGAGAGGAATGCATCGAACTGACCAACGGCGGTTCGATAGAGTTCTCGGCGAGGTCAAGACAGTCAGCGAGAGGATTCGATGGTATTGCTCTGCTGGTTTATGACGAGGCGCAGGAGCTGACAGATGATCAGGTTGAAGCCTTGATGCCTACGCTATCAGCGTCAGCGACCGGAACAAGACAGGTCATTTACGCTGGGACGCCTCCTTATCCGGGCTGCCCGGGTGAGGTGTTTCGCCGCAGGCGTGTGGTATCGACAGCAGATCCGGGGAAAGGAGACGCCTGGCACGAGTGGGGTGTACAGGCGAAGAATGTTGATGATATCAAGGCTGATGATACAAGCCTATGGTATATGACAAATCCGGCACTTGGGATCCGGCTGGCAGAGGACCACATAACGACAGAGCTGCGGACCATGTCAAAAGACGGATTTGCTCGAGAGCGGCTCGGATGGTGGTCTCCGGTCCTGATGAAAGAAGCAGATTATGCGATCGACAAAGACCTTTGGGAGTCCTGCAGATCTGCAGAAAAGAAGCCAAGCGGGAAGACGGCATATGGTATCAAATTTTCTGCAGATGGTGCAGAGGTTTGCCTGTGCGGGGCTGTGATCCCTGCAGAAGGACCTGCAAGGATCTCGGAGATCGAACGAAGACCGACAGGCCATGGCATGGCGTGGCTGGCTGCATGGCTCAATGAACGTTATAAACAGGCGTCATGCGTTGTGATCGATGGACGAAACGGTGTAGATGTCCTGATCGACAAAATATCCGGGACATGGAAACAGAAGGGATCCGTAATTAAGCCGGGAGCGAAGGATGTCATCGCATCGGTAAGCTTTCTGATAAACGCACTTACGGAACATTCCGTTACATGGTATTCCGGGCAGGAAGATCTGAGAGACAGCGCCATAACATCGATTAAAAGACCGATCGGAGGCGGCTGGGGATTCGGAGGAGAGAACCCGATCCCGATAGAGGCAGCGGCTCTGGCTTTATGGGGCGCCGCAAACAGTAAAAGAGATCCTAGCAAGGTAATGAGGATTGGATGATGAAAGACTACTTTATTGATCCGGAAAAGGTAATCGGTCTTGGAGAAGAAGAAACGCGGATGCTTCGGAAGCTCCTGGACGTTTACAAGGCAACGTATATCAAGAACGCTGAAAAAGAACGTTATTACGACGGGAAGATTTCTCTTCAGGAGGTCAATCTAGGGATCGCGCTGCCGCAAGGCATGCTCGGCCTTGAGATCGGATGCGCGTGGGGAGCGAAGACGGTTGATGTTCTTGCGGGCCGGTCTATGTTCGACGGATTCGTCGGAGAAAACGGAGAAGAGATCGAGCAACTGAACCAGATCGTAAGGGACAACGATCTTATCGCGGAGTACCCGAAGGCTTGCCGGGACGAGCTGAAGATCGGCTGCAGCTTTGCGACTCTTTCAGCAGATAAGGGAATCGGATGTCGGATACGGTTTCATTCCGCAAACAGCGCGACGGCGATCTGGGACGGAAGCAAGAACAGAATCGCATACGGCATGGCGATCACTGACACGGCTCCGGCTAATGTCGGGCACTGGATCCCGTCCATGTTGAACCTGCATACGGATGACGCGATCTGGGTACTGGTACGGACCGGAGACAACTGGACTGCGACAAAGTACCCGCACAAGATGGGACGTCCCCTGATGGAGCCGCTGATCTATAACCCGACCAGCGCGAAGCCGTTCGGTCAGAGCCGTATCAAGGAGCCGGTCAGACGGCTGATCCAGGGCTATGTGCGGACGATCGCGAACGCAACGATCGGACTGGAGTTCAGCACGGCACCGCAGAAGTATCTGCTGGGTGTCACTGATGACCAGTATGACGCGGTCGTTAATCAGAAATTCAAGCAATATGTTGGGAATATTCTCGCGTCCACGGCTAATCCGGAGACTGGCGAGAAACCGACCTTCGGGCAACTGCAGCAGGGATCTATCACTCCGCACGTTGAGATGCTCCGCGTACTGGCGACACAGTACAGCGCGGCAACAGGTCTGACCGTCACGGATACCGGTGTGGTCAATGATGCGAATCCGACCAGCTCCGACGCGATCCTGGCACAGAGCCAGACACTCGTTGTGATGGCAGAACAGCTCAATGCAAGGAACGGGGACGCGCTTCAGAATATCGCTATGATGGCGATCGCGATCGCGAACAATATCCGGCTGGACGAGCTGACGGACACGCAGAAGAATATCGTCGCGCATTTCAAGAACCCTGCTATGCCTTCGGTAGCGGTCACGGCAGACGCGGCTATCAAGATCGCTTCTGTCCGTCCTGAGTTCGGCGAAACAGACACGTTCCTCGCGATGATCGGATTCAGCCAGGCGGATATCAGACGGATCCGGGCGCAGGAGCAGAGAGCAAGAGGGCTCCAGGTACTGGAAGAGGTCGGTGAGTGATGAGGATCTCGGACAAAGTATGGACACGATACATCAACAGGCTCCGGCGGCTCAGCGACCGCGCGTCGAATGAGATGCGGCAGTACCTCTCCACGCACGAGACCGAGACACAGGCAGGGATGAACGCAGCGATAGAATATGCTTATGCTCTCGCGACCAAGTACGGGGAAGGCTCCGGAACGCTTGCCTGCGAGATGTATGACGCTATTGCAGAACTTCAGGGCGCGAACGTACCAGCGGCAGTCCCGGCACCAACGGCAACGATGAACGAGACGGCGAAGGCTGTTGTCGGAACAATGAAGACCGGGAACGATGAGATCGTATCCTCGGCAGTCGGCAGACTTGTCAAGATGGCAAGCGCAGACACAATGCAGCGAAACGCTCTCCGGGACGGGGCCGAGTGGGCATGGATCCCGAGGGGCGACACCTGCGCGTTCTGTTTGACGCTGGCATCGAGAGGATGGCAGAAAGCGTCTCGGAGCGCGATCAAGAACGGACACGCGGAACACATCCATGCAAATTGCGACTGCACTTATGCGGTGCGGTTCGACAGGGATATGGACGTGGAAGGCTATGATCCGGGCAGATATCTACGCATGTACGAGAATGCGGACGGGAATACACCTGAGCAGCGGATCAACGCTCTCAGGCGCGAGTTCTATGCGGAGAACAAGGAAATCATCAACGAACAGAAACGGAGCGCATACGCAAAAAGAATGGCGCTGAATAGCTCTGAAGCTGAAGAGACCAATGTTGATTGAAGAGCCAAATAAGGCTCTTTTTTCATAGCAATTAACTTTAACCATGTCCGGCGGGACGTAAAACACGCAACCGGGCGAGACGCGACCTCGTACAAAAGCGTACCGGAGAAAGGACACGCAATGAAGCGGACAGACATCACCAGCCTCTTCCCTGAGGCAACAGACGAGCAGATCAATGCTCTGATGAAGATCAACGGCGACGATATCAACAGCGCCAAGCGCGGAATCGAGGAGCTGCAGACCTCGCTTAAAACCGCACAGGAACAGATCGCGGGATACGAACAAAACAAGACCGCGCTGCAGGAAGCAGTTGAACGCGCTGACGGACTTCAGAAAGAACTTGACGGCATGAAGGCAGCGGAGACGATCCGCATCACCAGAGAAGAAGCGGCGAGGGCTGTCGGCGTTCCGGCACACCTTCTGACCGGAGATACAAAGGAGAGCTGTGAAGAACAGGCGAGGCAGATCCTTGCGTTTGCCAACAACAACAGCTATCCGAACGTACCGGACGGCGGAGAGCCAGCCAGAACCGTAAAAAGCACCCGCGACCAGTTTGCGGAGTGGTTTGAAAATCTTAGATAGACATAGGAGGTCTAAAAATGGCAAGTGGTATCCCAACAAACAGAACTAATATTACTCTTCCACCGGATGTAGCTGCAGTCGTTATTCAGAACATGCAGAAAGACTCCGCAATCATGAAACTCGCGAGACAGATCCCGCTGCCTGGCAGAGGCGCAGCAGTTCCGGTCATCCTGGGCGACCCGGAAGCGGCGTGGGTAGCTGAAACCGATGCGAAGCCGGTAAGCAATCCGAATGTCAGCACGAAGATCATGACCCCGTACAAGCTCGCGGTCATCGTCCCGTTCTCGAAAGAGTTCCGCAGAGACGCTGCCATGCTGTATGACGAGATCGTCCGCAGAATCCCTGGCGCTCTTGCGTACAAGTTCGACCAGACTGTTGTCGGTGCAGTTCAGGCTCCGGGCCTCAACTTCGACACTCTCGCAAACGCACAGGCGCAGTCTCTTGACAGCGACGTGTATGGTGGTCTCGTTGCTGCTGACACTGATATCGCTGTAAACGGTGGAATCATGAACGGTATCGCGCTGTCTCCGCAGGGCAGAGGCGCTCTGCTTGCCGCGAAGGACAAGAATGACCGTCCGCTGTTCATCAACAGCGCCGCCGAGGGAGCGATCCCGATGGTCCTCGGTGCTCCGGCTGTCGTTGGCAGAGGTATTTATGCATCTGGCGCAAGCGATGTCGTCGGTGTTGCCGGTGACTGGACACAGGCACTGTACGGCACCGTAGAAGGCGTTACGATCGACTACAGTGAAGACGCTACCCTCACTCTGGCCAACAACACCACGATCAACCTGTTCCAGCGCAACATGTTTGCGGTCAGAGCGGAAATCGAGATCGGTTTCGTCTGCAACGATGACTGCTTCAACATCCTGACTGTTACTGCGGCAAGTGAATAATGGCCACGATGATCAACGCGGTCACCGGCCAGCGTTTTGAAGCAGAAGACGATAAGGTAATAGTATATCTGCGGCGGGGTCATATGCTCGCCGCAGAGCCATTAGATACCGAATCTGCAGAGGAAGAAGAAACAAACGAAAGCGAGGACTGAAATATGGCATACGCAGACATCATATCCGTGCAAGCCCGCATGATCAACCAAATGACAGAGGCGGAAAAAAGCGTCTGCTCGATTCTGCTCGAGGATGCTGCGGTGATGATCGACGCGGTAAGCCCGAAGGCGAACCTTTGTGCAAAAGAGATGGTATCTTGCCGCATGGTAGCAAGAGCTCTCGCAAGCGCAAGGGCAGCAGGACAGGCAGACATGCCGATCGGTGCGTCTCAGGGAAGTATGGCGGCGCTTGGATACTCTCAGAGCTGGACGCTCGGGTCTTCCGGGAGCATCGGGGAGCTATATCTGTCCAAGGCAGACAAACAGGCGCTCGGTGTCGGGAACAGCATCGGATCTTACAGTCCGACGCAGGAATTTGTCGGAGGCTTATGATGAGAGGAATCACGGTAACGCTGTACAACCGGGTACAGGCCGGAAAAGACGCTTTTAACGTCCCGGTCTATCTCGAGACCACGGAAAGCGTGGACAATGTCCTTGTCACTCCGATGAACAGCACGGAGGTCCTCGAGACATACAACCTGACCGGGCGCAGAGCGGCCTACCAGCTCGGAATCCCTAAAGGGGACACACACGACTGGTCCGCCGGCAAGAAGGTCGGATTCTTCGGGCATACCTGGCGGATCATCGCGATCCCGACAGAAGGCATCGAGCATCTGATCCCGCTTTCCTGGAACAAGAAGGTGCAGGTGGAGCTGTATGAGCAAGGTTAAATTTAAGCTGAACCTTCCGGGGCTGAATGAGCTCATGAAGAGCCCGGAGATGCAGGCGATACTTACCGAGCACGGTAGCAGGGTCATGTCTGCGGCAAACAGCAATTCGACAGATCCTGACGCGGAGTACAGTATGGGCACCAAGACGCTGACATGGGCGGCCATCACGCAGGTCCGGGCCGATAACAGCGCGGCTATGCACGAGAATCTTGAACACAACACACTTTTGAAAGCACTGGGAGGCGGAGGACGATGATTGAAACCACATTACTGGAATATCTCGGCGAGAATCTTAGCGTCCCGGTCTGCATGGAGGCACCGGCACAAGTTACGGGCTATGTCCTGCTTGATAAGACCGGCAGCAGCAGACAGAACCACATTATCACCTCAACATTTGCGGTGCAGTCATACGGCGCATCCCTTCTGGAAGCGGCGCAGCTGAACGAAGAAGTGGAAGAGGCCATGGCCGGTCTGCTGGAACTAGACGAGATCACCAAGGTGGATCTCGAAACGGATTATAACTTTACGAACACGACCACGAAGCAGTACCGCTGGCAGGCCGTGTATCATATCACGCACTATCGCGTGTAACAGGAGGCAACTATGGCAAACACAGTAGGAAATGTTTCCGCCGGAAAGCCTGCGGTCGGCGGCGCGGTCTTCAGAGCAGCGAAGGGCACGACCCTTCCGACAGACGCGACCACAGCGCTGGCGGCGGCCTTCAAGGCTCTCGGGTACTGCAGTGAAGACGGACTGGTCAATAGCAACAGCCCGAGTGTGGAAGAGATCAAAGCATGGGGCGGCGATGTTGTTCTGACTCCGCTGTCTGAGAAGCCGGATACTTTCCGGCTGACTCTGATCGAGTCGCTGAACGACGAGGTTCTCAAGGCTGTCTACGGTTCGACTAACGTCACCGGAGCTCTCGGAACCGGTCTGACCGTCACGGCGAATGCTTCGGATCCTGAAGAGGGCGTGTGGGCTGTCGATATGGTTCTGAACAGCTCTACGGTGAAGCGTATCGTTATTCCGCATGGCAGAGTAACCGAAGTTGGTGACATCGCATATGTGGACAATGACGCTATTGGGTATGAGATCACGATCTCTGCTCTTCCAGACTCTTCCGGCAACACTCATTACGAGTATATCAAGCAGACATCCTAAGGCACGGAACAGGGGAGGAATCTGATGGTTATCACACTCAAGGACGGGTTCGAGGTCCAGATCAGAGAGAAAACGCTTAACGACTGGCGATATCTCACAGTACTCCGCAAGATCGACAAAGGCGAGACCGGTCTGATCGTGGACGCTGCCGAGATGCTTCTCGGAGGCGAGAAAGAGGTCGAAAAACTCGCGGAGCATCTGGAAAAAGATGGAGTCACTCCGGCGGACGTTATGATCGATGCTTTGAACGAGATAATGGAGTCAATCAACGAGTTAAAAAACTCAGAACCCTCGCCAGCATGATGAACCTCGACGAGGACGCGCTGATATGCGACCTTGCCGAGACGTATCACATTTACGATTATAGGTCGCTGCCGCTGAATCTGGTGGCGACCTTATCTGCTGGCTTGAGGGATAACTCAAGAATCAAAATGCTTGCGGCAGGCTCTCCGGCATCACCGGAGACGATCCTGCTCGCGGCGATCGCCGACCGCGTCGAGATGTTCCGGTATGGGTTCAGCAAAGACGCGGAGAACGGCAGGAACAAGCCGACATCTATTCTCGAGACGATGTTCGGAACAGGGAAACAAAGCGAGATAATGTCGTTTTCGAGCCCGCAAGAGCTTGAGGCGGCACTTGCAAGGATAAGAGGGGAGTAACACATGGCAGGGTCATCACTGGGAACTGCATATGTTCAGATCGTGCCAAAAGCCGAAGGGATAGAGGGCAGTATCAGCAATCTGCTCGGTGGCGAAGCGGAAAAGGCCGGAACTTCGACCGGGTCCAAGATCGGAGCCTTTGCGAAGAAAGCGCTGGTCAAGGCAGGAATCGCGGCGGCGGTTATTAAGACGGTCAAGAGCAGTCTGGACGAAGGTGCGAAGCTGCAGCAGTCCTATCTCGGCGGCCTCGATACGCTTTACGGCGACGCAGCTGACGCGGCCCGGGCTTATGCCAGGGAAGCATCGGCTGCCGGCATCTCGATGAACACATATTCAGAGCAGGCCGTCTCATTCGGTGCAGCTCTTAAAAACGCATATGGCGGGGACACGTTCAAGGCGATGGAAGCGGCCAACACCGCGATCCTTGACATGGCTGACAACTCTGCGAAGATGGGCACAGATATCGGATCTGTCCAGGCAGCGTATCAGGGCTTTGCAAAACAGAACTACACGATGCTGGACAACTTAAAGCTCGGATACGGCGGCACTAAGACAGAGATGGAGAGGCTCCTGGCAGATGCTCAGAAGCTGACCGGTATCGAGTATAACATTGACAACCTCGGGGACGTGTACGAAGCGATCCACGTTATCCAGGGCGATCTCGGTCTGACCGGGGTAGCGGCGAAAGAAGCCTCCGAGACCTTCAGCGGATCGTTTAGCGCGATGAAGGCATCCCTGCAGAACTTCCTCGGCTCTCTCGCTATCGGCGAGAACGTGCAGCAGTCTCTGCAGACGCTGATGACGAGCGCGTCCACATTCTTCTTCGGGAATTTCATCCCGATGATCGGGACAATGATCAAGCAGCTTCCGGGCGCGATCTATACGTTCCTGCAGCAGGGTATTCCGATCCTGCTGTCGAACGTGTCCAGTCTGGTCTCGAGCCTTGCCGGCAACATCTCCAGTCTGGCGGACGGTCTGACCGGGGAAAAGGTCACAGCATGGGCACAGACCACGCTGCCGAAGGTGCTGGCAGCTGCCGGGAAAGTGATCGGCGAGTTTGCGCTCGGCCTGCTGAAGAATCTGCCGAAGATCATCGTCTCTTTGCAGAGGATAGGCGGCGAGATCATCAAAGGACTCGGACAGGCTCTGTGGGCAAAAGTCACAGCGGCGGCACAGGGGATCCGCGACAGGTTCATGGCTCCGATCAACAACATGCGGGACAAGGTCAAGGGCGTGATCGACAGGATCCGGAACTTCTTCCCGCTTCATATCGGGAAACTGATCAACTTCAAAGTACCAAGTATCACCCTAAACAAGAAGACGGCATCCGTCCTCGGCAAGGAGATCACGTACCCGACAGGCTTCTCGGTATCCTGGCATAAGTCCGGCGGTATCTTTACCAGACCGACGCTGCTCACGGCAGCAGACGGATCCATCCACGGCGTGGGTGATGTCCGGGGAGGCGAGGCTGTGGTTCCGCTGAAGGAACTGTGGCAGAAGATGTCTGAGCTCAGTGGTGGTGTGACCATCAACGTATACGGAGCGGAAGGACAGTCTGCTAAGGCAATCGCGGACGAGGTCAGGAAGCAGCTCATAGCAGAGCAAAAGAGGAGGACGCTTGCATGGCAGTGATGGGAGTACAGCAGCAGAGTCTTGTCTTCGGGAATGTTGACTCTGCAGATTATGACATTTATATCAGCGGCGAAGGCGTTTTCAATGCGCCGGAGCGGGCTGTTGAGATGGTACAGGTCCCGGGCAGAAACGGAGCGATCCCGATCGACCAGGGGCACTGGGAAAACATCAAGGTAACGTACCCGGCGATCTACAACGGTGCATCTCTGACAGACTTCGTGAAGGACATCGACGGACTCAGAAACGCACTGGCGGCAGAGCTGGGTTATCAGAGGCTGGCAGATACACTGCACCCGAATGAGTACCGGCTGGGCATTTTTTCGGGCGGTCTTGAGGTGGATCCGATCAAGTACGCTCCGGCAGCGGAATTTGACATCGTTTTCGACTGCAAGCCACAGCGCTTCCTGGTATCCGGTGAGACGGAAACCGAGATTGCATCCTCCGGGGACACGATCACGAACCCGACGCGGTTCGAGAGCCAGCCGCTTCTGAAGCTGGACGGGTACGGGAAGGTAGCGTTTAACGGGTATGAGATGGAGGTGTATAACACCGAGGTCGGCACGGTAAAAATATCAGAGTCTGTGAGCAATGTCGGGCAGCAGATCGTTCCGGCTATGGGTATCACGCTCCATCAGGAATACAGCTACAATCCTGGCAGTTTCAATCCGGGCGACGCTATAAAAATCAGCGGGTTGACGTTCTACGGAGCAATATCGGGAGTGACCGGGGTCGCGATTAATAATTATTCCGGCTCCGGCTATACTGGCGTAACGGTGGACGGCGGGAAGTCGGGGACTACTCCGGCTATCGTCGTATCATTCCCGGACATCAATTTCGTGGCAGGAACGGACGATTCCGTATCGTACACGTTTACGGCAGCCATAAACCTGACCAGATCCGGCGGGCAGCCAGCATATGTATATAGCATCCCGTCCGGGCATCCGGCTCTGTTTACAATCACGCATGACGCGACAAACGGGACTATCTCGATCGACTGGTACTTCGGAAGCACGAACACGAATTACTACCTTGGGCAGGGGTTCGGCGGCACGTTCACATCCCTGCTTGGCTTCGACAGCATTATAGGCAATTCGACGTATGTAACCATAACTGATTCCGTCTATATCGACACCGAGATCGGTGAGGCCTACATCATCCAGGGCGGAAATCCGGTCAGCGTCAACAACAGCGTCAGCATCGGCGCGGATCTGCCTGTACTGGCACCGGGCGCGAATACGGTGACGTATGACAACACGTTCAGCTCGGTCAAGATTACGGGGAGATGGTGGCAGCTATGATCCCGATCTTATACGAGAAAAATGAGACATCATTCGCCAGTAACGGGATCTGCAGGCTTCAGGACTGTATCAGCTGCGTCTGCTCCGAGGGCAGGAATGACATCTACGAGGTCGATTTTGAGTATCCTGTCACCGGGCGGAACTTCAGCCAGATCATCCCGGGCAGGATCATTGCCGTGACGCATGACGATTCCGGCGACGTTCAGCCGTTCGATATCGTGAGTTATTCCAAGCCGATCAGCGGTGTGGTCACGTTCCACGCGGTCCACATCAGCTACCGGCAGACGGCGATGGTAGCGGTCGGAAGCAACATCCAGTCTATAACCGACGCGTTCACGATGCTCGGAACAGCTGAGCCCGAAAACCCGTTCACATACGAGACAGATCTCAGCGGCTCCGCTTTCATGGCATCAGCGGACGGGATCCCGAAGAGCGTCCGGGCATATCTCGGAGGCGTGGAGGGCTCGATCCTGGACACATGGGGCGGAGAGTACCTGTTCGATCGCTTCACGGTCAAGCTGCTTGAGGCGAGGGGACAGCTCAGGAACGTGACAATCAGATACGGACTTAACCTGATAGACTACAACGAAGATGCCGATTATTCGCAGAGCTATGTGTCTGCGGTCCCGTACTGGAGCGGGGACGATGGAGCAGGCGGCACAACGGTTGTGATCGGCGACAGGACGGACTCCGGTGCGGAGAGCTTCAGCGGCAGAATGGAGACTGCTGCGCTCGACTTAACGGACAAATTCGAGACAAAGCCGACAAAAACACAGTTGCAGGATCTGGCACTCGCTCGGATGCAGAATTTAAACACGGAACTGCCGGATAGATCTATCAGCGTGAACTTCGTCAACCTCCGGGACACGAGCGAATATGAAAATTTCGCACCGCTCGAACGGTGCCTGTTATGCGACTCGGTCCGTGTGGTTCTTCCGAGGTACAACGTCAACACAACGTTTAAGATCGTGAAAACGGTCTGGGATGTTCTGGGCGGCCGGTACAATGAGCTGGAGCTCGGGACGCTATCGACATCACTCGCTGATGCCCTCGGGATCGGTCAGAGCTCGGACGGATCCGCGACAGCAGACCCGGTCGAGTATGTTGTTGGGACAGGATCCGGAAGCGGCTGGAGGTGGGTCAAGTACAGTTCCGGCCGGTTCGAAGCGTGGTACAACGTGTCAACGACCGTTACCCTGCAGACAGGTCTGTCCGGCGCAACAGGATGGTATCGAAATTCCGGCACACCGCTCTATCAACTGACAGTCCCGTCAGCGATCGGGACGGTGACGGTGAAGCATGCCGACATCCATCCGGTCACAGGTCTTGCCGGGATGTACGCCACGGTAACAGATATCAGCGGCGGCGTGATAACTTATTACGTGATTTACTCCGGGCAGCTGTCCAGCAGGGCAACGACAATGACGGCATATGTTGCCGGGGAATGGAGTTAATATGATCAAGCTAACATTGCAACCAGACCAGTCCTGTCCGCAGATCATCAGGATCGGGCAGCAGCTGGACAATGAAGCAGAGCGGATCCAGTTCGATCTGACAGATTGGGTCGCCCAGTACGGTGCCGGGGTTCCGCAGTTAAAGGTTAAGAGGGCAGGGGATACAAGCCCGTACCCGGTCCTGCTCACATTCGCGGATGGAATCGCGACCTGGCTGATCACGGACACGGAGACATCAGTGGCGGGTTATGGCGAGGTCCAGCTCAGCTACACGGTCGATGAGGTTCTGAAGCACACCGAGATCATGAAGCTGTTCTGCGGCAGGTCACTGGTCGGATCGGTGCCGGCGCCGGATCCATACGAAGACTGGCTGACGGAACTGCAGGGGCTTGCAGCGGAAACCCAGATAAATGCTGAAAGCGCACAAGATTCAGCAGAAGCTGCGGCGCTATCAGAAGCGGCAGCGAAGGACTCAGAGGATGCTGCAGAGGCATCGGCAAAAGATGCACAGGACTCAGCGGATGCAGCAGCACTTTCCGAGCTAAATGCGGCTGATTCTGCAGACGCGGCAGCGGATTCGGCAGAGGCAGCGGCACAGTCTGCGGCGCAGTCTGGGTACATGCGGTTTGAAATCCGGGAAGACGGATGCTTATATATGGATCGGGTCAACAGCCCGGTGACGTTTTATCTTCAGAACGGCTATTTATTTGTCGAGGAGGTTGTTTAAATGGCGGCACTTAATCTTGGAATGGTAACGGCGTACGCGTATGCGGTGCAAGGCGGATACACTGGAACCGAGGCAGACTTTACTGCGCTGCTTGGAAATATTGCGGAAGACCTTGCGGAAATCGAGAATCTGACCGTTACGGCGACAACCCTCCCGGCGGGATCGTCCGCAACGGCATCGTATTCTGACGGTGTTCTGTCGCTCGGGATCCCGAAGGGCGACAAGGGCGATCAGGGCGATCAGGGCGAAACAGGCCCGACCGGAGCGACACCTCAGCTCAGTATCGGAACGGTCACGACCGGAGTCGCCGGATCTGATGCAGCGGTGAGCATCACCGGAACGGACGAGGAGCCGGTTCTGAACTTCACAATTCCACGCGGACCGAGCGGGGACGAGGAGCTTCTGGCGACACTGTACAGTTCTTCGAAGACCTATGCGGTCGGGGATTACTGCATCTATAACGATGTGCTCTACAAGTGCACCACGGCGATCACGACAGCCGAAGCCTGGACAGCGGCGCACTGGACAGCGGTGACGGTTGGCGACGAATTAACTGGCTTAAAGGCGGATTTATCCATTATATCTGACCGAAACAAGAACTTACTGCCTATAGGAACAAAGTCAACAGAAGTAAAGGGTGTAACAATTCATTATGACAGCGGCGTATTTACGTTTAGTGGTACACCGACAGGCACAGTATACACCGGAAGGCTTATATATTTAACAAAAGCGTTCTTTCTTGATACTGGTTCATATGTTGCCGGGCAGAGTGATGACTCTTCTTCTGATAATATCCAGTGGTTTATACAAAAGGTAAGCGATGACAGCATCGTTGCGACAGGCAATGCCGCTGCGCCAAACAACAGGACATTCACGCTTTCAGAGCCAACAAAGGTCTATGTAGGTTTTAATATAACTGGTGGTCATACATATACAAACTGTACAACGAAATTACAGATTGAAAAAGGAACGGCATCGAGCAAATTTGTTAAAAGCGACATGGTTGCACTGGACTCAACCGCAAGAGCAGAGATCAGTAGTTTTGAAACATTTGCAGATTTGTCAATAATTAATCGGTTTGACAAGAACTCTGCGGACAATCTCGATGGCAAGTATATGCCAAATGCGAACATATACGATTCGGAAACGTATACAGTGTCGCATTACATAGATCTGATCGGGCTAAATAAGATAGAAACATCTTATATCCATATGTTCTCATGGTTTGATGAGAATAAATCATATCTTTCGCATGACAATGTTTCGGGTTATGATTCATGGGACATACCGTTAACGGTTCCGAGTGGAGCAAGATATGTAAGATGTTCGTTCAAAACAGAATATAAAAATGTGGTTCAAATTGGTTCCCATGTCACCAGAAATGACTATGTGCCATATGGATATTACAGAACACCAAAGCAGAAGGAAATCGGTACAAAAACTGTTGTTGATGTAAACGGTGGTGGAGATTATGCTTCGCTGCTTGAGGCGATGATTTCTACAACAAATGATGTCGTTGTCAGATATGGTGATTATGACCTTGTTGCAGAATATAAAGCATACTTTGGTGATGACTATTTCACCAATCCGTCAACATATGCTTCAGCGGCAGGGAACTTTGCTCACGGTTTGTGGATAAGTGAACGAACTGTAACATTCGATGCAGGCTCAAGGGTTCTTTATGACCTAACTGGAATTGATGTTTCGTATGCAGAAGGAAGCGACAGAAGGTTCTCAGCCATTGTGGTAGGACACAATGCAAGAATAATAGGGCTTAATTGTGTCGGCACTAACAACTGGTACGTTGTTCATGATGACGATGGAGTCAAGGACTATAACTATACCAACGAATTTATTGATTGCCACATTGTCGGAGATGGTTTAGTAAATGAGAATGTCATTGGAGCCGGATGCCAAACACGTTCCAAGACCGTTATTGACGGGTGTTATCTCGATAACGGTGTGTCGGATGCAAACACGAAAACCATCAGATATCACAATACTCCGTATGATGGGAAGCCGCAAATCATAGTAAAAAACACTTTTGTCAACGGCAAAATGTTTTTTCAGTATTACGGCACACAGACAACAAAAGGCAGAGTGATGGTCAACAATTGTTCAATGGCAAGCGCAATTGATGTGTCCGCTCTTTCAGAAGGGCAATCAGAGAACTTTGAACTGTTTGCATGGAGCAACGAAATTCGAAGCTGAACCCATTGAAATTTCAACGGTTTTGCGGTATAATGAGGTATCGGAAATCGTTGAAATGGGAGGGTGGAAATGAGTGATCTTATTAGCAGGCAGGCGGCAATAGATGTTGCGTTTGATGTATACCCAGATGATGAGTATTTTCGGGAATTGTTTGTAAAAGGAATTGAAGCAATCTCGGACGCACCGACAATCGAAGTCGAGCGCAAGCATGGTGAGTGGATACTATGCAGTGAACGGATGCCTGAGAAGCCCGGGCGATACATTGTGACGGAGCAAAACGGGAATGTTGACACAGCACTTTATGACGCTCCAATCAAACAGTTCACTCGTGCTGTGGTCGCATGGATGCCACTACCTCAGCCGTATGAATCAGACATGAGAGGTGCGGAATGAAAACGAAAGCCGATGAATTAGCAATCGATGCGTGGTTTAAAAAGCATCCAAGCGTTGAGGTGATCGGTGAACATTTAGAGAGGGAACGCATTTTGAAAATCACGATGAGAAATGCATCTGGCACAACTCTTGTAAGAATGGAGCCGCTTGACATTTTGATGGGATACGGTGTTAGTTTGAATGTAGTTCCTGTCCTTAACAGTATGTTTGCAGAAATAAGCAAAGCCACTCACTCACTATAAGGGAACTTTAAGTCAGAAATTCCGCTTGACTTGATAACGTAATATTCTGTAAAATGTAGGAACAAGAGAATAAAAAAGAGTCACACCCATGACTCTGCAAAATCAATGAGGGTGTGACTCGCCATCCGGCATGGATATTATACCATGCCTCATTTGCACTGTCAAAGGAGGTTTTTATTATGTCCGACTACAGAACAGAAGTTATCAAGAAAGCCACAGAGTCTCTTGCGTTCATCCTGAGCGCAGAACAGGTCGAGGCCGTAGCTGAGGAAATGACCAAGGCGCTGGACGGCTATGATGTGCAGCCGAAGCACACGGAGATCGTCCCGTATGATGGAGCGAACGAAGTGATCCTGAAGAGGTTCATGGCATGCCTGCTGATCGGCGGGAAGTCAGAGAAGACCATTGCGCAGTACCGCAGGACAGCGGAGAAGCTGGCCAAATCAGTCCAGAAGCATTACACCGACATGGATGTCTATGATATCCGGCTGTTCCTGGCTTATGAGAAAAGCAGAGGCGTATCCCAGAGAACACTGGAGAATGCCAGGGCAAATCTGTCCGCGTTCTTCCAGTGGCTGACGCAGGAGGACCTGATCCCGAAGAATCCGATCATGAACATTGAGCCGATCAAGTTTCCGGACAAGGTTCGCCTGCCGTTCTCATCTGTGGAGATCGATGCGCTGCGGTTTGCCTGCAAGACACCGAAGGAGAGAGCGATCGTGGAGCTGCTTCTCTCGACAGGCATACGTGTGTCAGAGATGACGAACATCCAAATCCCGGACGTTGATTTCAACAATCTGTCTGTTCACATCACCAAGGGCAAGGGATCTAAGGAGCGGACCGTCTATATGAACGAGCTGGCGCGGACGCATCTGCAGACATACCTCATCGGACGCAAGGAGACAGGGATCCATCTTTTCTACAATCACAAACATGAGCCGCTCAACCCGGGCGGGGTGCGTCACATCTTGAACATGATCGCCGGCAGGGCAAGGATCACGAATGTGCATCCGCATCGGTTCAGGAGAACATTCGCTTCCGGTCTTGCGAATCGTGGAATGGATATCCAGGAGATCAAGAAGCTGCTGGGACACAGCGACATCAACACAACGCTCGAGTACGTGTACACGAGCGATGAGAAGGTTAAGATTTCTTACAAAAGGTATTCAGCTTAGGATAATTCAATATCAGAACTCGCGGGTGCTCTTATGGGCATCCGCTTTGTATTTAGGAGGCAGATAGATGCTTGAAACATGGCGGGAGATTCAGCTTGTCATAGCTGCTTTCGGCGGAGTGATCGGGGGGTTCATCGGGGGTATGGACGGATTTCTTTACACTCTGATCGCGTTCGTGGTAATCGACTACATCACGGGACTCATGTGTGCGATCGTCGAAAAAAACCTTAACAGCGAAACAGGCGCGCGCGGGATTTTCAAGAAGGTCGTCATTTTCCTGCTCGTCGGAATCGCGAACATGATTGACGTTAACGTGATCAAGTCCGGCGCGATCCTGAGGACTGCCGTGATCTTCTTTTATCTTTCAAATGAAGGTATCTCGATCCTGGAGAATGCCGGCCGTCTCGGGCTTCCGATCCCGAACAAACTGCGGGCAGTTCTGGCCCAGCTCCGGGATGATGCAGAAAAGGATCCTGACGTAGATCTGATGGAGGACGAAGACGATGACGCGTAAAATTGCGGTTATGTGCGGACACGGGAAGAGCCTTGACGGTTCCTGGGACGGAGGTTGTGCATGGGGCATGTACACGGAAGCAGCCTTAATGCTCCCGATCACGCAGTCAGCGGTTAGACATCTCCGGGCGAAGGGCATCACCGTTCTGTCTGATGCCGATACCGGGAACGACAAGAACATGATCGCCTGCGTCGAGTGGGCAAACAAAGAGAATGCGGAGATCTACATCAGCATTCACTGCGACTATTCCGGCGCTCCGATCGGGGTCATGCCGCTGTATGTGTCCGACAAGGGCAAGAAGCTCGCGGAGGATCTGAACCGCGCCATCACGTCCGGAATGGATATGGCATCCAGGGGAATCCAAAAGCGCGTAGATCTCTATGAGCTCAATGAGACCGAGATGCCGGCGGTCGTACTGGAGACCGGCTCGATCAAACTCGATCTTGCGTTTCTCAAAAACTTCGACAAGTACGGGAAATGCATCGCCGATGGTATCTGCAACTATCTCGGGATCAAGGAAGAGGTGAAGCCTGTGGCAATCAAAGAGTATAAAAAATACCGGGCGAAAAGAGCGGTCAATGTTTACAAGAACCACTCGATCACGTCTGGCAAAGTCGCCACGATCAGGAAGGGCGAGATCATAACCGGAACGGATTGGTTCCGCGATGATTGGACAAAGACACTGGAGCATTCCGGATGGACTCCGCTCAAGGGCTCGCTTGGCGTCTATTTTGAGCCTGTAAAGTCGATTGTTTACACCGTGACCAACCCGGGCGGCATCAATATCTATCCGGATCCGGAACATAAAGGCAAGATGATCGTCAACGTCAAGCGCGCCTCACAGCTTACGGCAACGAAGTGGTCCGGGAATCAGGCATTCTTCCCAAGCGTCGGAGGTTGGGGCGCGATCAGCTGCGTCACGGTCGGAAACCGGCGCGAGGTCTTCATCAAGATCCTCGACAGGATCGGCAAAGAAATGGCGGAAGCCGGATACAAGTACAACAAGCACGGATGCGCTCTGACATACGCCAAGAGCAAGAAGAACAAGATCACGGATTGCGCGCATTATGTCAGTTACGCCGATCAGGAGCTCGGACTCATCCCATACGGGACATGCTTCTGGCTCGATACGACCTTCCACGGTTCCGAGGCGGCGATCAAGGCGATTAAGTCGTCTCCGGTTCTTTCGGTATCATATCCGAAAAAGAAGTACACCGAGCTGAAGCTGGAGCAGGGCGATACTGTCGGATACGGCTACAGCACCGGGCAGCATATGATGGTGTTCGACCATTATGACAGTTCCGGGAAGCCGTATTTCATGACCGGCGGAACCACAGACGTCAACAACGGTAATTTCGGACCGAAACGGAAAACGTGGTACGAGAACGAACCGATCGACGTACTCATCAGAATAAAAGTTTAGGAAACAGCGGGCCTTCGGGCCCTTCTCAGATTCCTTCTTTAAGAAAAAGGCGGGGCGTTTGCTCCGCCTTTTTCTGTTTTGAAATAGATGGCTGCGGTAGCACACCGGTAGCACATCAGAACAGGTCAATTCAGGTCAATTCAGAAAAATTATAAAGAAAAGCAGAATTATAAAATAAAAATAAAAAACCCTTGAAATGTTGAAATTCCAAGGGTCTTAGTGGCGGAGGACATGGGACTCGAACCCACGGGGCTGTTACACCTTACCTGATTTCCAAATTATAGCGAAATCTTGAGATTTCAACAGATCCCGCTTCCGGTAGCACAGGGATATCACATCGCGCTCTGATTGCGCCCGCTCGTATAGAGGTCAATCAGCTCTGCCGCGCTGTTGAAAGCGTCTTCGCTCCGGTGCGTGTAGATCATCGCTGTGACATAGATCGAAGAATGCCCCATAAGTTCCTTGGCAACATTGATCGGGACGCCGGCAGCCTGCAGATCTGTGCAATAGGTGTGCCGGTAGCAGTACAGGGTGAGATCCTCGCCGATCGGCAGGATGGTCTGGCCAGGCGATGGCTTGTTGATCTGATACATCTCTGCTTTGAATGATCTCCACATCTCCTGCATGCTGCACTTCGTATGGCGCTTCCCTCTGGCAGTTTTGCAGACAAGATCAAAAGGCTCATGCTCTTCTCGGAGCAAAGCCGCGCGGAGCGGGGACGGGATCGGGACATCACGCACACCGGACGAGGTCTTGGGATCCCCGACGACATTACCTGCCTTGACAGCATGACGGACATGCAGCACATTGTTCCGCAGATCCACATCGTTCCAGCGGAGAGCAGCGACTTCGCCCGGCCGGAGACCGGCATATAGCATGATCAGGACAAACAGCCCGCCGCGATGAGTCTTTGCGACCTCAAGCGTCAGCTGGCGCTCATGCTCTGTGATCGCCCGGCGGTTCTGCTTCTTTTTACCGACCGGACGCACAAGGCCTTTTGTCAGATCTGTTGTCGTGAGGTCGTTAGCGTAAGCGGAAGAGAATACCTGATGGATCAAATCATAGATCTTATTGATATATGACTGCGAGTATTCCGAGGTGCTGTTGAGGATCCGCTGCAGGTGCAGAGGTTTGACCTTGCGCAGAGGCATGTATCCGATCTCGCTGATCACAAACCGATCCAGCGACCTCTGCAGGTCCTTATAATACAGGTCATTAATCTTATCCTCTTTGTAAGTCTCAAGCCATTCCTGACACCATTCGCTTACACGGACGTTCCGGTCAACACTGCGGGATCCCGCTTCCAGCTCTGCCTTCTTGCGGCCCATCTTGATCAGGCACTCTTCTTCTGTAGCACCATAGATGAAATAGCGGCGGCCTTCGTAAGAAAAGGACTTTCTGACATAGTTTTTGTAATTGCCCATTGTTGTCTCCCGGACATGAAAAAAGCGCCCAAAACGTTGCAATATCAAGGGGCGCATGGTATAATCATAGTGTGCTTATATGTGCTTGGTAACCCATGCGCTAGTGAAATCGCCTCCTGTGCCAGCAGGAGGCTTTTCATTTACTTTAAAATGCCGGATATTGTATCATGGTCGGATAAAGCAGCTGTAGAGCTAGCGTCATCATAAAGGGGGTGGATTGACCATGAACAAAAGAGGCATCATCATCGCGCTCATCATGAAAATGACAAATGAGCAGATAGACATTCTTTACCAGTTCATCATTCATCTGATGAACTAGGATCCTCAGACCTCGCACGATTCTCCGCAGCAAGCCGCTGCGCGAGATCGGCGAGGAACTCCCACTCACTCTCATCCAGATCCGCAAGCACGTCGATCAGACGCAGCTTGAAGGAATCATCATCCTCTTTCATCAGATTCCCGATAAACGCAGCAATGGACTCCCGCCTGGATAATGCGATTACCATGTCGCCTTCTCCGGTCCGGAGCCAGTTTTCGTTTACGTTAAATTCCCGGCAGATCGCCTTGATCATCTGCTCTGTAAGGTTGTTAACGCCGCTTTCAATTCTCGAAACACTGGCTTTAGTTATTCCTAGACGAGAACCGAACTGCTCCATTGTAAGATTATTGCGTTTGCGAATTTCCTTTACTCTCAAATTCATTCTGTGCGTCTCCCTCATACGACAGTGAATTAAAAATTATTCTGATATCTGCATTATATCAAAGAAGGGTTTAATGTCAAGAAAAAGTTGCGCTAATCAACTTTCGTGCTTGACAAAGTAACTACGCGAAACTATAATGTAACCATAAGCAACGAACTGGTTGCGAAATGAAATTATCTGAAACGCCCGGTGTGCTAACCTACGGTTAACACACCGGGCAGGTCCCTTGACAGGGACCTGCAGAGGGAACCTATAAGCACAGGAGGAAGCACACACATGAGCAGAAAAACGAATGAAGCAATAGCGAAGATCACAGAGGAAAGCACAGCCCTCGGCGACGCGCTTTCGCAGCAGATCGAAGAGCATCTGACGGAGATCTGCATCACAGATGCAGTCGCGGACAAGATCCTGGCACAGCCGGACCTCATCAAGAAGATCGGCGAGAAGCTGACCAAGGAGGCCAAGAACAAAGCACAGAAGACGTCAGGAGGAAGCTTTTACTACATGAGCCCGCTGGAAGCCTATCAGCTGATCGAAGAGTTCTGCGGGATCACTGCCGATGATAAGGCAGCACAGAAGAAAACGGTGCAGTTTGAGCAGATCCTTATCGAAGACTTGATATAGGTGGCCGCCATGGATAAAGACACAAGGCCATTCAATATCGATCGCCCGGAAGGGCTTGCGGACTATATCAAGCGGAACTGTCAGAATCAGGATTATCTGATTTTCTCCGACAAGTTGAAGAAATGCGCCTGCACCAGGTGCGGGGAAGAGATGCCGCTTGATGATCTGCCACATCTTACACACAGTAACAAAGATGTCGGGATCATATGCCCGAAATGCGGGGCAAGCGTGATCCCGAAGAATGCCAGATATGGCCGAAAGACGCTTACGGATCACGGCAGGATCATTTGGACAAAGGCAGCTGGCCGGGACACATATATCGAAGTCGATGAATTTATCATCGACTACACAACACTGCATCCGGGGATTCGGATCGCGCCGGTGTCGCAGATCCTGATCAATGCTGAGAAGCAGATCCGGATGGATGAGGACTACTTCGGACACTGGTTCCCGGTCAAGACGGTCAAACTGTGCGGGAGACCGAACAGTTACGGCGTAAGCAAATATCATGATCACTTTTACTGGACAGAGGAAGGTCTCAGGAATCCAGAAGAGACCAGAATCGAAGTCGGAACAGATCTGAAGTACGCGAATCTGAGCATGGAAAGATTCAGGCCTAAATGGTTCGACGAGAACGCGCAGGTTGGGATGGTGATCCGGTACATGGCGGATTTCGCAAAGTATCCGGCAACGGAGATCCTCGAAAAGAGCGGGTTTGAGAAGATCGTTCTGGACAGAGCCAGGGGAAGGCTCAGCAACAATATCAACATGAGAAGGAAGGACCTGCGCAAAATCCTGAAGGCGGACGGCGCCGAGGTAAGGAGGCTGCGCGAGGTGAATCCGTCGATCGGATTCCTTGATGATATGAAGCGCGTACGGGAGCAGGCGCCATGGGCAGCGGTTTCAGATGTGCAGGAGCTGTCTCAGATCCTTAACAGGTACATGCCGATAGAGCGGCTGGAACAGATCCATGTACATGCGAACATGTCGAAGATCCTCAGAAGGCTGCTTGACGAGAACAGGCGGACAGGACAGAAGAATTACATTTCAGACTATTCCGACTATCTCTCGGCCGTGCTGCGGCTCGGCTGGAATCTGGACAAGCAGACACTGTACCCGAAAGACTTCCGGTCAGCGCACGATTTCGCGCTGAGTGAAGCGGCGAGGCTGAAAGACGAGATCGATCAGGCGAACTTCGAGAGGTTTCAGATGGAGATCACCGGGATGACAGAGCCTTATCAGCGAGGGAACTACCTGATCAGACCGGCAAAGACACCGGGAGAGCTCAGAGAAGAGTCGAGAGTCCTAAAGCACTGCGTCCGCAGTTATGTCGATCGGGTCTGCAATGGACGGACATCGATCCTGTTCATCCGGAAGACGGAAGATCCGGATACTCCGCTCTTTACACTGGAACTCAGCCCGGGAGGGACCATCGTCCAGTGCAGAGGAATGAAAAACTGTTCGTATCCGGAAGACGTCCAGGAGTTTATCGACGAATGGTGCTCATGGAGAAAAAGGAATAAAGGCAAAGCCAGAAAGACGGCGGCATAAGGAGGAATAATGGGAAGCATAATCGATGTGAAGTATGAGACATTGACCGGGCTGGAAGAAAAGAGCCTCGGAGAACTCGGGAGCGAAGTCAATCTGCTGTACAGGGAATCAGTGAATATCGGGAATATCGCCCTGACTATGATGGCGCAGGCCGGGCAGCGGCTGATCGTAATCAAGGACAGGCTCCAGCATGGCGAATTTGAAGAATGGTGCGATAAGAACCTGGATTTCAGCAAGAGCAAGGCGGAAAAAATGATGAAATTCGCCCGGAAAGTCACGGACGAAAACAGCCTGTTTTCAAAAACGGAAACGTTTACGGATATTGGAATTTCAAGGGTTTGGGCACTTTTGTCCGCACCGGAAGAGGTCGCTGCGGAGGTCATTGAGACCAACGATGTTGAGAGCATGACGGTCCGGGAACTCAAGGCGGAGTTGGCAAGAGTCAAGGAAGAAAAAGAGAAAGCGGAACGCAAGGCGGATGCGATCGACAGGAACAACGACAGCATCCGGGAAGAACTCGCATCAGTACAGCGACAGCTGTCGGAGGCTGTCAGCGAGAAAGAATTTGACGAAATGCTGGCCGCTGCACAGTCGCAGAAAGAGAACCTGACGAAGGAACTGAATGAAGCGAAGGCAGAGAAGGCGGCGATCCAGGAGAAGCTTGAAAAGGCAAAGGCTGATATCAAGAAGGCGAAAGAGAGCGCGAAGAAGGTAACAGAAGAGAAAGACGCAGCGATCAGCAAGGCGGTCGAGGATCTGAAAAAGCAGCAGGAGGAAGCGGTTCAGAAGGCAGTCAGCGAGAAGATCGCGGAGGAAACGGCCAGGCTCCATAAGGATCTCGCGGCGGCAGACGCTGAGATCGAGAAACTTCAGAAGAAACTGGAAAACAACAACTCGGAGGATTTCGCGATATTCAAGGTCCAGACGAAGATCCTGCAGGAGGCGTTCGCACAGATGCTGACTTGCATCGACAACATCGGCGAACAGGATCCGGAGAAGGCAGAGAAGATGCGCGCAGCCGCATCAAAGATGATGAGCATTCTTTCAGATAGATTATAGGAGGTGATCAGATGAATGGATCTATCTCCCTGAACAACAGGGAAACAGAGCTTTGTGAGGCGATTGGGGAAGCTGTGCCTCTCATGAGCGACTTCCAGAAGGGGTACCTGCTCGGTGTCGCAGAAAGCGTAAGAGAACATCACAAGGCAAAGAAGAAGGACGGAAAGGAGCAGGCAGAAAGGAAAGCGGAATCATGAAGATTGCTATGTTTATCCTGGGATTTGTCTGCGGAGCCGTTGCGGTAATGGTATTTGCCTGCCTTGTCGCAGGGAGCGACAGATAGGAGGGAGAATGAAGCGCGAGGAAATGATCAAGGATCTCGAGAGAAATGTCGGACCATATCCGAATATTTCTCAGATCGCGGAGCATCTCGGCTGGGGCCGGGATCGTGTCCGGGCGATGATGTGTGATGTTGAGCATATCGGAGGCGGACGGAGCAAGCAGTATTTTGCCGGAGATGTCGTGGACAGGCTCCTTGAGCTCCGGGCCATGTAAGCACAGGAGGTTATTATGACACTTAAATGGATCAGACTGACAGAAAGGAAGCGGATCGCTTTTGTGAACGGAAGAGTTCTTTCGGGCGACCGAAAAATCATAAGACGTGAGGACGGCAACAAGGGAAGCTACAGCTTTGAAGAGGTGTCCGGACGGACGCTGGTCACAGTTGTGGAGTACCCAGAATGGAGGAAGGAGTGGCAGATATGAGACAGACGATCGGAATGCTGCTCGTCCTGATCGGAATCGCAGCAGCAGACAGTGAAGCGCTGCTGGTTCCGGTGATCATGATCGCGGCCGGTGCGTTCCTGCTCAGGAAAGAGCTGATATAGGAGCGAAGAATGCAGAAAGTATGTGTGATATGCGGCAAGCCGTTTATGCAGAGAGGATCGAGGCAGATCACATGCAGCGAGGAATGCAGCAGAGAACGGCGGCAGCAGATGAGGAAACAGAAAGAGAAAGCGGACAAGGACAGGGCAGAAAGAGAAGCTGAGGCGAGAGTCCTTTTGCGCCTTCAAAGGGTAAATCTGGATTCCATGATCAGAAGCCAGGAACTCCGCGATGAGGGGATCGTGTTCGCAGGATCTGCCAATAAGGATATGGTCTATGCGATCTGCGAGGATGAGATCGGCATTGTCACGAAAGAAAACGGGCACCTCCGCCTGAGCAAATATGAGGCGGCAAAAATGATCAGGGAATTGCAGAGGATCATCGCTAATATGGAAGGGACGTGGAGACATGTATGATCAGACTGGCCGCATTGCGGCGAAGACTATGAACAAGGCGATGGAGAAGATCGACGAGATCACGAACATCATGAGCACATTCGGAAAGATCGGGCTCGACCGGTTCACATATATCATTCCGCTCGAGATTTCGCGGGATGTGAGGCAGCTCCTGGATCAGGCAGGCATTAACTGGAAACTGGCCAAGTCTGACGAGGAGAGCCACGATATCACAATTTTCATTCCGGAACGGTACCGGAAGAAGAAGAGGTGATGTTCTGACCAATTTGTTATGCACGGCGGGCAGACAACATTCTATCCCCCATTAGAACAGACGCTGCAGCGATTCCGGGTCCTGGCAAACGACTTTATCATTGCATCTTCACTGTCCGCCGTTGTATATATTCAAACCGCCGGGCGCGTCCCGGCATAACAGTCCATTAGCGCATTATTTCTAGGACCATCAGGAAAAGATATGAAGCACACACAGCACGCGGTAAGAGAAACGATCATCGCGGGGCATACGATCCTGCGACGGATAATAATGAGTCATCCCAAGGAGCAGGAACATAGGAAGCCGAAGCAGAACCCGACGAAAGAATCCGTGCAGAAGAATAATGACCGGATAGCGGTGAGGAAGGCGATCGCTCTGATTAACGCGAATTTTGTCCCGGGAGATTATCATGTGACATTGACCTATCGCGGGGAACCTCCGGAGCAGCAGAAAGCGAAGAAGGACATGGATAACTATATCCGGAGAATGAAGCGGGAATATGAGAAGGCGGGCAGAGAGTTCCGATACTTCCAGGTAACGGAATACAAACAGAAGCGCATACACCACCATATCTTGATGTCATATATCGATGAGTCTATCATCAGGAGCCAGTGGAAGGAAGGATATGTCCGGTTCTCTGTGCTTGACACAGAACGGAACTATGCAAAGCTGGCGGAATACCTGATCAAAGAGACGTCAAAGACTTTCCGGGATCCGGAGAACGCGACAAAGCGAAGATGGAGGGCGTCGAAGAATCTGATCAGGCCTGTCGTGAAGCGTGAGATCGTAAGCACGCGCCAGCTGTTCGAGGATCCGAAGCCGCTGGCCGGATACTATATCGACAGGGATTCGGTCAGGAGATATGAGCATCCGTTCACAGAGCTGGAGCATCTGGAATACATCATGGTGTCGCAGGATCCTGTCCCGCGGATCCGCAAATGGAGAAAAGGAAAGGCGGTCCGAAAGGATGAAGCATACAGGCGGATTCTGGACCTTGAGCAGGAGACAGACGGAATACTATCATCGTGGGGCGCGTTGTGAGCGCCTTGTATTGTTGCGCGGAGAAAGTAATGACGAAGAAAAGAATACTGGAGATCATTGAGAACATGCTGCAGCTCGGGAAGATCACAGAGCCGCGGATCAATTACAACAGGGCGCTGTTGGACTTGGCGCAGAAGATCATTGAGGAGGTGGATGAAGATGACGACATGCAAGTGCGAGAGATGCGGCGGGGAGAAGCCGGTGATCCGGATCATAATGCCAAGGGAAGCAGAGGGCAGGATCAATCTGGGACAGCCGGTAGATCTGTGCCAGGACTGCGTGAATGAGTTTGTTAAGGTCGTTATAGCTTGGTGGGAGGAGTTGCCGATTTAGGGGAAAGGCGGAAAGACTATGAATGAGTACATAAACATACGGGACGCGGTGGATAATCTGACGAGAGTTTTTCGTGCTCTGTATGGTGCGTTCTATCCGAGAGTCGTGATCGATGGAGTGGTAAAGAAGGCACTTTCCGAAGTACCGACCATCGAAGCGGTTCCAGCGCGGAAGGGGAGATGGGTGCAATCCGAATGGTACTGCGTTTGTTCCGAATGCGGAAAACGACCATTAAGTGATTGGGACAATCGTGAGCATGACTATTCAGACAAGAAATCAGACTTCTGCCCAAACTGCGGGGCGGATATGAGAGGTGAGGACGATGACGGCAAAACCGAATGAAGTTGCAAAAGAAAAGAGACGGAGACAGATCAAGCGGTTCGGTGAATGGCTTATCAAAAACGCTGATGAGGTCGTGGCAGACATAGACTACAGTAGAGGGATAGACATCACATGCAGCTTTTACGTTGATTCTGCTCCAGAGATCGAAATCAACGCGAGGTATATAGATCTTCAGATGCTGGATGTATTTCACCCGTTGGAGGATAGTGAGGATGAGTGAGAAACTGAAGCCATGCCCGTTCTGCGGGAGCAAGAATGTGGCAGTCTATGATAACAAGGATGCAGCAATCGGATGGTGGTTGTCTTACGGAATGCTCTGCCTTAACTGCGGGGCACGCACAGAACTGTTTGATACAACAGAAGCAGCCGCAAGAGCATGGAACAGGAGGGCGAACGATGAGTGAACCAATATATATCGAAACATGGAAAGTCGCGGGCAATCCGAATGGTGATAGGCTCCAAATTGCATACACAAAAAGCGCCTGTCCTTTTCACACGTATGTGGACGCACTGAGAAGAAGTATGGCGGAAGACAACAACTGCACGCTGGTGTGTCTTTTAAAGACAGATAAAATACTGACAGAACAGGAGAGTGAGCGATGAGTAACGACCTTATCAGCAGGCAGGCGGCGATAGATGCGGTGTGCAAAGCAGGATGTGAGAGCGGCTATTGCGGAATACCATGTGATGATATAAAAGCAATCGAACAGTTAAAATCCGTACAGCCAGAAATCATACAGTGCAAGGACTGCCGATGGTGGGATAAATACGGCGATTATGATAATGGCTATTGTATGGCGGCGAAACATGGTTATTGGTCTGAACATTGGGAAATAAGCATAAAGCGAACATACAAAGGGGATTTCTACTGTGCTGACGCAGAGCCGAAGGGGGGAGCGGAATGATAGGCGAAATCATACTGGTCACGTTACTTGCGACATTTATTATCTTTATGATTCTCGTGATGGCTTCTGTATTTCTTGACGGCACAGAAACATGGGACGAAATTGACGCAATTATAGCCGAGAGAATCCGAAGAAGACGAAGCAAGAGGACAAGCGATGAGCGAAAAGAAACAGATGGGAGCGACTCCATGCTATCAATGCGAGGCAAGAACTGACCGATGCCATTCTGTATGCGAACTGTATGCGTCGTGGCGGATCAGGGCGGCAGAGTATAAGAAGCTGCAGGAGAAAGAGCGGGAACTCGATCAGGCATTGCGTGAAGTTAAAGAGAATAAACACAGGAGGCTCAGCAAATGACGGCGAAGGAATATCTCTCTCAATACCGGGAAGCAAGAGCTAAGGTGGACAGATATCGTGAGCGCATAGAGCAGATCACTGAAAGCATCGACAGCATGAGCATGCGCTATGATGGGATGCCGCACGGGAGAAATATCAGCTCATCGACCGAGAAAAAAGCGATCAAGCTTGCAGAGGCAAAGACAAAGCTCAGTGACATGGTGATCTCAGCAGAGCTGATCCGGCAGGAGATCGCGGACGAGATCGAGAAGGTCGAGGGACACACATACAAGGATCTGCTCTATGCAAGATACATCAAGACCATGACCTGGGTTGAAGTCACCGACTACGTAAGTAGGTATCGTGCTGAGAGATATGACGAGAAGCATGTGCGAGGCTATATGCATGCAGAGGCGCTGAAAAAGTTCTCAGAGGCGGTCCTTGATAAGAGGCAATAACTTTTTATTGTTTAGGGCTGATTCAATCATGCATGACGTGATATTATTATACTGCCAGAAATGGCAAGGATCAGTCATGCGACGTTTACCACCTTTCACGCGGACAGGATCCGAAACGAATCAAAGCCTTTTCCTAGCATAGAGCACGGCGGCAGTCCATAACAGGGCTGTCGCTTTGCTTTGGAGGCAAGGAGGTCACATGATCATCGACCACACTCATCCGGCATACACATCGAAATGGACGGGATCAGGAACTAACAGATGGAACGGCGCATATTATTACAGCCGGGAGATCGTGAAGAACATCATACCGGAAGTAGAGACGGACCGCAACTGGATCACCATCAACGTGCCAGGGCAGGGATGCGACCATGCGATAGTGTTCATCCACAACAATCTGAACCCGGAGAACTACGACTGGTTGAAGGCTTATGATGATCTTGTTCTGGTCTGCGGTGTGCCAGAGACAGTCCCGAAGGTAAAGCACCTTGGAAAGGCCGTATACCTTCCGCTGTCGATCGATGTGGAAGAGGTCATGCGATTCGCAAGCGGAAAGACCAGGGACACGGCATATGTCGGGAGACCGTCGAAGCGTTTCGGGGTCGAGTTCCCGGCCGGTACAGACTTCATTGACGGCATGCCGAGAAACGCGCTTCTTTCCGCAATGGCTCATTACAGACGAGTGTATGCGGTCGGGCGCACAGCAATCGAAGCGAGGGCGCTCGGGTGCGAGATCCTTCCGTATGATCCTCGGTTCCCAGATCCGGAGCGGTGGAAGGTCGTGGATTGCAAAGAAGCTGCGGCCATGCTTCAGAAGATCCTTGACGAGATAGACCAATGAGCAATCCGAGACATGCCAATGGTAACCTCCGCAGAAAACACCGGGCCCGTCTCAAGGCTATGGGATGTCCCTGCGGAATATGCCACGGCCTGCTTGGACCCATCCACTACGACGAGCCGAGCGACGCACAGCATCCGCTGAGCTTCGTGATCGACGAGATCAGGCCGGTGAGCAAGTGGAAACAGTTCGGGTACGGGTCACCGGAGGAGGCGGCTCAGGACTGGGGAAACCTCCAGGCAGCACACTATATCTGCAACGCGAAAAAGGGAAACAAAACAAATTTTACAAGGCAGATGGCGGCTAAAAGCATCATCGTTTCAGATGGAGACTGGTAGGTGGGGAGGGGAGCCCGGTGCCACCCGGCGGCCCT
>JAEIGA010002264.1_pt1 | contig 30753 bp, 27 predicted proteins | sample 9270691 | NCBI WGS metagenome assembly JAEIGA01 (sample SAMN17057246, study PRJNA624740) | gut metagenome | biome: biome; isolation source: fecal sample | host: Bos grunniens | place: China: Xizang | collected 2019
AGTAAAATCCTTCGCTTGGTTAGCGTCAATACGTATAATAGGTATTGGTGAGTTTGCGCGTAACTCATTATAACTCTGATACTTAAATCCACCTGTTTCGTTATCAATTAAATATGATAACGCTCTTTCGGTATTGTAATCTTCATTATAAATTAAGTTTTTACGTTTCCACTCTTGATAATCCTTAATAACATTTTCATTATTGACAGAACCATTTAATTGTGCATTTTTCTTGTTAACAACAATTTGTAATGGATTTAATGCTTTTGTATAGATTGCAAATTCATATATATTAACATCAGAATAATTACTTAATGTTCCATTATAATTATCGCAACCAAAATATACAAAATCACTAAATTTATATGTACTATCTAATACACCTATATTATATACAGCATTTACAATACCATTAACATATATATAAGCAAATCCGTCAGGTACCTCAGTTTCGTTACCATTAATATCAACACTCTTTTTAATAGTTGGTTGATAAACAAAGTCAATTGTATTTTTAACGTTTTGTCTAATAAAACCTTTTAACAAATAAGTTTTACCACCAGAAGAAAGATACCAATAAATTGTTTCAAGTGTTACTTTAATACCACTTGCTAAGTTCATGTCTGCTGTATTTTCACCAAACAAACACACAACTTTACTTGTATCAGAGTATTCATCACATTTAAATGTTAATGAAATAGTAAAACCTTCAGAATAATTTTCGTTAACCATGAAGATTAATTCAGTTTGAAGTTTACTTACATCAGCAATAGCATACGCTTCGTTTTGTAGACGTAAATATGGTATTTCGGCACTTGAAATAAAACCTGAGTCAACACCGTTAATATTATATGGTATAAGTTCTGCGTTCACAATAGTTTCGTCATTGTTTTGCATTGTAACGTACTTTTGTGAAGACAACCATTTACCGTTTGTCATTGGAGCAGAATAAGACCATGCGCACAAACAAGTATCAGCACTTAAATGTGGTGCTATAATGTCATAACGTTTATTATGTTGACGTGGGTAAATTTCGTTATTAGAAGCGGCCACAACTATAGAACCTTCTCTCATAACGTTTAGACCACCGTCATAAGTCCATGCTTTAACACGAATAATATATCGTTGGTCTACTGCTAAGTTATTTAATGGGTATTGTGGTGCAGTTAAGTTAATACCTGCATTACCCATTTTTTGTTGATAAACGCTTTCAATTTCATCTGAGAATGAAGTACCTTCAATGTATTCATGGAATTCACCATTTTCAGAAATAATATCAATTGCGTAATATATATTTTTATTTGTAATAATTACAGGAAGACTTGCTTTAAATGTAAATTTCAAACGGTCAGATTGTTCTACTTCAGTAGGTGTACTCAAACCGTCCTCAACGTCTTCTAAATATGTTAAACCGTCGAAATATATAGTAAATTCATTAGGGTCAGTAATACGAACGTTAAAGTTTAAATCAGGTGTTTTATTCATAACACTACCTAATGTTGCTTGTATTGTAATAGATACTGTATACAAGTCATTAACGTTTACGTTATTACCAATAACTTCCCATATATTAATAGGTATAGTATTATTTACTTTTTCGTTTTTATATGCAGGAACTGTGTATTCAACACTATTACATGTATATTTTATAACAGTATCTGAACCCATTAAACCGTTCTTAATATCAAAATAAATAAGACCATTTTTATTATTACGAGACATCAAAACTTCATTGTTTGATATTTCGTTTTTGGTTTTACTTAATGCAATATTTAATGAACTTTCATAAATTTTAAAACTAACAGGTGGTATGGTCGTACCTTCACTATTCACAGCGTTAATAGACATTGTGTGTGTAGTGTTGTTAGTAACCATATTAATGTTATCTATTTTTATAGTGATAACTTCATTTGTTTTACAACCAATATATTGTGAAGTGTATGTATCGTCGTAAGTATAACGATATTGGCAAACCTCATCAGACGTACCACCTGTAATCATAAATTTTACGATTACTTCAGTTGTGCTAATATAAACAGAATTATTTTCAAGCGTCGGATATGTAAGATAAATACCATAAGCGGTAGAGTCGCCTCCGCCTCCGCCGCCGCCTCCGCCGCCTCCGTTTCCGCCACCGCCACCTCCGTGTTCGGCTAACCAAGAGACATTTCTTTGAAGTTCGGCAATTTCAGTACCAATGCACGATAGTGCGTCATTTAAAGTTGACGCACTATCGCTATTGTTGTAATATGGGTTGGTAATACCGATATTATTATCATTAAGTTCTTCACCGTTAAATGAAATACTATCTACGTTAATAATAGTATCGGTAATAATTTCCCACTTCTTAGTCTCTTTATTATACTTTTTTAAGACTTTAGACATTTTTTAATTTATTTTATAGTTATTATTGTTTCAGCGTCAGAAGCGATACCGTCTCCAAGACCATTGATAGAATAAATTGGTTTATCGTGCTCATTATCAGTTGCACATAAGTTATTTAATACATATTGACCGTCTTTATTAATATCAAATTTACCACTTGAAGCACCTGCTGTACCACCAAATGCACCAACAACTTTACGAACTTGACCTTTAATCTCAGTTTCAGTAACATCCCATATAGTATAGAATGGATATTTTTGACCTGCGTTAGCAGAAGCCTCTGCGTTGCTATTACCACCTACTTGTTTGTAGTAATATCTTAACCAAGGTATATCTTTTGAAGGTAATTCTTTATTTGAAGTGTGTTTGTAACTTGTTGCTTGAGACATTGCATAAACAACAGGTTTAATTTCGGCTGTTTTTTGTGTAAATTCACATAACGCGCCATATTTCTTAGCATTTACACTTAATGTGTCACCTTCAACCCATGTGCTTGGATATTTTCTTCCGTCAGGCAATGCTACAAGAGTTAAAACAGTAGATGCTTCAATATTTTGAACACCAATTAATTCACTAAAGTCTCTTAATTCTTGTTGGAATTCTTCTTCAACGTCAGAAAGAACAATAATTGGTCTCCAACTGTAAACTGTACGTGCATCACCGTCATATTTAACGTTTTCTAACATTGGCCATGAAGTAGATTGTGTATGTTTGTGACCACCCATAACTAAACGTACATTATTATTTTGGCAGAATTCACTGAACCAATAATTTTCACCCTCTGGGTTGTTAATGTTAATACTTGCACCTTTTCTTTCACCCTTGATAACACCTTCTGCAGATAATTGGCTATTATCAACTGATTTATTGGTATCATCTTGTGTCAAGATAGTAAATGGCATTTCGTGGCAATAAGCAATATTCCATTTTGCTGTATTATTCTTTGCAACATCTGCTTCACACCATGCTTTAATTTTTGGGTAGAAATATCCATAACCACCAAATGCATATAATTCTTGTTCTGCTGATTGTTTGATTTCAGAAACTACACACATAAAGTGCGTATTACCATAATTATATGAATATAATGAAGGAATGTAGTATTCAACACTATTAATTGTGAATACAGGTGGATTTTCTTCATCCATTTCATAGCAGTAGAAATATCTAAAGTTTTCTAATGATACTTTTGAATTATCAGCACCACTTGGGATTTGATAAGTCTCTTTTGGAGACAAGTCGTTATTACCAACAGTTGACATTTCTTCAAGATTATTCATAAATGTGTCTTTACCGTTGAAATAGTCTAACCACTCGTTCATACGGCTACCATTTTGTGTCATATCACCTGTATTAATCATAAAGTGTACACCATTACTTCTGTCTTCATGAGAGATAGCATAGTTAGCACCTTGCCATATACGATATTCTTCCCAATTGAAACCTTGTTGGTCACTTGTTTGAATAAATTGGAAGCCTGAAGCAACATCTTCATTACTTCTTACAACAAATTGTCTTATTTCTGTACAGTTGTCTAATTTAGGAGTTTTATCTCTATTTGCACGACCTGCTATATATTCATATTCACCTTTAACTAAACCTTTTTTGATAAATTTGTGAACTGTAAATACAATACCGTCACCATATTCAACTGCTAAACGGTTATAGTATTTTCTAACACCACTTTCAGTTTTAAATGATTCATATGCTGTACCCCATTCTTGTGTACCTTTTTTACGTATCCAAACGAATTCGTCGTGACGACCTTTTGATACCCAGTTGAAACAACGTGTAGCACCTTCACCATTATCGGTTGCTTGAATACCAAATGAACATGTAATCATAGAAGGTTTATCTTCTAACAATTTAGATTTATCATAATACATGTTTTTATGTTCACGATTTGTTTTTGGTGCGTATGCTTCAATACTTCTTACCAATTCTTCATCATCTTTTGTTAAATCAACATAAGACCATTCGCCTGAGTTCTTTCTTTCTTTCAATGCTTTATTTGCTTGAGATACAGGGTCCATTGCGTAGTATTTTTTAAACAATGCTGTTGCAGTTGTTTCTTTACCATAAGCATATGCACCTGCTTCAAAACATGTTGCGTTTGAAGTTTTTGTATTAACACCTACAAGGTCAATAAATCTTGAAGATACGTTAGAGAATTTGCTCCAACCTGGATTTGTAGTACCAAATGATTCAGTACCGAAACATAATAAGAATGAAGGAGCATCGGTATCAGAGAATTTAACTAATTCACCGTCTTCATTTCTCCATTCCATATCATATCTATCAACTTTAATTTTAGCACTGTCATAGTTTGAACATGCAGCACCACGTACTAAGAATGTACTACCTGCTTTAATAATACCTTCTAATGGTAAAACATCAGCCCAAGTACCACCAGCTTTCATATATTGCAATGATAAACCTTCTAAGTTAATATCATTATTTGTTAAGTTTGAAAGTTCTACGAAATGGTGTGTTGCATAGTTAAATGTGTGTAAATCTGCTTTATCACCACCGCAATAGAATGCGTTAATGTAAAGTTTATCATTACTTGATTGTAATACAGTAATAGTTTCAGATGTAGGTTTGATTAATTTATTTACATTTTCTTGTCTTACTGCATATAACTCACCGTCATTTGCAACTTTTAAATCGAATTTAGCACCATCAGAAGAAACTAACTCAGCAATAACACCACCTGGTGTTGGTTCTGGTGTAGGTGTTGGTTCAGGAGTTGGAGTATCACCACCACCTTGATTTTGTTTTTCTTCGATTCTTGTGTCGATATAACTTGTGAGTTCAACTTCTGTTGAACCACTGTCAATATAACTACCAATTTGTGTGAGATTTAATTCATACTTTTGGTCGTTAATTTTAAAACCTTTAATTGTATTCGCCATATTATTTTAGTTTTTATTTAATTATTTAATTATTATATATCCTTCTTCGTCAACTTCAACATTGGTTAAAGTTAAATATCCTTCATTATCAATTTCACTATTAATTTCTAATGTTTCGCCATTGATATTTATTGATTGTTGTGTTTCATTTAATGTTAATATACCATTTTTATCAATACTACCAACAATTGTTAATATACCATTATCTAATGAGATAGGACCATTAATATTTAATTCGTTAGTATCTTCATTGAAATCTATATTGATATTTGGATTAACAGTTTTTTGTTTGAATATTAAAATACCGTTTTCATCAATTTCAGCCAAGTCTTTTGAAAGTTTTAATGAACCATCTTCTTCTATTGTTGCACCATGTTTGATTATTAGTTCATCTTCTTCGTTTATTGTGAAGTTTGTTTCACCAGATACTTGTTTTTTAAATACTAATAAACCGTCATCATCAATATATGCTGCTTCATTAGGTATTGTTAAAATATCATTTTCATCAACTTTAAGAGTTTTATTTATTTTGTTATCTTTTAAGTTGAGTATGTTATCATTGTCTATATTAATATTAAGGTCTGTTGTAACGCCTGTTTCTTGTTGTTTTAACACTAATAAACCATCTTCATCAACATAACCAACATTATTTGGTATTGTTAATACATCGTTTTCATCAACATAAAGTGTTTTCTTTTGTTTTTTATCATATAAATCTAACACGTCATTAGTATCAACCTTAATGTTAATATCAACAGTTGTACCTGTTTGTGTTGTTTTAAATACTAATTGGTCTTCATCATTAACGTAAGCAACATTGTCAGGAATTGTTAAGACGTCATTTTCATCAACATAAAGTGTTTTTTCTTCATTATTATCCGTTAAGTTGAGTATGCCGTCGTAATCTATATGAACATTAATATCTGTCGTTGTGCCTGTTTCTGGCTCGTCTGGTTCAACAGGAATATCTGGCTCAACAGGTACATCAGGATCAGGTGTACTGCCTCCACCGTTTATTTTAAATAAGTTAATAGCGCCTGTTGAATCTTCCGCTTTAAAGTATAAACTATTATTACCTTTACACCATACAAATTCATTTAATAACAAATATTTTGTATTAGCACTAAGAATATCAAATGTTTCAGCAGTCTTCATTAAGACGTGTTTAACATTAGGTTCGTATGTATAAGGTTCAGATTCTCTTTCAAACGTTAAAACATAATCTTCTGTTAACTCAGTTTCATCTTCGTTTATTACTTTACATGTAACAATAGCATTTTCGTTTTTTAAACCATATAGATACCATTTTTTTGAGGCTTCAACGTATCTTGCTTCTAATACTTTTTCATTGTTAGAAATTAAAGTATAATTAACGTCTTTTGGGTCTATTAATTCTCCCGCACCATTATGGAATTCAGGTTTAATATAATAATATTGTTTAGTAAGTAATTTACTTTTTGTAAAATCATGTAAATCAGAACACCCTATAAATAACTTAAAACTAGTAACAATAATATCTGTTTTACTATACACTTCACCATATGTTGCAGCAGCAGGCTTTTCAGTTTCAACACTATTTTCTAAATCGTATTTAACACTATTGGTTAAAAAGTCACCACCTGACAATGTGTGGGTTAAAGCATATTCATGTTTATCAATTAATTTAGATAATCCAGATATTGTTTTTTCAAGTGTCTCTATACGTTGTCGAAGGCCGAAAATAATTTCATCTTTGTCATCACCACTTTCACCGTCATCAGATAACCATAGACTATCTAAATCTTTTGGTTCTTCTTTTGTTTCGACAATCTTTATAGTTTCTTCTGCATTTAACTCAAAAGATAAACTTACTTCTCCTTCATTATCTATATTAATAATAACATGTGCAGATAATATTTTACCATTTTCGTTTTTGAAACGTACTACGATACTTTCACCATCATGAAAATGCGATACATTATTAATAATATAATCCTGTACCGTATTAATCGCAATTTCTTTTGTTTCAAAAACACCGTCAATTCTGGGTAGTCTTAAATATTTTCTATTATCTCCCATTGGTAAAATTATTCTTTATATAATAAATACTTCGGGATTTAATAAAGATATGTTTATATAAACAAAAAAATGAGCCATTATTAATGACTCATTTTAAACACAAAATAATATAAAATATTATTTTCTTTGAATTATATTATCAATAACCTTATATTTAACAGCCTCTTCAGGTGTCATCCAGAAATCACGGTCGCACATTTCTTTAATTGTATTGTAATCACTATCCATGTTTTCAGCAAGAACGTTATATAACATTGTCTCGCATTTTTCCATTTCTTTTGCAGCGATTTTAAAATCAGGCGACGTAACACGTCCAGTTCCACCACTTGGAGAATGCAACATAATTTGACTATGTGGCAATGCAAAACGATTGCCTTTTTCACCCGATGCAAGGAGTACTGCACCCATTGACGCTGCTGTACCAATACAAGTAGTATAAACAGGACAAGAAATGAATTTACTTACATCGTAGATACTCATACCATCATAAACACTACCACCAGGACTATTAATATACATATGAATAGGTTTATTAGGATTCTCCATTTCAAGGTATAGTAATTGAGAATTGATAATGTTAGCAACATCACTATTAATCTCAGTACCCAAGAATAAAATACGCTCCATAAACAAACGACTAAAAACACTTATTTGTGCAATATTTCGTTGTCTTTCTTCCATTACATAAGGTTCGATATACTGTGAAGTAATAGCATTTTGATAATCATTTAATAATGTACTTGATACACCATTACTGTTTGCAAATAATTTGAAATCTTTCTCGAAATTGTTCATTTTTTAATTAGTTTTTATAAAATTCTTTTAATAGTTCTTTTTGTTTTTTAGATAATGATTTTGGCATGATATAAGTAATATGTACTAATAAACTGCCCATAGATTCTTTAACATTTCGTGTCATCATGTGTTTTGAAATACTAGGTAAACCCTTATCACGAATTCTTAAATATTTATTGTTTTCAGTTAATTCATGTATAGTAATTCTAATTGATTTACCGTCTAAACATTCAATAACTTTTTCACAACCACACCATGCCTCTTCAAGTGTCAAAGGTAATTCCATTACCAAGTTATTACCATCACGTTCAAATTTCTTATGTTCTTTTACACGTATTGTAATATACAAATCACCATTAGGACCTCCATCAAGTGATTCATGACCATCGCCATTGCTACACATAGACATTCCTGTATCTACACCTTTTGGTATTCTTATTTTCTGTGTAACCGTTTGTAAATCATAGCCATTGCCTTGGCAGTGTGTACATTTAGGTCCCGTTGAAATTTTTCCTATACCATTACAATGTGGACATACCGATTCATTAATCATTGTCATATATCCTTGTTGCGTTTTAGTACGAATACGTCCTGTTCCATTACAATGGGTACACGTATCTAATTTACCTGAAGTATTACCTGTACCATTACAATGAGTACATCTTGTTTTCCGCTGAAAAGAAATTGTTTTTTCACAATCTGTTAATACGTCTTCAAGGTCAATATCAACATATACTTGTAAGGATTCACCCTTTCGTTTTTGTGGTGCTCTTTGTTGGAAATTATTCATATAATCTTCCATATTAAATCCACCAAACGGATTAAAACCACTAAATGGGTCATAATTATTCATTGAAGGCCCATTTGGGTCTCCAAATTGATCATAATTACTTTTCTTTTCAGGGTCTGATAATACAGAGTTTGCCTCGTTAATTTCTTTGAATTTTTCTTCCGCCTCTTTTTTCTCTTGATCAGATTTAGTTGCAAACTTATCAGGGTGATATTTAGCAGCCAACTTACGATAAGCCTTTTTAATATCACTTTCAGAAGCATTACGTTCAATACCTAAAATTGAGTAATAATCTTTATTTTCACTCATACTTTTACTATCTTTTAATCTATTTTACTTCATTAATCGTACTAAATATACTGTTTTTATTTGAAAAGTATATGTTTTTATTCACGTTAAATCTATTTATTATGAGTAATAAATAGAAATAAGAAATGACTTTATTAACAGGTTTAACATATTATAGCGGAATTGGTGATTTAAGATATAGTAATACAACTGTACAATCAGAAGGAGTTAATAGTTTTAATTTCCCATTAAACGTGCAAGATTATGGTGAAGAACCATTTGTTGTTGGTGGAAAATACGGTCCTCATTTTGTATCTTCAGGTGACGTAAGCGAAAATTTAATAGATTGGAGGTTTACTAATGTAAGTTTTAACGGTGGTTTTGTGGCTACAGGCAATTCTCTTTCTGTAACGTTTTATTGTAATAAACAAACTGACTTATCTTGTGCTGCGTTAAATAATTTAGTATGGAAAGCAGCAAAGAATAAATGGGGGGCTAATGCAAGTACTAATTTTAAAAAATTAACAAAACTTTATTGGGAAGGGTTTGAAATGCAAGCTAATATAAAACCATACTACAGAGGTACAGAGGAACAGGTGGATTTTTCAAGTTTAGAAATGTCTTTTAATCAAGATGGATTAACTTCTATATGGTCTTCTAATCAGACTTGGTCGTTGGGTGGAAATTTGTATCTAAAAATCCCTATCACTGTAATTGGAACGGAGACTTCATTAGGTTTAACAACAGGAACTACTTCAATAACTACAAGTGGTTTTACAGGAACATTAACTTTAATACCTAAATTAAAACCTGTGATACAACGTTTAGTTAATCCTACTGATTGTCGTTTACAAGAAATATGGGGTGTTAATTCAATTTATGCAATATTAGACCGTTTAACTTATAAATATAAGGTTAATTTGAGCATAACGTCTACTTCGCAATCATCAAAGAGTTATACTAAAATTAATAATATTGATTATAAAATAATTAATAGTAATAGCGCGACCGGAACATTAGACGTGCCTTGTGTTAAAAGAACGGGCTCTATGATGGAAACTTTATGTAATAATATACGAAGAACAGGAACAGAAACCATTTTTACTGATTCAACAAATGCAACCGGTTGTACTCTTGCTGTTCATTTATTTGACGAAGATTCACTTGTTATGCGTAGTGGGTACAATGCTATTTCTGATATCTATCCTATTATTCCAACATGTGTTTTTGATTTTCCTACCGAACAAAATCCACAAGGTACTTTGACATATGAACATTACGGACTTAATTTAGATAGGCGTACAAATGGTTTAATATCAAACATACGTATAATGAATTATCATATGACAAATAATCATACTTTTTATATAACAAAACAAAATTATGAATGTTTAAGACCTACGGGGAATGGGTGTACAACAAATGATTATTTTGTGTTATCATATTTTAATAGAAGTGGCACTGGTTACTCTTCTCAATATGATTTAGGTAATTTACCTATATTAAAATATGGTAGTACTATTAAAGAAAATATAGGTGTTATTTCTGATAATTTTATTGTAATAGATGGTATACCAAGAGGATGTAATCAAACACATTATTTAACAGGAACAATGTTTGTTGTTGAAGATATTGAAAATAGTTATCCTCATTTATTTAGTTTGTACATTGGTGTAAGAAGATTAAATAAAAATATTATAAATAAAATTACACATTATAATAATCGTAATTTTTCTGATTTATTAACACGTGGTGAATTGTTGACAGGTTCTACAACTGATTATGGTATTATTATGATGACAAGTGATTATACTTGTTATTTAAATAATTATACATCACCTAGCGCATTTAATTCTTTGAGTCAATATAAAACATCGTGTAAATATTTTGAGGATAGTGATATGATTAACTCTTTAACTGATACAGCAACAGGTCTTTTAACTGTAAATGAATCAGATAGAGTATGGTTTGCTAGCAATATTTCAATGAGTTCAGATTTATACGATTATTGGGGAAAAGGGGGCTATATAGCACAAGAATTAATTCCTGAGCATGTAGAAATAGATGCGCAGGAAAGTTTAAGAGATGAAGTTTATGAATCAGTTAAAGAAAATTTTAGTAATTGTTACCTAAAGATAGGTAATACTACTTATTGGCAAACAACACATAACATTCGGGTTATGATATATCCTACATTTACTGATTATAATACTACCACTGTTTCAAATATTAAATGTGTTGCAGTTAATAATTCTGATAAAAAAACTGTTCGTTGTTGTACTTTAGATGATTATGAATATACGACATTTGGTACATGGTTTAATAATGGTTATGGTTTAGATACTTCAAGTGCACTTATTAATAAGAGATATGCTGATTATTATTATGATGGTTTAAAAGTGTCTATGAGTGATACTGTAAATGTTCAAATAGTCGTTGGTCATACGCAATATCATGAACCAATAACAACATATAATAATTGTGTTGACATAACAGACAGGAATGATGATATTTTTTACTTACCAATACAAAATAGGGACAATTATTTACCAACATTCGACACTTGTATATTTAGACAAGTAAGTGAATATGATACAGAAATGCATCCAATGTGTCAAATAATTTATGATTCGTTAGGTAATCCAATTGGTACTATTAGAGTTAGTAGTGTTATGCGATTAAATATGTCAACATTTAAGTTTTATATTGATATTTCAGCACGAATAACATTAGTACCAAGTGTTTATCGTAGCACATGGACATTTCCACCTGAATTTATAGAAGCATTCTCAGTTGAAGTAGGTATATCAAAAGTAGCAACTAAAATACATTATCCATTAGGTGTAACACCTACCAATGATTATACACAGTATCCTACTTATTATGTAAATAATGGTATATTAATTACTAATTTTAAAGTTCATGAAACTAATGATTGTCCATTTAGTAATTGTACTGAACTAATGAAACTAAAATTTAGTTTCGTATTAGCAAAAAATAATGCATTAACGTTATTTACAAATACGTTTATTCTTAAAGATACTTGCATTGATAATAGTCAAATTAATAAGTATCAAGATTGTGGTTTCATTTATATACCTTCTCATTCTGATTACGATAGAGTGTCAATAAGTTCTGTAGCAAAATATAAAACAAATGCTACACGTACTTATGGAACTTATAATAATGTTGGAACGGGAGTTAAATTGAATAACACAACAAACGACACATTTCATATTTCGTTTGCTTCAACCTCACAAAGTAGGAATTGTGTTACGCAGGTTCATAGGAATGTGTTTACCGTAATATTAACGTCTACAACTGGTTCAACATTTACAATAACACCTGCTTTTTATACAAGTGTATCAATTGGTGCAAATGTTAATACAGAATATGATTTAAGTGATCACGGTTATTCTTTAATGGGTTCAAATATATCCGTATCGGTTGGAAGTTCATATATTAATAAACCGATAATGTATAGAAGTGTTTTAAGTGATAATGGTTCAACTCTTTATTGGTCAGTTACAACCCCTAACGGTACTATTACTACAGGCAGCACAGGTTCTTCAATAGCCCAATTTACGAATTATTCAACATCTTCTATTGCACTTGGATATAATTTGACCAAACCTTCAGGTTCTAACATATATTTAAAATATTTTTCGATTGAAGGTTTTGACGATGTTAGAGCAAATACTGTTGATTTTTAAATACAAATAAACCTGCAAGATTCTTGCAGGTTTATTACTATTAGAATGGCAAATCATTTTCAATATCATCAACAGGCGCTACTGTTTTTGTGCCACGTTTAGGTGTTACAGGGATTTCGTCATCATTTACATTTTGTTTTGTACCTGAATCTTGTGGTTCTGTAACAACTGTTGTTTCTGTGCGGGTACCACCACTTTGTGAAGTTCCACGAGCGAAATCAAACCAATCTGCTCGTACATCATTGCGCAAATATGGTTTTCCATCTGTACCCATTTCCAAGCGTGTATCGAAATCACCGAAAACTTCTACTGCACTACCCTTTGTTAGGTGTGGTACCATTTTTTCACTAAAGTTAAATGAGATAACATCAAACCATGTTGTTTTCTCTTGACCATTCATGTAACTGTTCACAGCCATTGTAAATGACACAAATTGTGAACCGTTTTTACTATCGACGAGTCGAGCATCCTTGCCCAAACGTCCTACCAATGTACATTTCTTCATTTTAAAATTTTCTTTATATAAGTTAATTTATTTTCTTTTACTTCACATTAAATATACGAATATTTTTTAATATCTAACACATTCGTATACAGTTATTACTTCGTCATCTGATAAATTTTTAATGTATTTATCATAAAATTCATTTACCCAAGTTATTTGATCTATTTTTGTTGTATCTACATCTTTCCAACCATTTTCATCTATAAATGCATAACCCCAAAACGATGTGCTCCATGCGACATATGTTTCCTTATTAGGGAAGTTATCGAAATAGGCTGTTCTGTTTTTCATATTGTCATAAATGCGTCTTTCTTCGTCATTTTTTGGTTCTCTACCATCGACAACTGTTTCCCACGCTACAACATATGGAATAGTATTATATTGATGCATTTTAGAGAAATCAATATCACCTTTACGTGCTGAAAAAACTTCTTCACCATTTTTTGTTATTAATGGTAGAGATAAATCTTTTCCAAGTCTACAATGATCATAATATCCAATTGGATTTTTTGTTGAAATAGCATTACCTGTTTCCTTATCTATTTTACATCCAAATTGTTCACAAACATTTAAATAATGATCAATATAATCTGTTTGTTCTAATAAATCTAAATGTGAACGTATTAAATTAACAATACCTTCATCGTGATTTTTCTCTTTTAAAAATTCTTGATAAACTTTGATTTCGTTATCATAATATTCTTTTGCTTTAGAGAAATAAAATTCAACATATGGTTCGACTTCAATATTTTTATCGAACTTCTTCATTATTTCTTCGTGGTTTTTACCAACCACAATTGCTGTAAAATGTTTTTGTTCCATTGTTAATATAAGTAAACATATGTTGCCCAAAATACGGACATGATTATTACTAAAATAGTTCTTACTACTGCTCTTTGTTTTTGTACTGTATCTCCTTCGGTTATATATGGATTAACTTTTGTTGTAATATGTTCAGCGAACAAAATATTAAGCCATAATAAAGTACTTAATAAAGCAATTCCTAAAATTATTAATTCCATTTATTTTCTTATTTTATTGATATAAATATACAAAAAAAACATCTGAATTTCTTCAGATGCTTTTACGTTTTTCACATATTATCCTTCCATTGCTTTTTTAAACGCTTCGATTATTTGTTCATGATTTAGACTATTTAACCATCTTTTAAATATTCGTTCTGTTACTGGATGTCGGTCAACTTCAAAACGGCATACGTCATATAAACATTCTTCAAAATTCATCAATGACATTGAGTGGCCCATGAAAAAGATATATTTCTGTGGTCCTAAATCTTCAAATTCTGGTTCTTTTTCAATTACAATTTTTGCTTCGGGTATTATATAAATTTCACCTGTATCTTCATAAAATTCAGTATCAACTGGTGCATTAGGATCAAATTCCATTTCCCAATCGTCATCATCGTCGTCAAAATAGAAATCCTCGTCGTCCATATTTTCCCAATTGTAATTTTCTTGTTCGTTTTCTTTTATAACTCTTTTTATACTATCTTGTATAATTCGTCTTAATTCACTTTCGTTTAAAGTTATTTTTTTCATCTTTATTTAACTGATTTTTATAATATAAATATATTCTTTTTCCTAAAAAAATCTATATTTATAAAAAAAGTAATATAAATGGAGTCACAAGATGTATCTAAGAAAAAATACTATTATTACAAGAAAAAGGTTGGTAGACATAAGAAACCTGGCCCAAAGAAAAAAAAGAAAATTAGAGGTCGTAGATGGCAAGAAACATGGGATTATAAAATTGTTATATGTAACAATAGAAAACAAGATACTTATGTAAATAGATATCACGATTTACAGGAAGTTACTGAGGCAAAAAAAGAACTTGAAGAACGCAATTCTAAAATTTTATTTCCTAAGTTAAATTTAAATAATGGTCATAAACATAAACACATCGAAAATTATCTATCTGAGTATGTTATTTTAAAACGTATTAAAGACGGTAATACAGAAACAACACAACTACGTAATGAGTATGGAAAATTAGTTAATATTGAAACAAATTCAGATATATGGATTGTATATGATAGATTTCCTCATTTAGTAGAAGAAACATTTTGGGTATATGGTTATAATCCTAAAAATGATAGGAAAACCTGTCAATGGATAATAAACAATATAGTTGAAGACTATATCTATGATATATATTCTATATTACAAATATTCTTGTATAATAATAAAATGATTTTTAAATATGATAATAACGATTTTGATTTTGTTATTTGTAAAAATACTTCGGACGCGATAAGATTATATAATTTATTGAAAGATAGATATTTAAAACAAAAAAATATTTTATTCAAAGGTTTAGTTACTAAAAAAAGTGAAAAGACTAAAGAAGTATTCAGAATGATCAAAGAAAAAACAGGTTGGGAAGATACTAAAATATATAGAAAAACCACGAGAGCATAATCTCGTGGTTTATTTTGTATAACCGTTCTGTCGCAGACCGCATTATACTACGTTGGGCTTTTGCTCCCCTCTTCACCATTAATAAGCAATAGCCCTTTTATACTCTTGCAAGAGTTTATCCAAGAACTTTTCGCCGTCAAAACCTGACTCCAAGTACTTCAACAACATTGGGTTGTAACCACTAAGGAAGATGTTACCGTACTTATCAGTCTCAGGACAAGTTGTATTGCGAGTATTGAAGTTCCACCAAATAATCTTGGTCTTGAAACCGTTGTTTGCAAACAACTGCATAGTTTTTTCCTTTGACATAGAAGAACCACCGTCAAATTCCATATCAGACAAAACGACCAAGTATTCAGGTGCGTTATCCTTATCGAGTTTACGCAACAACTCCATTACTTTACCGAAGTCAGTATTTGAACAGTCACCTGTATACATGCTTCGGATTTCCTTGTCGTAAGTAGAATCTCCAACACTACCTGGTGCCCAATAACGTGAATAAGAACTATTTAAACCAACGCCAAGTTCAATCAACTCAGGACGACTTGAGAATGAGATGACATGGTTTGGCATATATGTACTACACTTAGCCAAATAGTGACCAATTGACATTGCCTTACCGTATGAGTCATTAGCATCCTGCATAGAACCTGATGAATCTACGATTGGAATCCAACTACCCTTGATTTTCTCCAACTTATCGAAGAACAAGTCAGCATCGATTCTACCACGATTCTTGTAAATATCGTATACGTTAGTAGTAGAAATATTCAACTTTTTCTCACCCTTCTTAACAGACTCAAGGTATGCGTTGAAACGTGCAGAAGTTGTTTCCTTTTTACCAAACGCAGCGAAATACTTCACCATAGCAAGACTTGGTACTTGCTCAAAGATAATCTCGTGCTCGTTATGACGGGAAAGTTTATTCTCTGTGGTGTTACACTTAATAAACTTACCATATTGTTGCTTATTCATACCCCACGCCTTAGCAATGAGTCGTGCAGTAAGCAAATTACGAGAAGAATAACGTGGCATCCATTTCTTTGCCAACTCATTACCCTTTTCAATCTCGCTACGCAAGTAGTCTAACACCTCTTTTGAAAGAGAAGTATGCCAAACATCGTCAAAACGTCCTGCAGTAACCATTTGCTCAGGTGTACAACCCGCTTTTGACATCAAAACACGACCAAGGTCACGACGTCCGATACCAAAACGTGGGTCTCGCATAAACATAGCGAAAATTTGTTCTTTCTCAGAATTACCAATCACAACCTCATTGAGGTGTTTGCCAAAATACTCGCTCATAAAGAGCAAATCCAATAAACGGTTTGTGGTGCTTTTATATGCAAAGTCACCATTTTCAGTCAACTTCTTGTTGTACTCTTCTGCAAAAATCTCTTTCAAATTGCTCATATCTTTTCTCCTTTTTTATTTTATTTAACTTATTGTTTTAATTGAACGTTGCAAAGATAATAAACTTTTTTTAAAAAATATTGTTCATCATCAAAAAAAGTTATTATGTTTAACGATATTAAATATATAAAAAATATTTTAATTTAATGTAGTCCAATATTTGTCATGTATTTTTTCTCCGTCTACATTACCCCATTTGCATGGTTTGATCATTTTATAACCATCAACCATTACAATTAATTCCTCTTGAACCATTGGCCATTTTTTACATGCTAATTGGAATGCTTTGTTGTAAATCCTCGCTTGAAATCTATGAACCAATTTTACAAGTCCAATTTTATTACTGTAATGTGATAAACCTTTCCATAAACGTTTTTCATAACGTATTGAATATTCTTCGAAAGATTCATTTTCTTTTTTTGTAGGTGTTCCTTGATCAATTTTGTAATAAATAAAATGATGTATTTTATTGATAAGGTTTTTGAGTTTTTCATTTTTATAGTGTCTATATGTCCCTATAAAACAACTATATCCAAATAGAATTTCATAAATACCACCGTCCCAAAATCTTAAATATTCGTCGCGATAAGTTCCATATTTCTCTTTTCCGCATACTCCAATACCTCGTTTACGTAAATAATCTTCTATGAAGTCAATAGCAGCATATAATTCTTTGCCATTGTTTTCAAACCATTCATCTCCCCAATAGTGCATAATACTTTAATCTTTTTTTAATATAAAAATATATTCAGTGGTGTATGTGTTTCGGTTTTTTAAATTACGTCCACCTCTAAATGCGATATAGTCAATTTCTTTGGTTGTAAGTTTACCATATTTAGTTAACATAGTTTGCATTTCTTCTAATGATATAAAACCTTCATTATTATAAGAAATAATAAGATATTTAGAATCAATGTCTTTAACTAAATTTTCAAATGAAATTAACGCTTCTTTTTTCTTATTATAAACAGACTTATTCCAATCTTCTGGTATTCCTGCTACTTTACTAATATTATTACCTACCTTATTATTGATAATAGTATTTAACATAAAATAGTTTGAACCGTATGGGTGTTGATTGTACGGTGGGTCTATATATGTAATATCAATATTTTGCAAATGTTTAACTAAAATATTTGCATCTTCTTTATAAAGATATATATTAGCATTATAGTTTGAGAAAATAGGTTCTTTTAATTCTATTTTACCTAATATTCGTTCTAATGCATTTTCACCTTCACCTCCGAATTTACCAACATTACTTGTTTTAGATTTATAAAAACCCTTAAACACACCACTTGTATTTGCATGAACAGACGCTTCGTATAATAATGGTGCAATGAAAAATTTCTTATATGAATTAGGTACATATAAATCTATTGCCTCTCTAATGCTATCAATAATAACAGCGTTACTATGTGTATAAAACGCACGTTCACCTTCTTGTATATTTTTATCGTCTTTTGGGGCGTAGTGTTTGGTTATAACACCTTCATTATTGGTCACATGATTAACGACTTGTTCATAACATTTTTTATAGAATTCATAATTAAAATCGTCCTTGTTTGTTAAATAACAATCATTAATTATGTAACTATACTCTTCAAGATCATTAGTATACAATTTATTAGCATATTGTTTCAAGCGTCTTGCAACAATACCACTACCTGAAAACAGATCACAAATATTAACTTTTGTTTTTCCAATTTCTTGTAATATTGTTTCTACTTCTTGGGCGATGTTTTCTAATAATTTTCTTTTATTCCCTAAGTATGTTATGATTTGTTCATTTAAATATCTTTCATTTTCCATTAAAATTTAAAATGTTAATACTCTGATTATTTTATATAAATATACAAATTTTAATTTAATTTTTGTTTGTAATATTCATAAGATTCTTTTACAACGTCTTCTAAGATAGCCATTTTTTCTTCTCGTGTAAATCTTTCTTTTTTAACATATAAACGATTCCATTTGTATTTATATGAACTATGACAATTAAGTTTGTCCCAATTAAAATTATATGGCATCATTTGACGTAATTTTGAGAAAAAGTAATTGTTTAACTCGTTATCATTTTCGACGATGTTATTAATATTTTCATTTACAAATGATTTTCCACTACAGAAAATAACATATGGAACAATATCTGTGTTATCGCACATTTTTTCTTCAAAAACGCCTCTATGATTTTTATTACTACGTTCGATAGCATTTCCACCTGTTTCTTGAAATTTATCATCTCCTGACAAAACAATATAGAATTGTGACGGATCGTCGTCCTTCTCCAAAACTATAGTTGGTATATCCGTACAAATTTTATGTTTACCCCACTCTTCTTTGTATGATTTATTGTCTCGTTCATAACAAATATGTTCAGGAATACCATCGAAATATATTTTATATGTGTAACCTTTAATATAATATTCATCTCTTAATAACAAAAATAATTCTTCGGCACATGCTTTTGAAATGTTTTCGTCTCGGTTTGTTTCGATAGTACCGTATTTTCCTACTTTATGTAACTCTATATTATCCATATATTCTTAATTAATTAAATCGTTATTTAATAGTTCATTTTTAAAGTTGTTTAATTCTTTGTATATTTGTTTAATGTCCTCATTAGAACAATGTCGTATAATAGACCATACGAAAATAGCGCAATCCTCTTCTTTTTTATTTTTAAAGATACGATGTGAAGCATTAACTTCTATAGTATTATTTGCTTCGTCTTTACAAAATAACTCTCTCGTATCGTCATTATAGTAAAATAAAAATCTAGTACTTACAATTTTGTTTTGATATAATGCATCAAGTGCCTTAATTGTACTACAGTATTTTTTATTTTTAAATTCATCAATATGTTCTGAAATATATTGAGAATGTGATAATTTAATTGCTCTTCTAATTTCTTCTGTGTTAGGGTCTGTAATAAAACTATCCTGAATAACACATTTACATTTATTACCACCTGTTATGTGGTCGTCTACTACTCTGTTATCCTCTAAAGTTAGACGTCCTCTCCAACTAGAACCTGAAGGTTGTAGTTGTTTTCCAATTAATTCAAACAATAGACCATCTTCAACAATTGAAATACCATTAACACACAACTCAATACCTGCACGACTTGTTACAGCAACGCCTCTTTCAACGCCTTGTTTATGTTGATTATCATAATCACACAACTCATTTTCACTAAAATGTGTTTCAGATAAGTCAGAACACTCCCATTTGAATGCTTTTGGATTATCTTTGTAAGGAAAATAAACAGGAGATTTATAACCTGCTCTATCACCATATAATGAATATAATCTATCAATTGGTTTAATTGGTTCGTCATTTATTTTAATTTGCATTTCGTTTGAAACTAATAAACTGCGATATCTTAAACCAAGTTTCCATTTTAATTCATATTTTTCATTTTTATTTGGCATTTTAGCACCTTGAATAACAACAATGAAACTATATTCATCATTTAGATATTCTGGATTTACATAATACAAATTTTGATCAGTATATTGTTCATCATTACTATAATCAATTGTTTGTACCACAGCCCATGGTTCACCATTTTGTGGTTTTACTTCTACACGTACAGTTCCCTTATTGTCACCAATCAAATTTGCACATGCATATTTAAAACCCTGATTGTATTTTCCAATACCATTTTTCTTTGTTTGTGCTTTTTTAGGATTACCTAAGTTAAACAAACGGTTTACTTCGTCTTTTTGTAAATTGGTATCTTCTTTGTAACGAATAATTAAAGTATTATGTTCTTTTTCACGTGAAAAATCTAAAGTAATTTCACTTGCATTAGCGTCTTTACCATTGTCTGCTAATTCACAAATAGAAGAAACGAAGGTCATATTAGCACCTTTTGCCAATCCATGAAGTGCACCGTCATTTAAGGTTAATTTACAATCTGGTGCTTGTTCGAATAATTCAAAATCATTAAATTTTTTGTTCATTTTATTTTAAAATATGTTTTGGTACAACTTTTAATGGTAGTTTCCCATTCCACCATTTTTTACAAATATACAAAAATTATAGAAGTTTTACTTGTTTTAATATTACATCTTGAAATTTACTAAAAATTTCTTTTGCTTTGGTCTCGTCAATAACTTCAACTCGGCTAAAAAAGTCCATAAGATCGTTAATACCTGAAAAACCATCTAAATTAGTGGTTTCAACACCATATTTACTCAATCTAGTTAGTTCAAAAGTTGATGATTGAGGACCACATTTAAGTGTAGGAATTTCACTCTTGTCATATGGTTCGTATGTTTCAATACCAACATATTTAATTTTTACACGTCTAATTTCAGAATTATCTTCTTCAACAGCAATCAACTTATATAAACAAACTTTTTCCCCGAACAATGAGGTCGCTGGTTTATACTTAAAGTATTTAACTGTTTTTCGAAACTCTTTAAGCATATTTAATGCATTAGACAATTTGTCACTTGAATAGTTTTCTAAAAAATTTGCCATATTGTTATTTTTTGTTTTATTTGAACATTGCAAAGATACAACTTTTTTTTTGAAAAAATTACTTCATCATCAAAAAAACGAGGTCGTTAAACCTCGTTTTGTTTAGTTTTGTGCATAACCCTCAAGTAAGTCTTCACTAACAACACCTTTTGAAATATCGTCAGATTCAGTCTTCAAGTAATTTGCACATTTAAGTTTGAACGCTTCTTTGATAGGATCATTCTCTACACGAATGATAATACCCTCTCTCCAAACACTATTCTTACATAGAGGTTCCTTGCATTCCATTTTGAACAAATCTTTTTCTTGCTTTAATCTTGCAACAAAATTCTCGTGCCAATGGTTCGCAACATCAATATCAGGGTATAAATCACATAAACGACCATGATATAAGAGTGGTAAATTAAAAATATTGTTTTTAATTTGTGGATGTTCAGCAACTAATTTATTAGTAAACTCAACAACCTCCCAAATATCAAATTCTCTAACAGAACCCTCGTTAGTCATTTGTGTTACACGATAAATCATAAGTTTATTGTCACCTGGTTTGCAACCATAATCATAAACTTTACCACCTCGTGTTTGAATACCTGTATTAGAGTTAGGAACATAACCAATAATCTCACCATAAATAGTAATTCCTGCAGGAATCATACCCTTGAGCATAGTACCATATTGTTCAAAAACTTGGTCTAAACCGTGTGGGCAGTTACCGTCGTCTTGATGTACAAATTGGTTATTTTTTGAAGTGTAGTATTGATTATTACTTCTAATTTTACTTCTTGAAGAATAAACATCGTCGTAATACTCAACCCATTTTTGATAACGTTCAGGTAATTTCAAGAACAATCTTACAAGTAATTCATCAATAAATGGGATACGTGTCATCCAAATTTTTGGTTCGCGTACTTTTAAATTACCCATAATGAATGAAGTACCGTCGCATTTTACGGAAATATCAACAATATCTTCAGGATTTAATTTAAATGCATTACGCTCAACTGATTGAGTATCATAGTGGAATGCAAATTCACCTGGTACAATACGTTCAATTTTCTTCAATGCCTTTTTATGACGCTTATAGTGTGGGCCTCGATGTTCACGCACTTCAGGTTCCTTAATACGAGGAACGTATGGCTTACAGAACTCTACACCATTTACAGTGTCAAATTCAACACCAATGTAATCCTCCATATTAATATTAGCAATAGTTTCGTCCCATTTTGCCATAGCATTTTGTGAGAACAAGAAACCAAATGAAGGTGTTCCACCAAGACGAATCATTTTAACACGACCATACTTATTGAAGAAACCAACAAGTTTTTTAGCCTCATCATTTCGTGACTCGCTTAGAAGTTTTGCGACTTCTTCTGCGTTTTTGTTTCGTTCGTACTCTCCTATTTCAAAGAGATTGTTGGATGAGACAAAGTCGTGATTAAGTTCTGATTCATTTGCTGCGTAGAACAAAATATCACCCTCATGGCACTCGTCTTTACGAACAACCATTGTGAAGTTATCAACTACGGTTACACCAATAGAATCATAATTAGGGATGTCCTTTACTTCACCTAATTTAACAATAGTACAACAGTACTCTTGTTTAAAGTTTTTTGATTTAGAAAAAATCTCTTTCATTGTTTTAAAATTTGTCAGTTAATTATTAATATTAATTCTCCGACCACCACCTGCATTTTGTAATGATGCAGGAAACATTATATTTTAATTTCGATTCCCTTCTTTATTTTTGAGCATATCAGCACATTCTTTCATTTCAGCCAAAATTTGCTCTTCAAGTTTCTTTTTTTCGTCCATGTTACAAATACGTTTTTACTACATCAGCCACCAACTTTCCGTCGGCAGTAGGATATTGTGCTTTTACATGCTTAATAAGCACACCCATATTTTTCTTTTCAAATGCGATACCGCTATCTTCAATAGACTTACGAATTGCTTCCTCAGTAACATCTTCAGGCAAGAATTGTTCAATATATTCTGCTTGCAATAATGCCTCACGTACTAATTCATCGTGTTTACCATCATTACATAGTGTAGCAGTATCTTTATATTGTGTTTGAATTTTACGTAAAATTGAAACCTCATCCGCCTCTGTTAGTGTCTTACCAACATTCTCTTTTGAAGTTTTCCAAACCAAAATAGCTGATTTAATTGTTCGCAAAACCGAAGTAGCGATATTATTGCGAGAACGCATAGCCTCGCCAATTAATTTATCTAAATTTTCGTTTAACATATTATTTTTATTTTTTAAGTTATACAATTTCGGTGAATTCACCTGTGAATTTATTTAGTTTATACGCAGTATCAATACGTTCTTTAAAAGTATCACCCCATTTAGTTGCTTTAAAAATGAGATATTTATCAGTTTGAATTGAAGAACTATCGTATATGTTAGGTTTGTTATCCTCTTTATTCTTTTTTGCAACAGCAAATGAATGACTTGTATCAATAACTACTGTATTTGTTGGAATAAAAATGTACTTTGAATCACATTTAAGAATATTATCAAAGATATAACCATCAGAGAAACGTGATCCTGTGGCAAACATAAATTTATGGTTTTGTACATCAAATATATATCTTTTTCCTGATATAATTTTTGTTTTACCCTTAATTCCATCTTTGTCGTATTCTTGATAATGTTTTTTTACGGTATCAGATATTGGTGTTATATCTACTACTGTGATAAAACGGAATCTTTTATTACTTATTAATTCATTATTAAGTTCATCCAAAATAAATACGGGGTTTTGGAATTCTAAAATGAAATTCTTATCAATAACCTCACCATCGTATGTTAGATAACCAAATTTAGAACTTTTACATTCAATGAAGACGTTTTTACCAACAACGGATTGAATATCTTTAATTTCTTGGAAACCATATTTATACATCTCACGTTCTTTACGCAAACGTTCTTCTCTTTCAATTCTTTGTTGTTCTTCAATTTTTAACCATGTGCTTCGTGCTTGTTCGATTTGATCAAATAATTCAGGGTCTGCACTAAAAATACCCGTAAATAGACTTGCTGTTTTAAATAAATTACTACTCATATTCTAATGTTTTTTTAATTGAACGTTGCAAAGATAATAAACTTTTTTTAAAAAATATTGTTCATCATCGAAAAAAGTAAAATAAAAATACGCAACATTTAGTTGCGTATTAAAAATTATCGTAAATACTACTAATTAACGTATCATCTTCGTTTTTTTTTTCAGGACGATAAATAGTACGCCCTTTTGGTTTATAAATAACTTTTCTATCTTCAATGATGGTTGGATAGTCTTGTAATAACGGGTCGTCAATGTATTTAATAGTATTTGTTTTAACTGTTAACCCTTCTATTGTTATAGGACAAGTATATTCATCTTGACATATATATTCAATAATTTGTTTTCCATTATTATTTAATGGTATCATATTACAAACACTCCATGTTTTTTTTACACTTATGTGATGAGTCAAAGAGTATGGGTCATTATTTGTTATACTTTTTAAATTAGTGTGAAATATTTTTCCTACATACTGCATTTTAGAGTTATTCATTTTATAACAATATGTGTAAAATGTATCTGTACTTCCTTCGTTAAATACTTCTTTTGTAATTGTTTCTAATTGTGTTTGAATAAAAGATAATTTATCTAATGAACCAGTTCCACAATGTTGTATATTTTCTTGGCATATTTTATAGTTTACACCTGATAAAGGAGAGTTCGGCATTTTCTCATGCATTTTAACAAATGTTTCTACAAAATCTTTAGGATAATGTACATCGTCGTCTATACATATAATACAATCATTTGGATAACGATATAATGTTGGGATTATCTTTTTCCATGTTTTTGTGTTATGTACTAACCAATGTATTTCAATTATATTTTTATTTTTGTTTATATATTGTATAACTGATTCAGGTAGAGATTCTTCTTTTTTAGGGAATTCTTCTATTGATAGATTCAAACAAATCTTATGTGGTAATATTGTTTGTTCTAAAATGTCATTTAATACAATTGGTATGTTATGTATTCTTTTAGGCCATGATGTTAATGTTATAATATATCTTTCTTCTTCACTTTTCTCCCAATATTGTTTAAAATTGTTAACCCACTCATTTAAAGTAAAAGGTATTTTACGTGAAGTGTCTTCCCATGAACCACCTTTATAATGTATTATATAATCATTTATGTTAATATCGGTTATATAATCTTTAGATATTTGTTTTGTGAAATAATAACCTGTATCATACATGTAATCATTTTCAGATATACCTAATCCATGCATGTAGTTATCGTTATAATACCTTATATTATGCTTTTTACAAGAATTAACATTAATAAAACATATATATGGTGCTATTCTTTGTTTATATTTTTCGTAACTTCCAACACATAATTTATCTTCTTGATATAAAGAAGAAAAATCTTTTTTGATTAAGATATCTGAATCCATAAGTATAAAATTATCATTAATTAAATCAAAACATTTATCAATAGCCAAACAATGTTTAAATGAAGCCCAATTATTTCTTTTACCGCATTCTTTGTTTGGATATTTTTTTAATATTTCGTCATAATCTATAATTTCTCCTTTTGAATTATCAAAAATCTCAACATTATCAAAGATATTATTGAATTTATCTTTATCACTATTCTCAAACACATATATATGACAATCGTTGACATGTAAATTAATTGATTTAATTAAACATGTCAACGCGTATGGTGTATTATAATGTACAATGCAAATTTTTTTCATTAATTCGTATGATTCTTACTATAAATACGTCTATATGTGGTTTTTTTAAGATATTTCTTTAATTGTTCATACATTTTTAAATATAAGTCATAGTCTTCATTTTTAAGCCTAACAATAGAATAATTATTATACATCTTTTTAAGATTTCCAAGATGTGTAAAACCTAGTTTTAAAGCAATATCATTTGCTTTTGGATTAGAATAAAAATCTTCTATAACTGCTTTCGTGGTGTATTTTTCCGATAAAATAGTTAAAAAACGTTGTTCAATAATTAAATCAGGCCAAAAATTCTTAAAATTTATATTTTTAAGAAGTTCTTTATGTTTAAAGTATTGTTCAATATACTTATCTTTTAACTCCTGATTATTAAAACACATTAATGAAGCATTGAACCATCCATGTTCTTCAAAACTTACAGGCCAATGAAATGGCTCTTCAAAATGAATATTGTTTTTTGTTATTTCATTTAAAGCATTTTGAAACTTGTTCCTTTGTTCAATAAAACGCATTGTATATTCAGGTGGTTCGTAAAATGAGTATACTAAATCATAATTTTTATATGAATTAATTAATTCATTAGCCTCATTTCGCCATATAAACAAATCACCATCAATTAATACGTCGCCTAAATTGCATTCTTTCAACGCTAAAAACTTAATTTGTGCAGCGAAATGCACATTTTCATCTGCAATATCGGATATAACATGTACTTTATCATAATTTATAAATGATAATAATTCAGCACCATATTCATCTGTGTATAATTCTATTTGTTCTCCTAATTTATGTATACATGCGACTGAATATGTATAGTTCGTTAATGTATATGTTAATGCAATATTATATTTCTCAAATTTATGCTGAAGTAATGGTTTAGACCAAAACGTATGTATATATTTCATAAACTATTTTAAACAACGAGAAACATTACAACCAATAAAATTACCAAGAATAATACAAACATAATTTAATAAAATAATCCATTTATATTGCCACAATAATTCTAAAGGGCATGTTAAATAATAAAATGCATCCGCAATACAGTGCGGAAAACCACATAGAATGAACAAAGGTACTCCAAGTAACAAAGGTAACCAATGTCTAATAGTATCTCCTTGCTTTGCAAATGTAACTGCAGTGGTCATTAAAATACCACAACCAATTGATAATGTAAAGTTTAATATTGGACCATTGTTTAGACGTTTCTCTAAAATGTTAATTGCATTATCCATAATATCAAGACTACCGCATTGTGCAATGATTGACACTAAATAACAACCTATAATATTACCAAATATAATAGGTAATAAGTCCAATAAGTCTTGTTTATTTTGAACAAATCCTGATACACCTGTAAACAACTTGGTTCCATAAGATATTACAGCAACAAGACCAAAACAGAATAAGAACATACCAATAGCAGGATTTGCTAAATATCCTGTACCTGCTAAACCAATAAAAATACCTGCTAAAACACTTAGGTTAAAAATTTCAAATATTCTTTTCATTTCCATTTATTGCTAATAAACCAAAATCATTATTTCTTCTTGTAACCACTATTGCTTTATCAAGGAAGTTTTTTGTACATGCTAATAATTGGTCAATTTCATGTTCTTCGTCATCATCCATAATATTCACCTTATTATACCCCCTTAATGTTTTAATTAATTCAGTACCAATTAACTTACTAAAAATAGTATCATGTTTATCTTCTATTGTAAGTTTGCTATTATTATTGATTTCTATTACTAAATTATAAAGATCCAATATTTTACTGTAATCTTCTCTCGTTACCGCGTAATTCATCCTAATAAAAGTTCTTTTTCTTCTTCGTTATTTTCGTTTATATTATCAATCAAGTTAATTAAACTATTTTCCAATCCTGTACCTGTGTTAAAATGCCAAAAGTTATACCTATCCGTAAAACTACCTTCATTATCAAGTTTTCTAAAATAATAATCGTCAACCTGATAAAAGATATTACTAACCCATTTCTTAAGTCTTTGTTTATCGGTTTCACTTAATACCATTCTACCTTTATATTCATTGCCTGTTTTACAAGATAATATAATACGTCTTGCATGTTTATGTATTTCATACAAGGCATGACGATATTGTTCAATTAGACTTGTTTCTTCTTTTTTGTTAAATGGCCACATATTACTTTAAATTTAAAATTGTTTTTACTTTTTCGATATGTACTTCTTCAAGACCAAATTCACTATCTACACGCACAAAATGATCAAGTTGAGATTCTAGCATATCATTATCGTCATCAATAATACAATAATTTTCAATATCAGGATGTTCGTCAAGATAATGTTGTATTTCTTCACCTCTATCTTCCCAAATTCTGTCGTCTGAATTTCTTGGTGTTACACCAACCATGTATGGAATTAATGGCTTAAGGTCTCTATATCTTTCAAACGCTTGTACTGTAGTTGGTAAATCATACATACGCCATGAAGAACTAATTACAATTTTCAAATCATGTGCCTCACACAAATCAGCAATTAAATAGGTAGCATAAGGGTCAACAAAATTACTACCACCCTCTTTTAAGAAGTCTTGTCCTAATTCATTTGTAGCAACAAAAACTGCAAAATTTTCGCTATTTAATACACCGTCTACATCTAAAAAAATTACTTTCATATTCTATTCTGTTGTGTTTTTTTTATAGTGTTCACATACCTCAACTTTATCTCTCTTAAATTGAGAATTTTTATGCATTTTTTGAATTGCTTCATAATTTGGTGAATCACTCAAATCTAAGTAAGGAAATAAAATAACACTATCTAATTCTTTATAAGTGAAACCAAACTTTTCTTCGTCTGTTACTCCAATTAATCCATCACTTGGTTTTTTAATTACAGCCCATTCAGGTAGTTCTAATGCTTTACCAATCTCAATTAATTCACTACATGTGTAATTAAGAAGTGGATAGTAATCTCCTACTGAATCACCGTAAATTGTAGTCCAACCAATATAACGTTCTGAAGCGTTACTTGTGTTCAATACACGTCCGTTTACTGATTGTGAAACAGCATATAAAGTTGCCATGCGCAAACGTGGTGCCAAATTATAACGTGTTTGATTACTTATAGTAATTTTTGAGTCACGAATCCAATCTTTTGACATGCCAACTACTTCCATCTCATTTATGATACCTTGATATGCTTTATCAATATTGATTTCGTAGTTTTCAATACCCAATAATGAACATATTAAATACGAATCACTAATATCTTTTTGTTGTCCATTTGGCATTAAAACACCAACTACTCGTTCTCTACCAAGTGCCATACAACATAATTTAGCAAGAATAGTGCTATCTTTACCACCACTAATACCAATTACTGCTTTACAATCTTTACCATTTCTATCAAACCAATCTTTAATGTTAGTAACAATACTATCAATTGCTTTTTGTGGTTCAAAAACGTTTTTTAAATAAGTGTCAATTATCTCTGTATAATCCATGTTCTTTAATATATTCAATTTGTTTATTTATTAGGTTATCTGTTATAGTTGAATTATCGTATTCACCATTTTTTAAAAGTTCTCTCAGTTTTGTAGAACTAATATCATTCATTGGGGTATCATACAAAAATATTACATTTTCATACTTATTCTCTGACTGCTCATAATCAGGTCTACCATACACAACCAAATATACATTATTTTTATCAAACAACCATTTATAATCTCGATAAAATTCGATTTTATTAAATGAATCTTGACCCATAATATAATAAACAATGTGATTTGGGTGTAGCGATTTGTATTTTTTAAGACATTCAACCGAATAAACAATATCTTGTTCTGGAAATCTTAATTGTTCAAAGGCTGTTGCCTTAATACAATCTTCATTATATAGTTTTACCATATTAAGTCTATCAGTAAAACTTGTAGAGGTCATTCCATTTTTGAATGGACTGCATTTAGAACACATTAGCAGAACCAAATCTAAATTTAATTCTGCTTGTGTATATTTTGCAACATCAAAGTGTCCTTTGTGGAATGGGTCAAAAGAACCCCCAAATATTCCTACTTTCATCATTATGGTTGTATCTTTAAGTCATCATAACATTTTTCAATTTCTGACTGTACACCCATAGCCTTACCCTTGTCGTCAGAAATCTTAATACAATGAAGCCATTCTTGCTTAGCGTTCATTCTACAAGCCATA
>JAEIGA010002265.1_pt1 | contig 30748 bp, 47 predicted proteins | sample 9270691 | NCBI WGS metagenome assembly JAEIGA01 (sample SAMN17057246, study PRJNA624740) | gut metagenome | biome: biome; isolation source: fecal sample | host: Bos grunniens | place: China: Xizang | collected 2019
AGCAGCCACGGCGGGCTATGCCGGAGCAGCCACGGCGGGCAATGCCGGAGCAGCCACGGCGGGCAATCGCGGAGCAGCCACGGCGGGCGAATACGGAGCAGCCACGGCGGGCGAATACGGAGCAGCCACGGCGGGCTATGCCGGAGCAGCCACGGCGGGCAATCGCGGAGCAGCCACGGCGGGCAATCGCGGAGCAGCCACGGCGGGCGAATACGGAGCAGCCACGAGCCGTGGAAAATCCGCTACTGGAGAGCAAGGACTATCCGTAGCTCGCGGTAATAACGTACGCGTTAAAGGAGGACTTGGAGCTGTTTTGGTAATCGCAGAAGAAAACGAAAACGGCTACTCCGTTAAAGAGTTCGCAACGGCTATAGTGGACGGTAAGGATATTAAAGCCGATACCTGGTATAAGCTGGAAAACGGAAAACTGATAGAGGCTGACGAAGAATAGAATTATAAACCAATTAAAAAAACCAAAAGAAAACAACAAAACAATGGAAACGCAAAATTACAATTTAGCTCTGAACGAGCAAGTGAACATCGTGCCGACGAAGGCAGAGGTAGCCGCAGCGGCACAGAACGTAGTGGCACGCGTAGTAGATGGCTACATGAACCCACTCCTCGCGCTTGGTAAACTCTCCGCCCTGGAGGAAGTGATCAAGCAGGCGAAAGACATCGTCAAACCGCTGGCTCTCGACGAGGCAGAACGCTACGAGCGTGGAGGTCGTGACGGCTTTGGTGCCTACGGCTGTGAGTTTCAAGTGAAGGAGGTCGGCGTGAAATACGACTATTCCTCCAACGAATACTGGCAGCAACTGAACGAGGCTGTCAAAGTGGCTGAGGCTGAAAAGAAAGGACACGAGGAGACTCTGAAACGTCTCGGACAGTGCGCCAAATCATCCACTACGAGCGTCGTGGTAACATTACACAAACAATAAACACCGTAACAATATGGAAATCGAAGGCAAAATTATTCAAGTTAACGAGACCGTGACCGGCACATCCGCGAGCGGCAACGAATGGGCAAAGAAGGGCTACGTCCTGGAGACGTCTGACCAACACCCACGCAAGATCAAGTTCGACGTGTTCGGCGTCGACAAAGTCAACAAAGTGACAGCTAACCTGGGCGACGAAGTGACCGTTAGCTACGACCTCGAGAGCAGAGAGTTCCCGGAGGGAAGCGGCAAATGGTACACGGACGTTCGTGTCTGGAAGATAGTATCAAAGAACCAACCGGAGGCAGCACCGGCAGCGCAAGCAGCTGTGCCGGATCCGTTCGAGCCGGATGGTAGCAAGTTACCCTTTTAATTGAGCAATATGGAAGCAATCAAGAACCAATTACTCCGCGGTGACATCCACGACCTCGCCTGTGCCTGCAAGTGCAGCCAGGTGACGGTCCGTGCCGCGCTGAGCGGACCCAGAACGGCGAAGCAATACGAAGTGATCGCCAAAGCCAAAGAGCTGATCGAATATCGTAAATCGTTACTGTCATGAGTGCCACACTACAGGAACTGGCTGCTGCCGGGTGCAGCGTGAACATCTCCGCCCAGGAGCTGCTGAACACCATCTCTCTCATCCGGATGGAGGAGCGAGAGGCAGCGCTGGCTGATCAGAGGAGAGTCAAGCCGTACACCATCGCCGACGTGGTCCGGCTGACCGGACTGACGAAGGACGGCGTGCGCAAAGCCATCCGGAGAGGCACCCTGCCGACAGTGCAGCCGTTAGGAGAACAGACAACCGTCTACGTGCCCTGCGAGGCAGTGGACAATATCATCAACCAACTCCGTCATGGAGTAAAACAAACCAACGCAAAATGAAACGACTTATCGAGATCCAGAACACGCTGGTAGCGCGAAAGGATCAAAAAGCGACAGACACCCGGGCGTTCAACTACAGGACCGCTGAGGATATTCTGGCAAAGGTAAAACCGCTATGCCTCGAGAAAAGGCTGGCGATCGTTCTGAACGACGACCTCGTATATATCGGGGACCGGTACTTCATCAAATCGACCGTCCATCTGATCTGTGAAGACGGCAAACAACTGGCTGAGGCTTCGTCCTTTGCCGAGCTCGACGATCACATAGTTATCAAAGCCACTGGAGAGAAGAAGAAGGGCATGAGCCTGGAACAGTGTACCGGGTCCGCATCTTCGTATGCACGCAAGTACGCCTTGTGCGCCCTGTTTGCCATCGACAACAGCGAACAGGATCCGGACAGCATGCCGTTAGACAACTACACGGCAGATGTAGCTAAGGAGGAGATCAAAGAGGCAAAGGACAAGGAGACACTGGAGGCTGTCTGGGCAAAGAGCAAAAACCTGAAAGAAGCTGCCGCCATAAGCGCGCTGATCAAGGCGAGATTGTTAGAGCTTCAGAAGCCGGAAGTGCCGGCAAAGATGCCGAGCATGAGCATAACAGGTAAACCGGAGGAGAAGCAATGAGCAAGACGAATACAGTAGACGAGAGGCTTGCCAAATTAGGAACAGAGCCACAGCGCGAGAGTTTCGTGTTCTATAAGTCCTTTTTGGAGCAGTTAGAGGAACTCGACGGCGAGGAACAGGCGCAGCTTGCTATCGCCATACCGCGCTATGCTCTGGGACGTGTCGAGCCTTCGTTTCAGAAAGGCTACATGCGCGCCATCTGGTCCGGTGTCAAGTCACAGTTGGATGCTAACTGGCACAAGTATCTCAACGCCATAAAAAAAGAGCAAAACGATAGCAAACCGATAGCAAAAGTAGAGCAAAACGATAGCAAACCGATAGCTAATGAAAATGATAATGTAAATGAAAATGAAAATGCTAAAGAAAATGCACGCACGCTTGCGCGTGGTGGGCTGATGGCTTTAGGAGAGTTTGAGTTAGGCTTCGCTTTGTTGCGGAAAGGCTATATCGTCAAAGCGGCTGATCTGCACGCTATATATGCGCGAGCGTCTGCGACAAAGTCTCCGGTGGCGTATGCTGCCAAGGCGTTCAATGAAGCGGATGACAAAGCCAAACTGAACGTGGCGGCGAACTACCTGGAGGCAACAGGATGCAAAGACACCCGGGGACTCGAGATGTACGGAGCCAATCTATGCCAGGAAGGCGGCGAGGTATTGCTCAAGGTACGCTGCACAGCTGCTGCACGCGACGCTATCGGATCAACCGGACAGGACAAGGCGAAGACTTATCTGAAATCAATCGGAGCCACCGGCGTGAGCTTCGTATGTAATAACAATTAAAAACAAACCAAATAATATGACACGAGAAGCTTATTTGATGCAAACGGCAACGGACTGGTTACACTACCACCCGTGCCCCGGAACACAAGACAACATCCACCGCGCTTTCGTAGCCGGTGCCCAATGGGCAGACAGTCATCCGGCAAGCCCATGGGTAAACGTAAAAGAGAGGCTGCCGGAAGAAGGACAAATAGTAATTATGGCTAATCAGTACGGCGTAAGAATGATAACAGAATACGGAGAAAATGTACTTACTAAAATTGCCAACAATGTGCATCCTACCCACTGGATGCCTATTCCAGAATTACCGAAAGGAGGCGAGAAATGACTAACTTATTTTATCATGGACGCAACAGGATGAGCGACCTATTAAATAGGGTGCAAGACCCTGTTCTGCGAGCACAAGCATATGAAGCGTTAGAGTGTATGACGGATGCTTTTCGTGGGGAGTGCAGCGTGTGCGATGAATTAAAAAATCAATTCGAACGCCTACAAAAACGCTATAATAAACTAAAGACAAACCAAAACTTTTGATATATGGAAACAGCAATCATTATCATGGGAGCCGTAGTGCTCATCCTATTCGTCCTGCTGATCGTATACGGCATGAACGAACCACGCCTAACAGACGAGGAGGCGGAAGAACTACGCAAATCACTAAGCGAATGGCAAGACCGTGACAACCTGGAGGAATAAGTATGACTAACTTCGAGAAAGAGACCGAGCCGCTCAACGAGCTCGAGAAAAAAGCAGCGTATCAGATCGCTGAGACCATGAGAGTCTTCCACATCGGCAGACAGAACGCCGTGACGGCTGACTCCATCGGAATAGGAATGGCGAGAACATACCCGGAGATGAGGATCACGGACTGCGCCGGAAAGACGCAGCCGTACCTCACCGGTGTGCGGATCCGCAAGATCATGAACTTCATCAGACGGAACCACCTCGTGCGCTTCCTTATAGCTTCCGGAAACGGCTATTACGTAGCTGAGACATCCGACGAAGTGGCGAAGTACATCAAATCACTCGACGAACGTATCGAGGCTATTAACGTCATGAAACATGCGCTCATATGCGACTTAAACACACCAAGGTCATGACAAACGACGAGAGAAGACTGGAAAGGTACGTTGACAAGCTGATCAACTACTTCGCATCAGAGAACGCAGGAGACAGGATGAAAACCATCAACGAACACGATCTTGCGTACTACACCAAACGTGCCAGACAGTACAAAGAATTAGAAAAAGAACAAATCGACCCACGTGACTATTCCGCCCGGAACCTCAACAGCCACAAACGCAGAGTCATCCGGGAGAACTTCAGAGACATAGTCTACACCCTGGGCAAACCAATCATCCAAAGATATGACTAACGAACAATTCAAAGACAAAATGGTCGACCTCTCCATCGAGATGGCTCGACTCGTAGCGGAGAACATGCACCTGCAGAAAGAGCTCCGCAAGAACATGATCGCACAGATGAACCTCGTGCAGAGTTATCAACCATTATTCGAGGACTACTATGCCGGCAACCAGAAGGCGACAGTATGGCATCCGAAGACAGAGATTCCGGAAGACCTCGACAAGATCTACATCTGCAGGGGAGAACAGGGACACGTCTTCCTGTCACACCCGATCAACAGAGACTACTGGATCAAGAATGTGCACGAATGGACCGAGGTGCCGGTGTAACAAAATCGGACTTTTGACACTATAATATAAACCGCAACTTACGAATAACTTAGCGAGAGATATGAGTTTCAAAAATACCCACACACTGCTCCGGTCGGAGATCATAGGCAAGGCACGATACCAGCTTCCTATGAAGAAGGTCCACGGACAGGACCGCTTCTACTTCACGCCGGAGCTCGAGGCGCACTTCAGACGCCTGTACCCGGTCACGATGAACAGAGACATGATGCGCATGTTCGGCATCAGCTTCAGCGTCATGCAGCGTTTCAAACGTCAAATGGGACTGGAGAAGAAGATGCGGACCATCCGTCACAAACAAGCTGAACTAACAAAGAAGATCTGCGAGGCGAACGGCTACTATGACAGTATACGAGGAAAGGCTCTGAGCGACGCTACACTGGAAGGCATGCGACAGCTGCGCGCCACCGGATGGAACCCATGGATGACGCTCAAGAAGGACAAGAAACGCTACAACCGCGCATGCCGGAAGCTCAGAGAGACACGCAATGCGATCGTAGCACGCGACAGGCTACGCATCAACAACGGACTGGAGCCGATATATAACTTAAACCTGCCATATGACCCATACGGGAAAAAGCGCATCTACTTCCGGAACATGTGCAAGACGGCAGGCTATATTCCCGGAGATGCAAAGAAACAGGACGAGCGGTGGACCATCTTCTATGACGAGAACACCAAACGCGGAGAGATCAGAGAGAAGCACGGCATCGCGCTCGGCTTTACGTTCAAACAACAAAACGAGATAACAACATGAACATCACAAACGCAGAGATGAAGACGCTGCCTCTGTCTGCGCTTCATAACAACGAAGGACAAGTGCCGGGACTGCCGGCGAACCCGAGAGTCATCAGAGACGAGAAGTTCCGCGCACTGGTGGAACGACTAAGGAAGAACAACCTCACCGGACTCAAGCCGCTCATCGTATACGAACACGGTGGGCAGTATATCGTTCTGGGAGGAAACCAACGCCTCCGCGCCCTCAAAGAACTGAAGGCAAAGGACGTGTCCTGCCTCATCGTGCCGGCAGAGACGAGTACAGACGTGCTGAGCGAGATAGTTATCATCGACAACACCAACGACGGAGAATACGACTGGGACGCGCTCGCTGACGAATGGGAGATGGAAGACTTGAAGGACTGGGGAGTGGATCTTCCGGCATGGACAGAAGAAGAACCGGAAACAGAGCAGGACATCATCAACAGGAAGATGCAGGAGTTCAACGAACGAATGGCAGCCGGTGAGATCTCTGAGGAGGACGAAGAATACCAAGAGTTCCTCGACAAGTTCAAACTGAAGAAAACGACAGACGACTGCTACACGCCCGGCGTCGTATATGACGCGGTGGCTGACTACGTGGCAGAATGCTACAGCGTGAACCGCGCGGATTTTGTGCGTCCGTTCTACCCTGGCGGTGACTATCAGAAGGAGACATACCCGGAAGGCTGTGTCGTAGTAGACAACCCTCCGTTCTCCATCTTAGCGGAGATACTGAAGTTCTACCGAGATCACAACATCCGGTTCTTCCTGTTTGCTCCGTCACTCACATTGTTCTCATCATCGTCCTCGAAATGTACATGCATCTGCACAGGAGTGACAGTAACATACGAAAACGGTGCAAACGTAAACACGTCGTTCCTCACGAATATGGACTCGGAGGACGTGCGCCTTCGTTCAGATCCTAAACTTTTTGCAGCCGTTCGAGATGCCAACGAGAAGAACCTCGAGGCAATGAAAAAGAACCTGCCGAAATATGAGTACCCGTCGTGCGTCGTTACATCTCATAAGGTATCGCGTTTTAGCCGTCTCGGCATCTACTTCTCCGTTCGTGTTAACGAGAGCATAAGCATCAGCGCTTTAGACTCGCAGAAGGAGACCGGGAAGGCAATATACGGAAAAGGCTACCTTATAAGCGAAAAAGCTACCGCGAGGCGAGAAGCAGCCGAGCGAGAAGCAGCCGAGCGAGAAGCAGCCGAGCGAGAAGCAGCCGTAAAATGGAAATTGTCTGACCGAGAACTGGCACTCATCAAAAAACTACACTAAACGACTCGATAACGGTTCGATAACCGCTCGATAACAACACATACAACTATGCCTACAACAAAATTCACAAAAGAGACCGCCCGGGAGAACCAAGCGAAAGCGGCGGCAGCACGGAGAGCCAACAAAGAAGCCGGACGTGAAGACGTCTCGAAGTTCGTCAACAAAGACATGGTCGAACTGCTGTTCGTCCTGCCACGTGAGGAAGCTGTTGCACGGCTCAAGGAACCGAAGACGCTCGCGGAGAAGATCGTCAAGCACAGACTCCAGAACGACAAGATGAACTGGGAGATGCTGCAGGACATCATGGACCGCGTGCTCGGAAAGCCGCGCCAGGCTATCGACGCGAACGTACAGGCAGACTTGAACATCACCCTCGACACGACCGGGCTATACGGTGACGACAAGCAATAACGACATCGTGAACCGGCTGGCGGTGGAGAAGACAGTCGAACACTATGCCCTCGTTCTCGGATCAGACATACACCCGGACATCCGTGCAGACATCACACAGGACACGTACCTCGAACTGCTGCAGTGCAGGAACCTCCGGGACATCGAGAGCAGAGGAAAGGTGGACGACTACGCCTTCGCCATCGTCAAAAACAAGATAGCACGCTACTATGGCGAAGAATGCACCGTTCAATTCGACGACACGCAATACGCTGCACCATCTGAGGAAAGCCCCGACGGATGGAACGGCTGACGGACGTGTCTCTGCTGCTTTTCAGGCGCTCTACTGGTGGGAGCAGAACCTTATGGTCATGTACATAGAGAGCGACTACAACTGCAGCCGTCTGGCGAAGCGCATGAACGTCAACCGCAAGTCCATATGGCTCAAGATACACCGCATCAAACAAAAACTGCAGAAATCATATGATCACACATCTGACTAACATCGCATGCCTCGCACTGATCATCGTCTTCATCGTCGACATGAGCGGCTGGACGGAGACGTGGAAGGGATGGCTGCGTTCCTGGCTTAAGGTGACAGTGTCACGTCTCAAGCCGTTCGACTGTTCGTTATGCACCACATGGTGGGCTGGCTTCATTTATCTGATCATCGTGGGCAAGTTCACACTGCCATGGCTCGCCGTCGTAGCTGCAGCGGCTATGCTGACGCCGGTCATACAGGACGTGATCCGGCTGACCATCGACATCCTACAAACAATCATCAACATATTTGTCAAACTATGCAACAAAATCAACTGACCGCCGGAGAGTACCAGGTACTGAAGGCAATGGAGAACCATCTGGACACGGCTCGCGTGGGCTACGTCCGCGGACTCGTTTCATCGCAGCAAGCACAGCTGCGTGAAGTACACAATGCGCACTTTGCGACATACCGCAATGCCGGTCCGTCACTGTGCAGCGCCTGCATCGTTCAGATGCTGCGTGACCTTGTGCCACTGTTCGACGCATACGAGCCGGAACAGGAAGCACCGAAGGCAGCTCCGAAGAAGACAACCAGAAAAAAGAAATAAATGCCGGTCATCTCCTTCTATACAGCCAAGCCGTGGCAACGCGACGTACACCGGTGCCTGCGTGATCACCCCAAAGATGCCACCATAGCCGTCAAAGCCATGCGGCAGGTGGGCAAGTCTGCCATGATCGAACAGATACTGCTGTGCGCCGCCATGTCCACGCCGGGCTGCACGTCCGTAGTGCTGCACCCGACACTGAAGCAAGGGCGCAAGATGTTCAAGAGCGTCGTGAAGGCTTTCTACCGTCCCGGAGCTCAGAACCTCATCGCCGGAGCCAACGGCACGGACCTCATCCTCACGTTCGCCAATCGGAGCGAGGTGATCTTCCTGTCCGCTGAACAAGGAGAGGCGCTGCGTTCCTACACCGTCACTGCCGGTGGAGTATTCGTCATCGACGAGGCTGCGTATATCTCCGACGAGATCTACAACATATGCCAGCCATACACTCAGGTACACCACACGCCCACGGTCATGGTATCGACGCCGCGCTTCAAGACCGGCTTCTTCTACAACACGTTCGTAATGGGTGGCAACAACGTCTACGCGTTCGACTGGACCACCTATGACGTGAGAGACATGCTGTCGGATGCGCAGCGCGAGATGTACCGGAAGACGATGACGTCACAGAAGTACCGGAGCGAGGTGCTCGGGGAGTGGCTGGACCTCATGGGCTCCGTGTTCGGAGACTTCGGCAAGATACTGAGCAACGCCTACGACGGAGAGGATCACGACATCTTCGTAGGTATCGACTGGGGCACCGGCACCGGAAACGACTACCACGCCCTCGTAGCTATGAACAGCAAACGCCAGATGGTGGCGCTGGACTACTTCAACGACGTGGAACCGGTGGCAGCGGTGGAGCGACTCGCGGACAAGATCGTCGGACTGAAGCCTGTCCGTGTGCAGGTGGAGGCAAACAGCATCGGAACAACCTATCACTCACTCCTGGTCAACGCGTTACGCGCCAAAGGATGGACCGGAGAGGTCGTTCTGTTCAATACCACCAACGACAGCAAGAACGAGATCATCGAACGGTTGCAGGTAATGATCCAGAACGAGGAGGTCAGACTGTTCAATGACCCGGAACTGGTGAGCGAGCTATCGACATACGAGCAACAGCGCACACCATCAGGGCGCATCACCTACAACGCCGAAAACGGCTATCACGACGACATAGTAATGGCTCTGGCTATAGCTCTCGACGCTATGACCGTGAGCGAATATGTCGTTCTTTAGACAAAAACGAACTTTTTACACTTTATTACAAATGACTTGGAACCAGATCAACATGGGACAGTTCGTTCTACTGCAGAACGCGCTGAACAAAAAGTACAAACGACCGGAGCATAAGACGTTCGCCCTGGCGCGGATCGTCTTTGGGAAGGACATCGAGAACGAACCGGTCGCAGACCTTCCGCACTACTACGAGGAACTCGAGGAACTGCTGAACAGTGCAGTGCCGGACAAAAAGCCGGAAGGCGAATACATCCTCGACGGACGCAAGTACATCCTGCATAAGGAGATCGAGAAGATGACCACGGCTCAGTATATCGACTTCACTAACCTCGCAAAAGAGGCAGGGAAGAACACGATCGAGACGCTGGCTGTGTTCCTCATCCCGGACGGACACAAATACAACGACGGCTACGACATCGAACAGGTACGCAGAGACATACGATATCATCTGAACGCGGTGGAGGGCAACGCTATGCTTTTTTTCTTCATACGGCGGTCACGCGACTGCATGAGGCGTTCAGTCTCCTATTCCCTCGTCCAGATAATGAAGACGACGAGCGTGCCGCTGAAGAACCGGATGAAGACGTGCAGGGAGCTCCTTCAGGGCTGGCTCAGTTTGGAGCACTCAATTATGCCATGACGGTGACGGAGACGGCTAACGAGAGCCTGACGGCAGTCATGGACTACCCGATAGCGCAGACGTTTTACATATGCTCCTGGGCAATAGTCCGGAAGAAAGAACAAGAAAGACAGCTGAACGAATGGAAGCGGAAACACTAACCAAACAACTGGAGAGTATCGGCGCGGAGATAGCGCAGGCATACCGGTCCAAGATCGAACGCAAGGACGCGATGGTCCACCGGGTGCCGTCGCCTCTGCATGACTTCACATGGATGGTCGGGCATGCCGGTGACATGTGGCTGCTGACGTTCAACCTGCCGAAAGAATGGGCATACGTGGAAGACGGCAGACGCCCTGGGAGGTTCCCTCCTCCGGAAGCTATTAGGAGATGGATCACGGTCAAGCCGCTTGTGCCGAGACCGGACAGACGCGGACGTGTTCCATCCATCAGGCAGATGGTATTCCTCATCAGCCGCAAGATAGCCCTCAAAGGCATCAGTGCGCGCCCGATACTGTCGACCACACTGCAGGACAACTACAAACTGATAGACCAGTTCACAGCCACCATCGCCGCAGCCTATGGGCGCGACATCCAGGCGGAACTCGTCGACATACCAAACGAAATAGCTAAAATCAAGATAGACTTATGAAATTCTTAGACGAGACCATATACGCATCGGTCACGACATCGCAGGAGGTTGGACGCGGCACGTTTGTGATCCAGTGGCGAGCTAACTCCGCCGGCACATCTACCGACATCTACCACGGCATCCTCTATTCGTCCGGAACAGCGACCCTCCAGGTGGACGTGACGGACATCCTGGCGAGCATACGCCATGACTGGGACATCCTTCTTGGCGTACGTGCCAATGGCACAGAGATCATCACGGACTGGATCGGCGAATATCGTATGCAGGTGACGTTCGGGGCAGCAACCTACACAGGAACATGGGCTAACGCTGCACTGATCTACCGGAACCCGGAGACTCTGAACGGCTTCGGCGACAACGTGGTATCGGCTACACTGCGCCAGGTAGGACTGACACCGCACGTCCCATACATACAGAGGGACAGCAACTATTCCAGCAAACTGCAGCTAACCAAATCGTCTGACGGCTTCGTCATCACGTATAATACGTATTTGCAGCCATGGAATGCCGGCACCTTCATCATAGACGGCACCGTATCGAACCCATGCTATTCGCGTTACTACCTCCGGTGGATCGACAGGTGGGGTGGCTTCCAGCAGCAGCCGTTCGACGGCAAGATCGTACACAGCGAGGACATCGGACGCACCAACATCCAGAACAACCAAGGCGTGCGCCGGATGGTGCAGACGGAAGTGACACCCAAATGGCAGCTGAACACCCAATGGCTGGACGAAGCAACAATGCCTGTATGGGAGAGCCTGTTCGTGTCTCCGTATGCTGCACTGTACGACACAAGGCTGGACAAAGTATTCCCTGTGCTGATCACGGAGAAAAGCTACACGCACAAGACATACAAAAACAACAAACTTTTCAACCTCACCGTCCAGGTAGAGGGAGCGAAGAAGCAAAACATCCGTAACTAATGCAGACAGAACTGTACATAGAAGACCAGCTGGTGGATCTGAGCGGCTCCGTGAACTTCCCGGTGACGAAGCAGTTCGAGGACATGCAGGACCCGACGACCATCATCAACGAGTTCAGCAAGACAGTCAAACTGCCGTTCTCCAACAATAACGACAGGCTGTTCGGACTCATCTTCAACCCATCGAGAGCGGTCATCACTGACGGCACACCACACCCGAACGCCGGCATATGGTTCGACCCGACGAAGAAGATGAAGGCGCGCCTCGTATACGACGGCAACATCCTGCTGCAAGGCTACGCGAAGATGACAGGGATCAAACGCACCCAGAACGGAGGCAACTACGAGATCAACCTGTTCGGGGAGCTCGGGTCGTTCTTCGCTGACGTGAAAGGGATCACGTGGAAGGACATGACCGACGACCTCTCCGGCAACTCGTTCACCATCGACCGGAGTATCGTCAACACATCCTGGACCACACAGCCGGATCTGACGACGGACGCTGTGGAGGACGCATCTACGACGGACATCATCGGCTTCGCATGCTGCAACCAGGGACTGAACGAAGACTTCGACAGCAAGAGTCTGCAGGACAGCAACGGCATCAGCGAACTGAAGGACCGTCTGGAGACTGCTATCGGCACATCCTACAACATAGAGGGACTGATTGGCGAGGGACTGACGCCGCGACAGATGTGCGACTTCCGGTCATACTACCAACAGCCCTATATCTACCTGCCGCGCTTCTTCGAGATAGTCAAACGCAGCATAGAAGCCAAAACAGACTACAAGCTGCAGCTGCACCAGGACTGGTTCTCCGATGTCAACCCTTACTACCGCAATCTGGTCATGCTATTGAGCAGACTGCAGAACGACGGAGAGAGCAAGAAGGAGGAGAGCACGCCCTTTGGCTTCTACAATCAGACGAGCGACGCCTCAGACGGTCCGTCTTCCGGCACACTGTTCAACGACACCATCGACATAGAGCCGGAAGGCACTACGACCATACGACTCGTAATGCCGATCGAGTTCTACGCACAGGCAGCCAAGGCGAGTAACAAGGTCGTGAACATGACCATCTACAACGCCCTCAAGCTCAACGTGACCATCACCGGAGCCAACGGCACAGTGCTGACGGACACCATATGGGTGGACAGCGGCTATTCCGGTCACTCCGGATCCGTATACCATATCGACAACGATGTGGTGGACATGAGCGACGGAGGCTATTCGACCGTCATCGGCTACGAGCGCCCTGTGACACGTGCCATACTGGGCAACAGTGCCACCGTGGACCTCTCGTTCGAGTGGGCGGACATGAGCGGCGAGACATTCGTAGTGAAGATCGCCGGACTGACCTACAGACGTGACGCGAACAGCTGGATCAGAGGAACAGGCTGCACAATGACCATCATCAACACCATCGGCGCATGGCGTTCCGGCTACACGGCTACGCTGAACGACCTGTGGAAGACCGACGACACGCCATGGGACGTAGTGATCAAGTACTGCAAGCAATACGGACTACTGGTACGCTACGACATACTGACGAAGACCTGCACCATCATGCCACGCGGCACGTACTTCTCTGCCGGGCACATAGAGGACTGGAGCAGACTGGTAGACATGTCGAAAGACTTCGTCATCAGTCCGTCCTCGTTCGACACGAAGTACATCGGCTTCAACCCGGAAGACGACACCGACAAAGGCGAGAAATACAAAGAGCAGGTGGGCGTAGGCTTCGGAGGCGTGAAGGTCAACACCGGCTACGACTTCAACACCTCGATGAAGGACATAGTGACCGGCAAGGCTCCTGTGTTCTCCAGCGAGAACGTGCTGCCATGGTCACGCATGATCACAGCTAACTTCACGTACCGGAACAGTGAGCCGATGGTGTATGCAGAAAGCGAAGGCAAGCCGGCGGACATGTTCGGCACCATGTACTTCTATAACGGACTGGCGACTTTCGACACTGCCACCGGCACACCGTATCTGACTGACGACACACCGGAACAGCTGGCACAGAACAAGATGACCTACATAGACGGCTCGGACATCACCTCTTATGCCACCGCCGTGAGCACATACCCGAACCTGGACATCAGACGCAAGAAGTTCGGACGGTGGACCACGTTCCTCTGCACCTACGGAGTGCCGGCGATCAACTACGACGCGACGAAGACGTTCGGAGCTCTGGATCACGGAACATACGACAAGTTCTGGAAGGAATATATCGGAGAGCGCTACGGCGTGAACACGAAGATCGTGCAATGCTATCTGTGGATCACCCCGGCAATGTTTGCGAGGTTCGACATGAACACCCTCATCCGCATTGACAACCGCATCTACCTTCTGAACAAGATCATCGACTACGACTGCACGAAGACGCAGCCGACGAAATGCGAGTTAGTGAGCGTCTATAACCTCGAAGCGTACACAGAGAACCCGGTAGCCATCCTGTACGAATGGGACGGCGGCACGGTATTGTCACACGTCAATGAGGACGAGTGGAGCGGCACGGCACAGCGCACGGCGACGTTCACACGTGGCACATGGAACTTCAACATAGCAGAACTACCAAAATCAGAATAAAATGGCACAGACAGACAAGATCAACATCGGCGGCGTCACGAAGGACATAATAGCGCCGAAGGTCGTAGTGGATCAGACAGCTACGACAGTAACCATAGAACCGAACTGCTTCAACGTGTGGGACACAGCCGTCTCATCGCTGACGCTGACGCTCGGGACATCGACAGCCATAGCCGGAAAGACCAACGAATATCATCTGCGGTTCACCGTCTCCGGATCATCGTTCGCCCTGACGTTCTCCGGCTCGACTATCACGTTCAACAACACACCCACATGGGCTGACACGAAGACCTACGAGGTGAGCATCCTCGACGACCTCGGACTTGTGGCAGAGTTCTCATAATTCACGACTATGGCAGAAATCACACAAACGACAATCATCCAGGCAGACGCATCGAGTGCCTCAAAGTCTATTGCGGACCTCAAAGACGAGGTGAAGCAACTCAAACAGGAGCTCGATCAGTGCGCCGTCGGTAGCCAGGAAGCGACTAACAAATCGCAAGCCCTGGCACAGGCGCAGGTGGAACTGAAGGCAGCCATGAAGGGAGCGGTCGACGAAGCACAGAAGCTCGACAACTCCTACAACGGACTCAGCGCCCAGATGGCGAGTCTGAAGGCAGCGCAGAAACAGGTGGACCTCTCCACGGAGGAAGGCAGGAAGCGCTACACCGAAATGGCGAAGGAGATCAACCAACTGAACGATCAGCTGAAGGGACTCGACGCCCAGAACGGCGTCTTCACTCGTAACGTCGGAAACTACGTCGGAGCGCTGCAGAGCCTTCCCGGCATCCTTGGCAAGGTAGGCAGCGGCATCGGCAACGTAGGCGCACAGGCGAAGATGCTCATGGCTAACCCATGGCTCGCACTCATAGGCGCCATCGTGGGCATCATCATCAAGCTGGTGGAACAGTTCAAGAAGTCCGAGGAACGTATGCGTGCCCTCGACCAGGCTATGGCTGGCTTCCGTCCGATCCTCGACGCTATCAACAAAGGCTTCGACAAGATGGCGAACGTCGTCAGCAAGGTGCTGGGCAAGGCGCTGGACTTTATTCTGGACAAGATGAAGTCCTTCTTCGGGTGGCTCGACAAGATCGCCAAGAAGTTCGGCTATGATCTGAACCTCTCCGCGGCTTTCGAGGGTGCATCCGAGGCAGCCAAACAGCTGGTCATCGACGAACAAAAACTGATCGACCGGCAGAGACAGTTCGCACAGGACGAGGCGAAGATGCAGCTCGAGGTGGCGAAGATCCGCGACCAGGTAGCACAGAAAGACAAGTACACCAACGAGGAACGTCTGGCACTGCTGGACAAAGCTATCGCCAAAGAGAAAGCCATCGCCAAAGAGCGCACGGCTATCGCACAGGAGGAACTGCGTATTGCCAAAGCCGAGGCAGCGCGTGACGCCAATAACAAAGAGGCGAACGACAAACTGGCGGCGGCAAAGGTCAAAGTATACCAGGCGCAGAAGCAGGAGTTCGACGAGACACGCCGTCTCAATGCCGAGAGAGCCAACACCATAGCAGCGATCCAGAAAGAGGCTGAGGCTTCCGGCAAAGCGGCACAGAGCGAGACCGAAGACGAGAAAGCCAAAGCCAAAGCGGCAGAGGAACTCGCCAAACTACGCGCCAAACTGCTGGAGGACTACGTGATCCTTCAGAAGGACGCAATGGAGAAAGAGCTCCAGGAAGTACGCGAAGGCTACGAGAAGAAAGCACTGACCGTAGAGGAATACGAGATCGCTATCGCCAATATCCGCGAGAAGTACCGCCAGCAGACCCTCGAACAGTACAGCCTCATCTATGACGATCAGAAGATGGACGAGGAACTGACGAAGCTGCAGGAACTGTACGACGCCGCACTGCTGACCGAGGAGGAATACCTCATCGCACAGGAGAACATCAGATCACAATATGAGCAGGGCGTTCTGGAGTGGACCGCTGTAGGCACCAAGGCTTTTGACGAGATGTGGAAACATGCGGCGGACAAAAAGAAAGCCAAGACCGCCATGGTAGCGTTCACGGACGTGGGCAATGCCGTAGGAGACATGCTCGGAGCCATCGCGGACAACTTCGATGAGAACAGCAAACAGTACAAAGGGCTTATGATCACCCAGACGATCATCTCCATGCTGACCGGTATCGCGCAAGCTATCTCGCAGGCAATGGAACTCGGACCTATCGCCGGTCCTATCGTCGGAGCTATCAACGCAGCCACCGTAACGGCTACCGGTATAGCATCCATCACAAAGATCAAGAGCGCGAACGAGAACACCAGCGTGGGCGGTTCGTCTTCCGGAGGATCCACCAGTCAGGCAGTGCTCAATAACATCACGGCTCCGGTTGAATATGCACAGGCAACCGGCGTATCAGCCGAACAGGCAGCGACAGACACACGCGTATGGGTGAGCGAGACGGACATCAGCAACACACAACAGAAAGTGAGCGTCGCGGAAGGTGAGGCGCGCTTCTAACAACAAAACAACAACAGATATGAAAACATTTTACATCGACATCGACATGAACCTGTCGAACCCGACCGGACTCGGCGCTATCAGTTTGGTGGCACGTCCGGCAGTGGAGACTGACTTCGTGGCGTTCAGCCAGGACGAGGTCAAAAAACAGCAGCGTCTGCAGTTCAGCGAAGACGAGCACATCATCAAAGGCATCGCCATGCTCGCCAACCGTCCTATCTACCGCTATAACGAGGACATCGGCGAACACTACATCGTGTTCACACGCGAAGCCATCGAGAAGATGATGCTCAAACAGTCTATGCAAGGACTACAGAACAGTGTCAACCTCGAACACCAGCCGGACGGCTTCGTCAACAGCGCCTTCATGGTGCAGAGTTACATCATCGACAGGGCAAAAGGCATCGCGCCGGTAGAGTTCCCTGACGCGACAGACGGCTCATGGGTCGTAGCTATGAAGATCACGGACGCCGATCTGTGGGACAAGGTCAAAAACACAGACGAGCTGAACGGCTTCAGCATCGAGGGACTGTTCGAGTACGTAGAACAGAAGCCCAAACGGTCATATATTGACGAGGCTATTGACGAAATACTTGCAGATGATTGAAAATCAGCAAGAAAACCCCTAAAAATGTAACAAAATCGCATTTTTTACACTTTATTACACAAAAACTTAGGAATTATGAACGTAAAAGCACTTGCTTTGAAGTTAGTCATGGCTAAATTCGAGAGCCAGAAGACTGACAAAGGCGAACTCAACTATGAAGGCGAGCTCGCTATAGGCACTGAGGTGTTCGTAGCCAACGAGGAAGGCGAACCGGTAGCAGCTGCCGATGGAGAATATACCGCAGAAGACGGTAGAGTTATCGTAGTAACCGAAGGCAAGGTGAGCGAGATCCGTAAACCGGAATCGGAAGAAGCACCGGCAGAGGAACCTGCTGCACTGACAGCACACAAGGCTGCACGCGTAGCCGCTTCGGAGAGCTATAACGAGATCATGCAAAAGATCCAGGAGGCTATCGGAGGCGACGCGTATGTCATCGAAGCCGGCGAAGGCTGGGCTGTTGCTGACGTATGGGACGAGGAGGATCAGAAGGAACGCTTCTATCGCTACCCGGTCACCATCAACGAAGACGGGAGCATATCGCTCGGCGAGCCGGAGGAAGTATTCCCTCGTTTTGTCACCGCTGACGAAGCTGCGAACCTCAAGTTCGAGACCCAGGAGGAGATCGACGCCCTCAAAGAGGAGATCGACAACCTGCGTGCAGAGAACGAAGATCTGAAAAAGAGACTCGCGGAGAAGGATGACCTTGTGAAGGAACTCGAGAGCAAACTCGAGAAGCCGGCAGAGGAACCTGCTGTCGTAGCAGCCTCCAAACAGGAGAAGAAAAAGAGTCTTCTCTATTTTGAAACAATGAACTAACCAACAAACCCACTAAAACAATAACGACTATGGCATTCAATGTATCAAGTCTCCCCGATTACGTGGAGCAACACAAAGGTGAATTGCTGACCCAAGCAGCGCTTGGCGCACCCACCATCAAACACATCGGCATCCAAACAGGCGTGAAGTATCAAGAGGCTCTGAACATCCTCTCGACTTCTGCAGCTTTGCAGGCTCGCACCTGTGGCTTCAACAGCAACGGCACCGTGACCTACACGCAACGTGTCCTCACTGTAGGAGCATACAAGGTGAACATCAGCCTCTGCGAGGAAGACCTCCGCAAGAAATGGATGAACATCGAACTCGTAACGCGTGCCGGTGGTGCCGTTCTTCCTTACGAGGAGAAGGTGACCGAGGACATCGTTAAGAGCATCAAGAAACAACTCGAGGCAAAGATCTGGACAGCTTCTACAGCTTCCGGTGACTTGTTCAACGGCTTGCTGACTATCGCCAAGGCTGACGCCGTAGAGGTGAGCAGCTCAGCTACTACTGTACGTGGCAAGATCGAGGACGTATACAAAGCCCTGCCGACGAGCGTGCTCGACCGTGCAGCTATCTTCGTAGGTATCGACACCTACCGCGACTTCATCCTCGAACTCGTGAACGCTAACCTGTACCACTACGACGCTCGCTTAGAGCCGAAGAACCTGGAGATCTATCTCCCGGGTACTTCTACACGTGTCATCGCTGTGGAAGGTCTGAACGGAACATCCGCTATCGTAGGCGGTGATCCGGAGAACTTTGTATTCGGCTGCGACATGCAAGACGATGCTGAGGTATTCGACTTGTTCTACAGCCAGGACAACCAGGAGTTCCGCTTCGTATCGAAGTTCAATGCCGGAACTCAGATCGCCTTCCCTGCTGACGTTCGATACATCGCACCGGCTTCCGGTGGTTCCAGTCACTAACCCAGCAAAGAAAGGAGTCAATCATGGCATGTTCTTCTGTAACTCTCGCAGGCATCGCTCTCGGATGTAAAGACAACATGGGCGGCATCGAGCTTGTCCACCTGTCTCTGCACGAGAACGTAGCCTCCAAGACGCTGACCAGCAACGTGATCACCGCCATCACCATGGCAGAGATCTCGAGCGGCGTCTTTGCAAAGTTCCAGACGTACCGCCTGCGCCGTGAGAGCAGCAGCCTGACCTCAACCTATAACACGGACGAGGCTGCAGGCTCTGCTTCCTTCACCAACGACCTCGCGCTTCAGTTCTCCAAGATGGAGACCTCGAAACGCATCGAGATCCAAGCGCTCGCACAGGACGAACTGGACGCAATCGTAAAAGACCGCAACGGCAAATACTGGTACATCGAGCGCGTAACCGCAAGCGCCGGCACCGCTGTCTCCGGACAAGCAGCTGCAGACCTCAACGGCTACACTCTCACGCTCTCCAGCGTATCGGCTGAGCTTCCGGTAGAAGTAGACGCTGACGCTGTTGCATCAGTGATCGCTGCGTAAAAACGGCACAGGGGAGTGGCTCACGCTGTTCCCCTTTGCTTTTTCTCACTATGTTATACGCAGACAAAAACACGACCTTACTGAAGGTCCCACGTCACACCGACGCCACCATCAAGACGCTATCGTTCACGAACCAGTTCACACAGGGAACGACAAGTATCACGACGGCTGCCGGTGACTTTTCTGTAGAATATACCGTGCCGTTCTATTACGCGGTCAAACTGCTGAAGGAACTGCCGCTGAAGAAGGGCACATACACATACAAACTGATGGACCAAGGCGACAACGTCTACGAGACCGGCACGCTGCAGTTCGACATACAACAATGAGCAAAAACAATCAACCATCTAACCATCCGGACGTTCAAGTTCTCAGCCTGAGCGCTGCGTCCGTGCAGATACCCAAATACGAGGAGATCAAGAACGGAAGCAAGGACTACGTACAATGGGGCAAGGACAACCTGTTCCCTCAATATCTGTTCCAGCTGTATCTCCGGTCCGCGATCCTCCAGGCACTGGTGAACGGTATCGCCGACTACGTGGACGGCGACGCTATTCTGTTAGGCGAGAACCTGCAGAGCTTCGAGAGCTATCAGAACGAAGAAGGAGACACCATCGAGGACATCGTCCGGAAGATGACTATCGACTATCTGGTCTACGGCGGCTTCGCTGCTTCGCCACTGTTCAGCGTGGATCAAAAACTGATCGGGCTGTACTGGGTGGACTACGGATGCTGCAGAAAGAGCAAGCCGGGCTACGACGACGACGGCAACAAACTGCAGACGACCGTATACTATTGCAAAGACTGGAGTGACCGCAAGGCACCGGTAGTGAAGCGCGCACTGTTCACCGGCAAGAACCGCGTGGGCGCGCCTATCTTCATGTACGACGGACACCTCACGCGTGGCGAATATGCCGTTCCGACGTATATCGGCGCACTGAAGGCTATCGAGACCGGCGTGCAGATCCAGGAGTTCCACCTCCGCAACATCACCAACGGCTTCAGCAGTTCAAGCATGATCACGTTCTGCGAGGGCGTACCGTCCGAGGATGTACAGACACGTATCAAAAAGAAGATCGAGAAACTGTACACCGGTGCAGAGAACGCCGGGGACTTTGTTCTGGCTTTTGCAAAGGACAAAGATCACGCGCCGATCATCAACAAGATCGCTGACGACGGCTTCGACAAGAAGTACGCACAGCTGGAAGTATCGACCATGAAGTCCATCTTCATCGCGTTCCGTGCACAGCCTCAGCTGTTCGGCTTCGTCATCGAGGGCAGTCTGTTCAACCGTGACGAGTTCGAGCAAGCCTACGCGCTGTTCAACAAGACCGTCGTGGCTCCGATGCAGAAAGACCTGCAGAGAGCGCTCGATACACTGTTCGGAGAGGACAAGAGCGTGACCTTTGCACCTTTCGCACTGGACGCGCTGAACACAGACGACAATACTGAACCAACAAACACCGACAACAATGAGGAGCCTCTTAATTGACGACGTAATACTGAAGGAGCGCTGCGCGCTGGACATCAACGTGCAGGGACAATACGTCCGCACAGCCATCGAGACGGCACAGGAGATCGAACTGCAGACCATCATCGGGACCAACCTCCTGGACGCGCTGTGTGATCGCTATGACCATAACAACCTAACAGGAGCCTACGCGACGCTGTACAACGACTATGTCATACCCTTCCTTGTGAACCAGTCCGTGAGCAACGTGCTGCTGCCCATATCGTTCAAGGTACGCAACGAGGGCGTAGTATCGACCGGATCGGACAACAGCGTGCAACAGGGACTGCAGGACGTGCAGCGTCTGGAGACGTTCTATAAGAACAGAGCGGACTTCTACGCTGACCGGATGACCGACTGGCTAAAAGCTAACAGTAACAACATACCGGAGTGGAACACCCGACGCAGCTGTGCGGACATGCCCAGCCGTTCAGGCGGCTACACTACCGGCATCTATCTGGAAGGAGGAACTGAATGCGGTTGCGACAAGTAATAGAAAGCCTTGTAAACGCTGCGGCTTCCCTGCCGATGGTAAAGCGTTCGCAGTACGGTAACGTCTACGACAACTGGAACGCCAAAAGCGGAAGCTACGGAGCCGTGAACGTCGATATAGAGACGCTCACACAGTCCGGCATGATGACGACGGCTAACCTGGTGCTGTACTACGGTGACCGTCTGACACCGGACGGATCCAACGAGGTGGACCTGTACGAAGACGGACTGAACGTGCTGCAGAGCATTATCAACAACGTACAGATCAGCGCCGACGAAGAAGGGATCATGCTCTCTTTTGACAACTACGTGGCGACGCCGTTCCGCCAACAGTTCAGCGACGAGCTGGCAGGCGTATACGCACGCGTCATCGTGAGATACCAAAACGACATAGGACAATGTGCAAGCGTATGACAAAGACGAATGACAAATGCTCCAAACTGAAGAAGACGAGCATCATCCTGGCTTTCATAGCTGTGACGCTCATCATCGTGTCGTTCTTCATCCCTCCGATCAGCAAGATCGACCCGAGCGTTCTGACGGCGTTCGGCGAGATCGTCGGACTCATCGCCATCTTCTTCGGATGGGATGCAGTCGACCAGGGACACAAGGCAGAGGTCCACGTCGGTGGTACCACCATAGCAGTCAACAAACAGGAAGACGAAGATGGAATTGAAGCTCAATAGAATTGCGAAGCGTCCGGAATACACTATCGGACGCTTATATGTAGGCAATGCCTACGAGTGCGACATCCTGGAGGACACCGTGCGCAAGTTCGGACCCAACGGCGAAGGCAAGATCCCGGGCAAGACTGCTATACCGGCAGGGCGCTATGAGATAGTGCTCAACTGGTCGCCGCGTTTCCGACAGATCATGCCGCTGCTGCTGAAGGTGCCGTTCTACGAAGGCGTGCGGATCCATCCGGGCAACACAGCCAAGGACACGGACGGATGCCTTCTACCAGGGCAGAACAAAACCGTGGGCAAAGTACTGAACAGCAAAGTCTGCTACAATAATCTTCTCAAAAAACTAAAGGCGGCAAAGGACCGCATCTACATCACCATCCAATGACAAAAGCATACTACAAAGACGGCGTGCGCGTAGCACGTCCGACGCAACTGATCCTGGACGGCAACACCTATGTACCACCGACCGATGAACAGCTGGAGAAAGCCGGCTACGAGATCCGCATACTACCGGATCCGGAACCATATGTCCCGACCTACGCTGAACTGGTGGAACAGTACATCCGTGAACATGGATACCCTACCTACGGTGCAGAGATAGCTGTACAAAACAACTATGCGGAGAACCCATCGGAGTATCTTGAAGCATGGCAGACATATATGGGCGTACGTCACGACGCCAAAGAATGGGCAGAGGAACAGCCGCATAGAGAGGAGGCATAGCATGGAACTGAGACGGAGGCTAATGATGCAGCAAGCCGGAGGAGGTGGTGGACACGACCTGCCGCCGGAATATCAAGAGGTAACAGGTATGTCCGGATGGTGGTATTCTAATGACGGGGCATGTATCGCAATTCCTCTTGCAAATAGCAGCAGTCTTTGTACATATTTTTATTGCGACTTTCAATTTGGAGATACTGCGCAGGGTAAGTGTCCTTGTGGAGTGCGATGGAACTCGTCAATTCCTTTCGTAATGTTTGACAAGCCTAATTTGTTTCTACATAGCGGAAATAACGCTTGGAATTGGGGAACTTTTGCTTTGAGCAATGACGAAAACAGGCAGAACGTATTATATGACGGTTCTGCCGTGTATCACAATGGCATTTTTATGCAAAACTATCAAATATATTCTCCGTCTCTCAATATGCCCGTAAGACAGTTTTATTTGTTCTGCGAGGGCTATAACTACAGTACACCAAGTCCTAATGGTGGCTGCGGAATATTACACGAGTTAGAGTTCGCAAACGACACAAACCACTTTCATGTGTTCCCATGTTATCGGAAAAGCGATAACGAGCCCGGAATGTACGATGTAATAAATAGCATTTTCTACCCAAGAAACTGCGGAACATACCCTTTAATACCAGTATGAAACTATTCTCAATAATATCGAAGTTATTTGTCACGCTCTGCGTGCTGTTCCTGTTAGGCTGCAAGACGTGCAAGCCAATCGTGGAGATACGCGACAGCGTCCGCGTGGAGTTCCGGCATGACAGCGTCTACGTATATCAGCATGACAGCATCTTCCGCGACAGATGGAGAAACGGCGACACCGTCTTCGTCACGACGGAGAAATGGCGCACACTGTACAAAGACAAGATCGTGGAGATACACGACACCATCCGGACAAACGAACAGACGGTCCAGAACGTGGAGATCGTTCCGAAGTTCTATAAAAACTGCACCATAGCTATGTGGATCATCGTCACACTGATCGCGCTGGCTATCACTGCACGAATACTCATCAAAATTTATTTGCACAAATGAAAGACATCTGGAAAAAGTGGCAATTCTGGGCAGCTATCGCGGCTGTCGTTCTGATCATCGTCTGCATCGTTCTGTACTTCACGGTGCCGACCTTCTTCTATGCAGCCTCCGGCACTGTTGTCGGACTCCTTGCAGGCTTCATCGCCGGCTACTTTGTCGGTAAAAAATACGGCGCATGATAGTCATCAGTCTCACGACACATCCTGCCAGGTTAGAGAACATCCCGAGCGTGGTCGCAAGCCTGCACCGGCAGACAGTCAAACCGGACGTGATCCTTCTCAATCTGTCGGAGGACCAGTTCGCGGACGTGCCGGCATGTATACCCAAATGCGTGACAGTCAACTGGGTGCCGAAGGACACGAAGGTGTGGAAGAAGTTCTTGCCGGCGTTCGACCTGTACCCGGACGCTTACGTCATCAACATCGACGACGACTACAGCTACCCACCCGGCATGATAGAGGACTTCATGAACTCGTATCACGGAAACCCTGTGAGCGGTAACAGAGTGACGAACTACGGAATGGCGTGCCACTGCGGATGCGCCAGCCTGACGCGACGCGAGCACTTCGGCAAATACATCAAGCAACTGAACGATCAGAAGCTGCAGAAGGCGTGTCCATCGAGCGACATGGCGTACACGTTCTTCGCCAAGTTGAACGGCTTCGACTACGACCGGACAAAAGAAGACTATGCCGGAAGGAAGCTGCAGCCGCTGAACCAGGCGGACCCATACAGCATCAACCCATCGCAGAACGTAGTGATCACCTACAAGTATCTGAGCGGCAAGTACGGAATACCGGAGAGCAAGCCGGTCATCTATTACACTATCGCCTGGGACAACACGAAGAACATCGGGCGCTATTACAACGCGTTCACGGACATCGTCCCGGATGACGCATGGATCGCGTTTGTGGACGGAGACACTATCTTCACCACATCAGACTACGGACGGATCATCGAGGACACGATAGCAGCGCACCCTGAGGCTGAGGCGTTCACGTGTGTGACGAACCGCGTAGGCTGCAAATGGCAGATAGCTCTGGACGCGGACATCTACAGCGACGACATGCGCGAGCATAGGGCAATAGGCGAACGCATAGCCAGACAGTACAGGACGGATGTGAGAGACGTGACGGATCAGTCGCTGTTCTCCGGACTGTTCCTGCTGATCAAGAAAAGCCTGTGGAAGAAGATCGGAGGCGCTGCACCATACGGAATGCTGGGCGTCGACAACGACATACACAAACACATACGCGCCGTCGGGAGCCGTCTCTATCTAATGAAAGGGCTCTATCTATACCACTGGTACAGGGGCGGCAACAAAAACGACACACATCACCTGCTATGACAGTCATCTATACCATAGGGACAGGCTCCACGTGGGACAATAACGAGCTGCACTACAGTCTCCGGTCCCTGGAACGATGCAAGAACGTCGGAGAGGTCATCCTCGCCGGCTTCTGTCCGGAATGGGTCGACCGTTCAACGGTTCGTCATATATACATCGGCGACGAATACCCTCATGCCCATCTGAACATCACACACAAGATAGTGGAGGCTGCAAAGGTTTTCTCCGGGGACTTCGTCGTCATGAGCGACGATCACATCCTTCTGAAGGCGTTCGACTTCGATCATCTTCCTCTGTGGCACAAAGGCGAACTGAACAACGTCATGGGCAACAGCTACCAGACGAGCATAGCGGAAACGCGCACGTTCCTCCGGGCACGCAACATGAGCGCCTACGCGACGAACTTGCACTTCCCGAAACTGTACACGCGCGAAGCCTTCGAGCGCTGCCTGCCGTTCTTTAGAATTGCCGCCGGCTATCAGTACGGACTGGAGCCGAGCGTTCTGATCGGAAACACGCAGATCTCGATGGGCATGCAGTACACGTACCACGCGGACAACAAGACAAACGAGCCGCAGCCGCGTGCATCTTTTGTCAGTCTGATGCCGGACGTATCTCCGGAGATGGCGGAATGGCTGCAGCACAAATTCCCTAACAAATCACACTACGAGAAATGACCTGGGAGGAGTTCGAGAAATCGTACAGAAGGAAGAACCGCGGCAAGGCGGCGCACTCTGAACACGACCTGCAAGTATCTTGCGTCAACTGGTTCCGGCTTCAATACCCTCAGCTTCTTATCTATGCCATCCCGAACGGAGGCTACAGGACATACACGACTGCATCGACTATGAAAGCCGAAGGACAGACGGCAGGCATACCGGACCTGTGCATCCCAATCGCCCGGGGATCATACGCAGCGCTGTACATAGAAATGAAAAACGGAAAGGCAGGCCGCCTCTCCGATATTCAAAAACGCATGCACCTCAGACTTCAAAAACTTGGTAATTGCGTCGCCGTCTGTCACACGGTCCAGGAGTTTGTGTCAACGGTCCAAAAATACCTACTTTTGCCCGAAAATGACAAAATAATGACAAAAACTTCGACGGCTTGCGAGCAAATGGCTCTAAATCTGTGAGTTACGCATTTTTCTTGTGATCCATGCAGGAGCGGCATAATTTGAGTCGCTGTGGTACTTTGTGTTATTCTGTGACAGCCAACGCGCGCAGGCGCACGAAACGGCGGTTGCTTTTGTGGTACTTTGTGGTACAATTAGTGACAAAATAATGACAAATTTGCACAAATCAAATAAAAGCAGTACCTTTGCATCGTAATAATTTTGCACCGCCTAATAACGAAACTATTACACCGCGGAGTCATGTAGGAAGGCTCCGCATCCCATAACGGAGGTGCCACCGTTCAAAGGGCACGGCGATCTTTGTAAAAGCATACTTTTGAGTATGTAAGATAAATAATAATTACAAACAATTTAACGGGCGCAAAGGACGCCCATAGTTTTGTGCTCTTATCTATCTGACAACGGCATAGGAAAACGTGAGGACCTATTCGCACACTCGATAAGTAAAGCTTTGTATGTTATATGTTATCCGGGAGACCGTGAACGCTCTTTGCTTTGTGGCACTGCACGGCTCCATATACGAGGGACGGTCATTGTGCCGGTAAACAACGCCCATCATCCGGCTACCATGGGCACCTGTACAAACGGAGGTTCGAGTCCTCTACCTCGTGCAATGCTCAATCAACGCAGCCATAATAAGTAGAGATTGTGTATTTTCATTTTCATGGTTATTCATTTTGCGAGAATTGGTTTGTTTTCACAATTTGGGAGGAAGTGACACGTCGAGAGATGTGTCCTTCTTCTTTTAGTCTCCAGTCCTTCAATAGCATCGCGCTGTGTCTGCAGGTGAACGCGCCTGTAGTGTTTCAGTGCGCGGCTACCTTCGGCGTGCCCTGTGAGACTGGCGACGACCGTATCGGACTGCGTGACCTCGAACAGCAGATCCGTGAACGTCTTCCGGGCGAGGTGTGAGGATGCGACCTTCCACAGCGGCGCCGGTTCTTTGCCGGCTACCATGACCACGCGGTCGATACCTACCAGATGCAGGACGGCACGGATGCCGATGTTGTAGGCTTGCGCATACGTGAACGGTAGCAGCGCCTCGCGGCTTTCATCGGCGTATCGTTCTATGATAGCTTGCGCCGTGGGAGCCAGCGGAACGATCACCGGAGAAGGCTTCACGCGTGACGTCTTCAGTGGCACGTACTGGATGCAGCCGTCCGCCGTGACGTTCTCTTTTGTGAGAGAGAGCAGATCAGACACACGGCAGCCCACATAGCACTGGAAGATAAAGATGTCCCGGATGAGTGCCAGTTCTGCGTTCGGTATGGGTGCTGCGGCTATGCGGTCACGTTCCTCACGTGTCAACGCCAGCGGATCCGCATATCGCTCCACGCCCACCTCGAACTTCCGGAAGGGACTGTTCTCTATGCGCCCGGTCCGTTCTGCCCACGCCATGGTGGCGCGCAGCTTCTTCATCAAGCCAACGACCGTATTAGGCTGCCTGTCACGCGACAGCCATCGGCGCAGCTTCTCGAGATCCTGGACGGAGAGACTGTCTGCAGCCAGCCGACCGGACACAGCTTCGTAGCGTTTGAGGATGCCGTCAAGAACTTCGTAGTGTCGCACTGTTCCGGAAGATAGACCGGAGACGCGCGCATATTCGAGCAACAGATCACCCAGGCGCAAAGCATCAGAGACAGGACGATGGAAGCGCTGCACCACATCCTGCAGCCAGTCGCGCGAGTGCGTGGATGTCTTCGTGTATTCGTCAAAGACCATCATCCGGAGGCGTTCGAGAGCATCATTAGCCTCGACAGCCTGGCGCCGCTCCACCGGAGAGACACCAGACCGAACGAGGACACGTTCACCTGACGCGGACCAGAGAGATACAGGCACGACGATATTCGTGCCACAGCGAACGGCTAAGCCGCTGCCGAACACAAAACGCATGCGTACCTGTGCGTATTCCCCTGCACGCGCGTCAGAAAGGTAATAATGCACGCGCGCCATCTATTTCTTCTCTATGATAGAGAGCAACCGGTCGACGATCTCGTTCTTCCGGTCAAGCTCTGTCTTCAGCATGTCGAGTGCGGTTTTTACGTTATCGGACTTCTTCCCATCCGGAGGCGTAAAAAAATTATTGCCGGCGGTGATGGTGCCGGAGTTATTGACACCCTGTAGTGTGACGCCGTGCGCCTTCAAGTTCTTCTCGATATTGAACAGTAACTTGTCCGTCAGACCGTTCCCTTTTAGTCCGGAACTGATAGTCTGTTCCGAGGATCCTACGAGAGACGCAAAGTCCCTTTGTGTAAAACACAGACCGGCGTCTTTTGCAGCCTGTAATAGTGCCTGCAGTTTGGCTTGTAATTCTTCGTTTTTCATAATTATTTTCGGGGGTTTTTCGTTAAAATTAAATAAAAGTGCATTTTTTTTGCATTTTTTTGCCGAAAAATTTGCACATATCAAAAATTTGTTGTACTTTTGCGGCAGTTTTCACGAAACAAAAACGAAACAACGGCGAAAGATACTGCAAAAGTTTGCGAAAGGTTTTGCAAAATTTTCCGCAAAGTTACAAAAAATTTTAATACAAACCAAACAAAATCTCAAAAAAAATGAACTTTTCTGAAAAATTTGACGCCAAGATGGCGGAAGTAGAGGATCTGATCCTCGAGGAAATCAACAACGGAACGGAGTACAAAACAACCGACTACGGCTGGATCATCGACGGAAAATGGTTCTGCGACTCAATCGCCTATCACTTCCAGAACCCGGAGCTGGTGAAGTTCGTCAAGGAGCTCGACGTGGAGCGTCTTCAGAACAGACGCAAGGAACTGCTGGAGAAGATCGCTGATCTGGACACCAAGATCGCAGAGGCGAAAGGAGGTGCAGCATGAAACGTAAGCGTATTATAGCAGGCGCAGTGGCGGCAGTGGTCGCCATCGCGCTGTGCGCGTTTGTCTGCGCATCGTGGAAGGCACAGGGATGCGGCGCATGGTCGCTCGTAGCTGCAGTCACAATGTACACGTCTATCATCGCCGCCCTGTGGGGAACAGTGGACGCAAAAATCAAGGGAAACAAACAATAAAACAAAAAGAACATGGAAACGACAATCAACAATTACGGCACGATCATTATGACTGACCAACAGCCCAAGCGCAATACGTGGAAGCGTTCGTTCAATATTGGACACATGTTCATAACCTTCAGCAACTGCCGACTGAAAAAGCGTCCCGACTTCCGAGAGTACCCCGGAAAGACGCGAGCCAAAGACATCAAGACGCAACTGATGGAAGAGCAACATGGCACATGTCCGATTTGCGGACACGTCTATGAGTGGGACGCGATGGAGTTGCATCATGTGCTGCCGTGGTGCCGGTTCAAGGGCTTGCGCGGAGACCGTCGGAACATCTTGCTTTTGTGTCACGACTGCCACCACGAGATACACATCAACCCGTGGAAGATGATCGAGATGATGAAAGCCAAAGCGGACGAACTCGGCATCAATCTGGAGGACGTATATGGAGAAAGAGCACACGCATAGTTGCAAGAGGTGTCCAGACCATGACCGCTGTAAGCACAAGACATGGTTCTTGGAATACGACCCGCAACATTGTCATTTCAGGCTAACGCCACCGCAACAATAAAACAAAAAGAACATGAAAGCTTTTAAGGGTTTTAATAAAGACCTCACTTGTAGAGGTTTCCAGTACAAAGTAGGAGAAACCTATGAGGAAGAAAAGGCGGAGCTTTGCCACGCTGGTTTTCACGCTTGCGAAAACCCTGTAGCGTGCCTGCAACACTACGTCCCAGCCACCAGCGTTTACCATGAGGTAGAATTGGAGGAAGTAAGCGACGAAAAAGAGACCGATACAAAGCGCGTCGGAAAAAAGATTACGATAGGCGCGGAAATAGGTATCCCCGAAATTTGCCGCCTTACGTTTGAGTATGTCAAAGAGCACTGCACGAACGAATACAACGCGGAGGCAGGAAAGCCAGCCACGGCGGGCGAATACGGAGC
>JAEIGA010002266.1_pt1 | contig 30740 bp, 47 predicted proteins | sample 9270691 | NCBI WGS metagenome assembly JAEIGA01 (sample SAMN17057246, study PRJNA624740) | gut metagenome | biome: biome; isolation source: fecal sample | host: Bos grunniens | place: China: Xizang | collected 2019
TGCACGAAAAAACACACGGGGTCATATCGTATGGCGAAGAAAGTCGTATTTAAATTAGATATAGGTGGGCTTCGAGAGCTGATGAAGTCGGGCGAAATGCAGGCCGCACTGGATGAAGCGGGGTCTGCAGTAGCGTCTGCTGCCGGTGATGAATATGGATACAGGACGCACGTTGCCAGTTATGTGGCGATATGCAACGTATACCCGGACACAAAAGAGGCGGCGAAAGATAACTACGAAAATAATACACTGGAAAAAGCGCTGGGTTCCGCAGGGCTCCCGCGCAGGTAACGAGGAAATAGTATGGACGGATACAAGGGCATTGAATACCTGAGAAGAAAACTGGAAGAGAAGCGCGTCAGGGTGCGTTTGAGATACAACCATTACGAAATGAAGAATGTCGTACTGGATCTCAACATATCGACACCACCAGACCTGCGCTTCTGGATGGGCACACTTGGATGGTGCTCGAAGGCAGTGGACTCGATGGCGGACAGACTTGTGTTCAGGGAGTTCGAAGATGACAATCTCGGCATGGGCGAAGTCTTCCAGATGAACAATCAGGACGTGCTCATCGACAGCGCGATACTGGGTGCGCTCATTTCGGCTTGTGACTTCGTATATGTCTCAAAAGATGATGACGGCGTAAGGCTTCAGGTCATCGACGGGAGCAATGCGACAGGCATCATGGACACAAATACGATGATGTTGAAGGAAGGCTACGCCGTACTCGACCGCGATTCGTTCGGAAGGGCAATAACAGAGGCGCACTTCACAAGAGAAGCGACAGCTATATACAGGAACGGCAAGCTTGACAGCATCTTCAATAACCCTGCACCATATCCACTTCTTATTCCTATGGTAAACAGACCCGATGCAAAGAGGCCATTCGGTCATTCAAGGATATCGAGAGCCTGCATGAGCATCGTAAGTGCGGCAATAAGGACCGCAAAGCGTTCAGAGATCGCGGCAGAGTTCTATTCATATCCGCAGAAGTATGCGACAGGTCTGTCGGAGGATGCGGAGAAGATGGACAAGTGGAAAGCAGCGATGTCCACGATGATCGTATTTGAGAAGGATGAAGACGGAGACAAGCCGACGCTCGGACAGTTCCAGCAGGCATCGATGTCACCTCATTCAGAGCAGATGCGTATGTGGGCAGGGCTGTTTGCAGGCGAGACTGGCCTTACGCTTGATGATCTCGGGTTCCCATCACAGAACCCATCGAGTGCGGAGGCTATCAAGTCGAGCCACGAAACACTGAGGCTGATGGCAAGGAAGGCACAGCGCGACTTCTCCATCGGTCTGCTGAATACTGGATACATCGCGGCTTGCGTTCGTGATGATATCGAGTACAGACGCGAGATGATAGGGCTCACACGCGTCAAATGGGAGCCGGTCTTCGAACCGGATGCAGCTATGCTGTCAGTTATTGGCGATGGTGCCATTAAAATAAATCAGTCAGTCCCGGGATTCTTTGGAGAGAATAACCTTCGTGATCTGACTGGAATAGAGGCAAATGTCTGATAGGAGGTGACCTATGGAGGACGTAGCACCAAAGCTATACTCACAGATCCGGAACCTATTCGACAAGGGTGTGGACGCAGATCCGCAGCTGAGGCGAGTGGAGAACCGGATCAGAGACGGTACTGCTACGCAAAAGGATGTGCTTCTTTACTCACAACGGCTTGGCAAACACGCTTCAGACGCTTGCAAGACCGTACTGGTGCCTGAGAACCTTCCTGACGGTAAGCTCTACTACAACATAGGCGAGCGGACCGTTAAGAGGCTCATACAGGAGAACGAAGCGGAGATAATATCACGCGCTTCAAAGCAGAATGCGGCTATGAATAAGGCTGCAGGTGTCGGTCTCAAAGCAAAGAAACCGAAACGCGACAGAGCTGAATCACTTGTCAGTGCGATGTGCAACGATGATGCTGATGCAGAGGTGGTCGCAAGGCTTCTTGGTGAGCCGATGGTTACTGTACACGCTACAGTGGTGGACGATTTCATCCAGGCTAATGCAGAGGTCGCATATAAGGCTGGTCTTGAGCCGATGATCATTCGCGAGTATGACGGAGTAGGCATCCACGATGGCAAAGACGCCTGTCAGTGGTGTCTGTCCAGAGCAGGGCGGTGGACATACGGCGAAGCATACGACAACGGAGTGTTCGAACGGCACACCGGATGCGGATGCACCACTACTTACGTATATGGTGACTTCTCGCAGGACGTATGGAGCAAGGCACAGTGGGAAACGGGCAACAACGAAGCCCGAAAAGAAGCCATCAAAGACAAACAAGATGAGCTGCTCAGGAACACGAAGAGGAAATCCGAAACCCGCTCGGCTAGGGAGAGGTTCATTCGAGAGCAAATGAACAGCGGCAAAACCTTTTCCGACGCCTGGGCTGCTTATGAAAAACGGAGGTAATACATGGAAGTGGGAAGACAGACTCCCACGACTTCCGTAGTGTTACCTTACACAGATACTAAAGGACCTGAAGCTATTGCGCTATACAATGCGACAGAGCGGACGGCAATAGAATGGCAAGAAACACTCTGTTATGACATCATGGCGGTCAATGATGACGGCCTGTGGGTGCATCAGATTTTTGGTTATTCGATACCAAGACGAAACGGCAAGTCCGAGAATGTGCTTATGCGGTGCTTGTGGGGTCTGAAGAATGAGGAGCGCATCCTCTACACAGCACACAGAGCAACGACATCACACTCGGTCTGGGAACGTCTTGAGCGGATGTGCAAGAAGGCCAGCATCAACGTCGAGTCATCTTTCAGAGCGTTCGGCAAAGAGCATTTATACTGTGAGGGCGATGGAATCATTGAGTTCCGTACCAGAACGTCTTCCGGTGGTCTTGGTGAAGGCTATGACCTGCTCATCATCGATGAAGCACAGGAGTATACGCCTGATCAGGAGACCGCACTGAAGTACGTGGTAACGGACTCGCTTAATCCGCAGACCATAATGCTCGGAACACCACCAACGGCGATATCAGCAGGGACGGTCTTCCCGAAATACAGGGCAACGGTCCTGAGTGGTGAAGGCTACGACTCCGGATGGGCTGAATGGTCGGTGGACTCGATGACAGATCCGCACGATACAAGCGCTTGGTATGAGACAAACCCTTCGATGGGCTATCACCTCGATGAGCGCAAGATCAGAGCGGAGATCCGAGAGGATCCTATCGACTTTAACATCCAGAGGCTCGGCTTATGGCTGCAGTACAATCAGCGGTCAGCCATATCACCGAATGAGTGGAAGGCTCTGCAGGTGGACGAACTTCCGGCGCTGAACGGCAAACTGTATGTCGGCATCAAGTTCGGCAACGATGGTGCGAACGTATCGCTGTCTGTAGCAGTCAAGACGCAAGACGGGAAGCGGTTCCTTGAGTGCGTGGACTGCAGGCCAGTGCGCGAAGGTCTTGAATGGATAATCAACTTCCTTGACAAGGCTGACGTAAAGCGGACGGTCATCGACGGAGCAGGCAAAGGCGATAACCTTGCTGATGCACTCAAGAAACTCGGCATCAAGCGAGTGGTAAGACCTAAAGTCATCGAGGTCATTCGTGCTAACGCAGTATTCGAAGCGGATCTGAATTCCGCATCGATATGCCACATGGAGCAGGCAAGCGTCGAGCAGGTCGTTAGTAACTGTGAAAAGCGGGCAATTGGCTCAAATGGTGGCTTTGGCTACAAGTCAATTAAGCTCGGGGCGGACATATCCATATTAGACAGTATGATACTGGCTAACTGGGCGTGTTCGGAAGACAAGGACAAGCAAGTCCAACATATCAGCTATTAAAGGTGAGCCACAAGGGCTCATTTTTTATAGACAAACATTACGGAACCACCCGGTTAAGTGGGAAGGAGCAATAAAAATGTCAGATTTTAAACCTATTGAGAGTCAGGAGCAGTTCGATGCAATGATCAAGGGTCGACTTGAGCAAGCTGAGCGTAGTTTCATCGAGAAGTATGGAAATTCTGAAGAACTAAAGGCACAGCTTGGAGAAAAGGATGGCAAGATTGCTGAACTATCCAAACAACTCGAAGAGGCCACAAAGAAAATTGAAGGCCACAAAGCAGAAGTTGATGGGCTCAACGCCAAAGTGCTTCAGTATGAGACCGACTCAGTAAAAACGAGAATAGCACATGAGGAAGGGCTTCCGTATGAAATGGCATCAAGGCTTGCCGGAGACAATGAAGAGGCTATCAGGGCAGATGCAAAGACGCTCGCATCGATGATGAAGAAGAGCGCCCCGACCCCTCCATCGTTCAATCCTGAGCCGGAGCCAAAGGGCGCCGTCGCTGCAGCGTGGGCACAGTTAAGTAATTCATTAAACAAGGAGTAATAAAATGGCTACAAGAACAAATAATGTTGCATTCCCTGCACTGCTCGTAGCTGAGATGTTCAGCACAGTACAGGGACATTCTGCACTCGCTAAGCTGAGTGCTTCCAAGCCGATTCCATTTAACGGCGAAACAGAAATGATCTTTTCAATGGCCGGCGAGGCTTCAATCGTAGGCGAAGGCGCTAACAAGCCTGCTGGCGATGCTTCCGTAACACCTAAGGTAATTAAGCCGGTCAAGTTCGTATATCAGCACAGAGTATCCAACGAGTTCATTTACGCTTCGGAAGAGGGTAAGCTGAATTACCTGCAGACATTTGCTGATGGCTTTGCAAAGAAGATCGCTCGCGGTCTCGACATCGCAGCGCTCCACGGCGTTAATCCAGCAGACCTGGCTAACGCTTCGTTTAAGGCTACAAACAGCTTTGACGGTCTCGTAACTAATACTGTTACCTATGCAGCTGCAAATATCGATGCAAACATCGATGCGGCTATCGCTATGATCACAGCAAGCGAACGTGAGGTCAGCGGTCTCGCTCTTTCGCCTACAGCTGGTTCTGCACTCGCAGCAATCAAGGTAAACGGTGTTGCTCAGTATCCTGAGTTCAGATTCGGACAGAACCCTGACGCATTCTACGGCATGGGCTCTGATGTAAACAGCACTGTATCCGTAACAGGAACTGCTACCGGTTCAGAGACTGACCACGTTGTAGTTGGTGACTTCGCTAACGCATTCAAGTGGGGCTATGCTATGAACATTCCTCTGGAAGTAATCGAGTACGGTGATCCGGATGGACTTGGCGATCTGAAGAGAACAAACGAAGTAGTTCTCAGAGCAGAAGCCTTCATCGGCTGGGGAATCCTCGACCCTGCAAGCTTCGCAAGAGTTAAGGCATAATTATGCTTTATAGGAACGATAAGACCGGCATAATTATCGACGTTAATTCTGTTCTCGGTGGCGACTGGAAGCCGGTCGAAAAAAAGACGGAAAAGTCTGCCAAAGAGGCGAAGAAAAAAGCAGAGAAAGGGAAGAAATGAGCGACTTCGCGACAGTTAATGACGTGATCGCGATTTCGGGAAACACATACACAGCAGCGGAGCAGGAGCGCATCTCGACGCTCCTCCCGCTGATTTGTGATACGTTGAGGCTCGAAGCTAAAAAAGTCGGCAAGGACCTCGATGAGATGGCAGAGGATGCCTCTTATGCAAGCGTACTTAAACTGGTCACCTGCGATGTAGTCATCAGGGCTATGAGGCAGACACAGACGGGTGACCCACTGTCTCAGGAGAGTCAGAGCGCAAATGGTTATACATGGTCGGGCACATATGCCATCCCGGGCGGAGGCATAGCGGGTGCGATCATGAACAATGACCTCAAGCGTCTCGGTCTCCGCAGACAGAAATATGGAGTGATCGACTTCTACTATGCCGAAGATTAGCGGAGAGACGGTCATGCTCATCCCCCAGGTGGATGGGACGGCCGATGCTTTCGGAGAGCCGATAAAGACCGACGGAACGCCTATCTCTGTAGAGAACGTCCTGATTTCGCCGGTAACGAGTTCCGAAGTCTTAGACACGTTAAATTTATCAGGGAGGAAAGCGGTCTGCCAGCTCGCGATACCTAAGGACGATACCAACGAATGGGAAGACCAGATGGTACAGTTCTGGGGACATCGTTGGAGGTCGGTAGGCTTCGTGATCCAGAGCATGGACCACCTGACACCGCTGTCATGGAACAAGAAAGTGATGGTGGAGAGATATGATTGAGACCATCATAAAAGACTATCTTGAGACAAAGACGAATGTTCCTGTCCGTTTTGAACGTTCACCGGAGATGCCTGAACAGTGCATCGTACTGGAGAAGACGGGCGGTTCGTATAATGAGCAACTGTACACGGCAACGATGGCGGTGCAGTCATACGGCAAGACACTTGCTGATGCGGCACTGCTCAACGCTAATGTCGTTTATTGGATGCTCGACATAAGGGATGCGGTGACTAATGTTTTCGATATCTCCCTAAATTCAGATTATAACTTTACAGATTCCGCCACGAAGCGTTACCGCTATCAGGCGGTTTTTGTTATTACTTACCACAATTAGGAGGCAAGATATGGCAACAGTAACGGCTGCAAAGCCAAGAGTAAGCGGTGTGGTATACAGAGCTCCGAAGGGCACGACTCTTCCTACAGACGCAACTACCGCGCTTGCTGATACCTTTGTCAGTCTCGGATACCTCAGTGAAGACGGATTTACCAACAATTACGAAATCAGCTCGGAAGACATCCGTGAGATGGGCGGAAACATCGTACTGACAGTTCAGACGGAAGTATCCGATACATTCGCATTCAAGCTGATCAGCGCGCTCGAAGTCGAAGTACAGAAGGCTGTGTATGGTGATGCAAATGTCACCGGTACGCTGTCGGGTACTAACGGCATGGCTGTAACGGTCAAGGGCGACGAGGCTGCTGAATCCGTATGGGTGTTTGAGACCATAATGCGTGATGGAGCGTTCAAGAGAATCGTTATTCCTGATGGCAAGATCTCCGCTATCGGCGAGATTGCGTACAAGCGTAACGAGGCTGTTGGATACGACATCACACTGACTGCTCTCCTGGACTCGACTGCTGGCTTCAACCACAAAGAGTACACGAAAGCAGCATCTTAAAAGAATATCATTCTCCCGGGTGCGGGTACGTGCCCGGGTTCTTTTTTAAGGAGGTAAGAGATGGCTACCGTAAAAGGAACGACAAAGAACGGATTTCATTACGAATACGATAATGATCTGTTCGGTAATTGGGAAGTGATGGAGCGATTTACGGAGATTCTCGAGATACAGGAGATCCCGGTAGAAGACCGCTCCGACGAAGAGAATATGCTTCTGCTGAGGGATATGTACTCGGTGATCAGAAGCGTATTCACTCGCTCACAGATAGCGACATGGAAGAAGTCGAACCGCAACGAAAAGGGCGAAGTAGTAGCTGAGTGGATGTGGGGAGACTTTGAGGATATGTTCCTCGAAACAAAGGACGAAAAGACAAAAAATTCATAGCCCTGGCTCGGATGCTGGTCCTCGACAGGAACGCACTGATATGCGACATGGCAGAGACGTATCAGATCTACGATATCAAGAGCGTCCCTCTTCCGTATCTTGCGATACTCGCGTCGGGGCTGGGGATGGATTCAAGAATAGCACTGAAGGCTCACGGGCTGAAGGCTTCGTGGTCTACAGTGATGCTGGCGATGCTGATAGACGCAAACATCAAGGATGACAAAGCGCATCTGTTGCCGACATTCCTTGAGAAGCGCGAGAAGGGCGTTAAGTCCAACGGCAAGACATTCGCCAGTGCAGAAGAATTTGAGGCGGCAAAGGCTGCCATATTAGAAGGAGACACTGATGGCTGATATAGGTCAGGCGTATGTACAAATAATACCGAAAGCCGAAGGCATATCCGGGAAGATAACGGATGTGCTCAGCGGAGAGGCGGGATCTGCAGGCACTAAGGTCGGTGGATTATTCTCCAAAGGCTTCGGAGGCAAAGTCGCAAAGGCTGCTGCAGTCGGTGGTGCGGCTTTGGCTGCGGGCCTCGCAGTCGGTGGTGCAGCTCTGAAAAAGGGAATACAGCAAACGGCTGAATATGGGGACAATGTCGACAAGATGTCGCAGAAGATAGGCTTCTCAGCTGAAGAGTATCAGAAGTGGGACTATGTTCTGCAGAGAGCCGGAACGGACATCGGCAGAATGGCTCCGGTAATGAAGACTCTGTCGAGCCAAGCGGCAAGCAACTCCGCCGCCTTCCAGGAGCTCGGCATCAGTCAGGAGCAAGTGGCAAAGATGTCGCAGGGCGAACTGTTTACAACAACGATCAGCAAGTTGTCCGAGATGGAGAATCAAACAGAGCGTACCGCACTTGCAGCTAAACTGCTTGGTCGCGGTGCTACTGAACTTGGTCCGCTGATGAACGAAGGCTCGGCTGCAATAGAAGAGCAGATGAAGATCGCGGAGCAATACGGCATGGTAATGTCTGATGCGGCGGTCAAGGCTTCTGCGGACTTTCAGGACTCCATGACCACCATGCAGATGACCATGACAGGTCTCAAAAACCGCATGATGGGCGAGTTCCTACCTGCAGCAACAAAAGTCACTGACGGCCTTGCGAAGATGTTCACCGGCGATATGTCCGGAGCTGATCAGGTAGTCGAAGGCATCAAAGGCATAGTGTCAAAGATCGCTGAAATAGCGCCACAGCTGTTACAGACAGGCGCTCATATCGTAGGCGAGCTTATAAAGGGTCTTATGAGCAAGAGCGGAGACATCGGTGAGAAAGCCGGTGAGCTTGCGGGCAAGATAGTGACGAAGCTGATACAGAAACTACCTGCAATACTTGCGGCTGGAGGCAGGCTCGTTCTTGGTCTTGCCAGAGGGCTCATCACATCGATGCCGAAGGTGATATCGGCTGTCGCAAAGATAGCGGCTCAGATAGTCAAGGGACTCGGTTCTGCTATTTGGGGAAAGATAACTGCGGCGGCTGAAGGCGTCAAAGAACACTTTATGGGACCGATAGAGACCTTGAAGTCGAAGATCCAGGCGGCGGTCGATAAGATCAAGTCGATATTCAGCTTCAAGCTTTCACCTCCGCACATTCCGCTCCCGCACTTCAGTATCAGCGGTAAGTTCAGCATAAACCCGCCATCGATACCGTCTGTTGGAGTCAGTTGGTATGAGAAGGCCGAGAAACAGCCGTATATGTTCTCTGACGCAACCCTGTTTGGTGCAGGTGAGCGCAACGATGAGATCCTTTACGGACGCAAGGCACTCATGAATGACATCAGAGAGGCATCGGGTGGTGGTGCGACATTTAACAACACCATCAACATCTACGATGCGGGAGATCCGCTTGAGACAGCAAATATGATAGTCAAGCAGATGCACATACAGTTGAGGACGGCATAATGGCAAAATCAAGCAAGCCAACAGGATTAAAAATAACACGCGACGGCAACAAGTTTGTATGCGAATGGAGCGTACCAAGCGGCGGATACGAAAAGCAGTATTTCAAGGCCACGACCTTCGATTCAGCCGAGATAGGCGGGTCAGCCAAAAAGAAGGGCGTGAGCATCAACCTTGCAAACAGGCACCCGAATGGCAAGAAGCTGACATCGTTCGGCTTTATGGTCAAGGGCAAGCAGAAAAACAAGGATATGTCAGACTGGACGGATAAGAAGTCACACGACATCAATCCTCCGAAGAAACCATCCGTAACGAGGGAACTGACAGCAGCGAACAAAAGCAAGTTCAGCTGGACAGTGGCAAACACGGACAACGATTCGTGGTATCCGTTTTACAGAGTCAGCGTCTATACGGCTCTGGTCAAAGACTGCACCTATGCACCGAAGGACGCACCCGACTCCGTATGGACACTGATAACTACTCAGGGTTCACTGCCTGATGGTGCGAATGTATCCAAGAGCGGGTACAAGAGCGCGATAACGGGCTTCAACGCTACAGGTTATGTAGAACTGACCGAGAGCAGTGCGGTGCTCGCAACGGGCAACCACACAAGGCTGATGAAGATAGTATCGCAGGGCTGTGGTGGAGATACTGCTGCCTATTCAAGCCAGGTTTACGGCTCGGCTAAAGAAGCAACGCAAGATGAAGGCGAGGTCAACGACACGTCCGCAGGGTATGACATCCTCGTCAGCTGGGACACGGCTTATGACAAGTCCTGTCCAATAGACGAAACCACAGTACAGTGGACAATGGCAGTACCTAACAGTGATATGTCATGCCCGTCTGGAGCGTCTTGGACAGATGGCGCGACTATAAAGGACACGACAGGAGCTGAAGCGGTACACATTCAGGTGGATCAGACACTGTCTCTGGACCAGTGCCTTTACACAAGGGTCAATACCAAGCATGACAGCAATGTAACTCCGGGCGCCCCGAAACTCCAGAAGGTGGGCAAGCTGAAGGCTCCGTCCATCACAGTGACGAACACCTCGCAGACCAATCAGACGGTCACACTGACCGCTACACAGGCCACTGAGGTATCGGGTGCAAAGTTGGCTGTCATCTATAGTAAAAACGACTCAGAAACGATTGTAGGGCTTCTGAACGGCACATCCACTACTACCATCAAGTGCCCTGCGTGGACATCAGGGGACACTATTATGTTCGGTGTTCGGTCGGTGCTTCCTAAGTCGACTTCATCAGACACAGAAGGTGGCGTGACCATCTATACGGTCGAATCATACATGGATTCAGACCTCATATGGCAGAGTGGAACAGTGGCAACGGCACCAAGTGGAATAACGCTTTCAAAGTCAGGTGATGATGTTCTTGTTACGTGGGTCAATAACTGGGCTGACGCAACGGGCATCGAGCTAACGTGGTCAGAGAATCCGAACGCATGGGAATCCACTGATCAGCCAGACAGCTTCGAGGTGGATAATCCATTCATTACATCGTGGCGTATTGCAGGACTCGAGACCGGCACGACTTGGTATGTCAAAGTCAGGTCGATCAGCGGAGACGGCAGCACAAAGGCATACAGCCCATTTTCGCCAAGAGCAGAAATAAACCTGTCATCGTCACCAAGTATACCGACGCTTGCACTGTCATCTGACATCGTGGCAGTAGGGAAGACATTCACGGCTTCGTGGGAGTACGGCTCGACAGACGGAACACCGCAGAGTGAAGCGCGGATCTACACATATTCATCGGGCAGTTACACGCTTGTGGCGAGAACGAGCACTCAGGAGTACGCGGATCTGATCGCATGGGAGACACCTGGCACGTATCAGCTTTGTGTCGAGGTCATTTCGGCATCAGGGCAGAAGAGTGAACGGAGCAGTCTTGTCGGCATTACTGTCGCTGATCCGGTCACATGCAGCATGATCAACTCGCTTGAGGACATCACCGTAACGGACGATGACCAGACAACGAGGACGGTCCGAGCACTGACAGAGCTTCCGCTTACGGCAACAGTTACGGGCGCGTCTCTGACCGGAACGACAGCGCTGACCATAGCAAGGGCAGACGCTTACCATTTAGGCAGACCAGACGAGAGCGTTCTGGACGGCTTCGATGGCGAAATAATACTGGACTACACACAGACAGGGTCCGCACAGATATCCATCGATGTAGATGACCTTATAGGCTCACTCGATGAGGGCGGTAAGTACATCCTCACAGCAACGGTCACAGACAGCATCGGTCAGTCCGCAAGCGCTTCGGAAGAGTTCGAGGTACATTGGACAGATCCGGCTCTCATAGCAGATGGCGAGATGCTGATGGATGCGGATGCAAGAGTGGCGATGATAACTCCTACAGCGCCTCAGGGTGCACTTGTCACGGATACGGTAGATATTTACCGCTTATCTGCAGACAAGCCTGTTCTTGTTTATGAAGGCGCTGAGTTCGGTAGTAAATATGTAGATCCGTATCCGGCTATCGGAAGACACGGCGGATACAGACTGGTCTACAGAACGAAAGAAAAGAATTATGTAACGGCAAACGGAGAGCTGGCCTTCACGGATCTGCAGAACGATATCCTTGACTGTAAGAAGACCATTATCGACTTCGGTACGGACCGCGTTGAGCTCCAGTACAATATGGACTTCACATCATCGTGGGCGAAGAACTTCGAGACCAAGAGCTTCTTGGGTGGAAGCATCAAAGGTTACTGGCGAGAGGGCGTTACTCGAAGTGGAAGTGTGTCGGCGGTAGCAGTACCGGCATATGACACCGAGATAGTAGAGGCAATGCGAAGGCTCTCCGAATATGTCGGAAGATGCCATGTACGTACACCGGAGGGCTCAAGCTATACGGCTGATGTGCAGTGCCAGGAAGACTGGACGCATGATCAGGCGGGGAAGATAGTCAGCTTCTCGCTCACGATAACGAAGGTGGACCAGAGCGTAGATGGCATGACATACGAAGAATTTGCAGGTGAACAATGAACTGGGCACAAGGCTTCAAAACAGCATATCACGCTTCAATAGTTGACCCTGTAACGTGGGCTGACTCAGAGCGGTTCGAGATACTTGAGGGGAGCATAAACCGAACGGACACGGGCCTCAGGCAGTCGGCGGATATAAATTGTATCGACTACCCATACGGCTCGGACAAATGGGTGCGCTTGTGGATGGATGTGGAACAGGACGGAGGTTCTGACCACATCCCTTTATTCACCGGTCTCACATCGGCACCTGAGAGGAAGATAGACGGATCCTACTCGGAGATGAATGTCGAATGCTTTTCGGTGCTGAAACCCGCACAGGATATGTATCTGCCGAGAGGGTGGTACGCAGCGAAAGGGTTTATCGGCTCGGAGCAGATAGACGAACTATTGTCTGTCTGTCCTGCACCTGTCGATATATCCGAAGGCTCTCCGAGACTGTCACAGCACATCATAGCGGAGGATGGAGAGACGCACCTGTCGATGATAACCAAGCTGCTTGATGCTATCGGGTGGCGGTTATGGATCGAGGGTAACGGCACCATCCATGTCTGCCCGAAAGCGGACACGGCATCGGTGACGTTCTCGTCTCTGACGCACGATACGATACAGCCTCAAGTCAGCGTTAAGTCAGACTGGTTCGAATGTCCGAACGTATTCAGGGCGGTTTCAGACGATGACTCAGCTACAGCCTATGACAATGACCCGGACTCAAGGCTGTCCACTGTCAGCAGAGGCAGACAAGTGTGGAGTGAGGAAACCTCCGTCAAGCTGTCAGATAATGAGTCGTTGCTGACCTACGCGAAGAGGAGACTGAGAGAGCTCCAGAGCGTGGTCACGAAGATATCTTATAACAGAGCGTTCCATCCGGATGTGATGCCGTCTGACATCGTTCGGCTGCATTACCCCGCACAGGACCTGAGTGGAGCGTATTACGTTACATCACAAAAGATAAACATGGATTCAAGTGGATCCACATCGGAGGAGGTGACAGCCGTATGAGCGGAACGTTCAATCTGATCAAGGAATTTATGTCGGCTCTGAACGCGTCCGAGCAGAATAAAACGCAACCGTATGATACTCAAGGCACTGTAAAACGTGTAGAGGGCGATACCGCGTGGGTGCAGTTCACCGGCTCCGACCGAGAGACACCAGTACAGATGACCATCGCCTGTGATGTAGGCGATACAGTACAGGCAAGAATCGGAGGCGGTTCTGCTTGGCTGACAGGCAATCTGACCGCACCACCGACAGACGATAAGAAAGCTAATCAAGCTATATCAATGGTGACTAATGTTATCGAGACGGTGGAACAGACCGTTGACGAGGCACTTGAGGATGTGTCCTCTGTCGAGGATGTGACGGTACAGTATTGTCTGTCTGACTCATCTTCGACCTTTACACAGTACGGTGACTGGTCAAACACACCACCGACCTATGTGAGTGGTAAGTACTACTGGACGCGCTCGGTTATCGAGGATGATGAGGGAAATGTCACATACGGAGAACCTCGATACTCACAGGACACACAGCTTAGTGTGGAGACTGATGTTGCGTTCAAGTCGAACAACAACCACTTTTGGTATGACTCAAGTGGTGCATATGTGACCACACAGAACAAGAGCTACGCAACAGGAAGTGCTGTGAGGATAACGGCATCGGGCATACTCCAACAGGTAAATGGCAGTACAGTATCAAGCTGGACTAATAGTGGCATATCGTTCTATCAAGGTGGTAGTGCAGTTGCATCATTCGGGAGCGGCGGGGCAAACTTTTACAGTACATCGTATCCATCAACGCCAATGACGGAAATCGGGCTTAACAGCTTTATTGTCAGAAACCCAGACACAGGTTATTACTGCAAGATAGATCAAGGTGCTATCAATTTTTATGCTAATAACGGTGTAAGGGGTGGCTACATAGACCATACTGGCGGTCGAATGACAATAGGCAGTACGGCTGGCGTCTACATGGGTGGCACTCTTTATTCGGGGACATATGGCAGTGCCTACAAAATCCTCACAACAGGCACAGTAACAGCTACTGGTTCGGTAGCCGCAGACAGCACTGGTTATGGTACTGCTACCGCATCAAAGACGGGCTACACACCTATCGGTATTCTCGGCTTCGAGCCAAGCGGTTCCAACTACGGACACCTCAACATATACAACGTCTCTTTATCGGGCAGTACGGTGACGTGGCGTGGATTCAACTTCGGTACAAGCCAAGCCGATGTGACGATGACCATCACTGTCCTATACATAGCAACAACGCAAGGAGTATAGCCCATGATGAAAGAGAAACTAATAGCCATATTCAACACGATGCAGAGGATAGAGACTCACGGAGACTCAACGCTGATGATGGCGGACTGCATCAAGGAACTTGCTAACGTAATAAATTCAATTCCAGAGGAAAAGAAAGATGGCACAGATTAAAACTATTGATATTACACCTGCAAAGATACAGATGCCTGTCATAGAGGTGTCACAGTTCGACATCGGGCGTGATGTCATCATCCACATGAAGGACGGGTCTGACTGGTATGACCTCACGGGGCTGACTGTTAAACTGCAAGGCACCAAGCCGAGCGGTTTCGGATATTCCGTGACAGGTACGGTGGACGGACACGATGTGACATTCTCCACGATCTATGACATGACCAGTGAGAGCGGGTTCATCCTGTCAGAGGTCAGCATCATAGATGGCACGGATGTCATCGGCTCGCAGAACGTCATGCTCCATGTTGAGGCAAGTCCGCACCCGCCTGAAATCGTTGACGGGTCACCTGAGACGATACTTCCAGAGATGCGTGAACTGGTCAACAGGGCAGAGGCTGCAGCCGAAATACTGCTTGACTGCTCTGCGATAGCGACCACACTGCCGACAGGAGCAAGCGCAACGGCATCGTATAGCCCAGAGACAGGAGTGTTCGCATTCGGTCTGCCGAGAGGTGCAAAGGGCGATACGGGTGCTACTGGAGAGACTGGTAATGGCATATCGAATATCAGAAAGACCAGTACGAGCGGTCTGGTGGACACGTACACCATCACCTATACCGATGGCACGACGACCACATTCACAGTCACGAATGGTCAGAACGGCACAGGCTCGGTCGCAGACGTAACGCAGAACGGAGTCAGCGTTCTCGATGGCACTGTAGCGAAAGTCGTAGCAGATGCTAACGTGCAGAGCGACTGGAACGAGAGTGACACCACAGACGATGCCTACATCAAGAACAAGCCGAGCATACCGACCGCAACAAGTGACCTAACGAACGACAGCAACTTCGTTTCTGACAGCGACTACGTCCATACGGACAACAACTTCACTTCGGCAGAGAAGTCAAAGCTGTCTGGCATCGCAAGCGGTGCAGAGGTCAACGTACAGTCCAACTGGAATGAGACAGACAGTACGGCAGACGCCTACATAGCCAACAAGCCAGACATCGACTCACTCAAGGTGCTTGTGGTCACACTGTCATCGTTCTCGGCTCTGCCAGCAACGTTCTATGAGACAGCTGTCACGGCTGATCACGTCTGCATCAAGGCAGAACTCGGCACACCATCGGCACAGACTGGCGACTGGACTGTTACCACTTCGGCTGGTGAGCTGACCATAAGCGGTTCGATCAGCGGTTCGACTACCGCAACGTTATATCTCGCAGTTAAAGCATAAGGAGTAGGAATATGGCAAAATTTGCACTTATCAAATGCGTCAACGGCAACTTCGCTGTTGCAACTGAACACGCTGACAAGAACGCTGGTATCGTTGCTTTCCATCAGACATCGGCATCGCTGTGGAACGCATCGGACGTTGTCACGGCAAGGCTGAGCCTCGTAGACGAGAATCTGTATGTTGTGGATGGCAAGTACACAGAGGTCATCGACAGAACGGTGGAAGAAACGGAGGAATAGTCATGAAACGCAGTAAATTCAACGCACTCCCGAAAGGGGGTCTGAGGCGTAGCTGACCTTTCAGCCAACGCCGAGATATGAATGGCGACAAGTAAGATAAAGATTTCGCTGGATTCAAAGCGAGGCAAGTCAACGACATCTTTTAAAGATGCAGATGGTACGCCAGATGCTACTAATGGGCCAGCCGCATTAGCCGATGTTTTATCTTCAAATATTGAATCTCGTTTTGGGACAATAGAGAACGCATCAAACGGTGGTTATTATACAGCCATTATAGGTGGCGCAAATGCAAACTATTACTCAATATTAATATTTGGATATAACAGCCCATATATATATAGATTCGTTTATCGAAACGGAAGTTATTATTCATCAAGAATAAAAGACATGAGCTGGGTTTAGGCGAACTATAAGAAAGGCAATTAAATGAATAAAGAATTTTGGAAGGCGCTTTTCATAAGAACGGCAAAAACTTGGTGCCAAGCATTTGTAGGCTTTGTTGGAGTCGATTATGTAGGCAAGACGCTTGCAGACATAGATTGGATGACCGCACTCTCCGTTGCAACTGTAGCGGCGATTGTCTGCTTCGTGTGGAACTTCGGTGCTGGACTACCAGAAGTGAAACTGACCGAAACTCTGTATGCGATAGATAACGACCCCGACGAGGAAGACGAAATCGAAGAGGTCGATATCGGCGTTGAAGATGACGAAAAGGGTGATGAGTAATGGCACTTCTTTCAGAGGAAAAGAGAAAAAAGTACTTTGAGGCTCTCGGTATCGGTGCATATACGAAATCCAATATCGAGAAGTTCCAGCGCACGGCCTTTACTCGTTCAAAGGACATTGACGGTGAGTACGGAGTCGATACGGACATGGCTCTGAGGCATTGGTACAACGTCAACAAGTACACAAAGAATTTCCGACCAGAGGAGTTCAAGTGTGAATGTGGCGGTAAGTACTGCACAGGATATCCGAGCTACATGAAAAAGGTGGAGCTTCAGAACTTGCAGAGGATACGTGACCACTTCGGTAAGCCGATGACGATTACTTGCGGACTCAGATGCAGACCGTACAACAACAGCTTGGCTGGCTCGATTCCAAACAGCAAGCACCTTACTGGCTATGCGACAGACTTCTATATGAAAGGCGTGACGGACACACTCGCCAACAGGAAGGCTTCGATCAAATGGATAAAGAAGTTACCTAACCACGGCTACACCTATGGCAACGGTATCAATTCATACGGAGTGAATCTGTCTGCATCCTACATGGGCAACGCACTGCATACGGACACCAACAAGCCTGTATCTACGGCAAAGAAGCCAAAGACAAGACAGCAGAAAATGGTGGAGTGGGCTGAGAAGATAGCCAAAGATAACTCGTTTCATTATGTCCACTATGACGGGAACGACCCGAAAACGAGACGGTGCCCTATATGCAACAAATACCCGAAAGGCAAGTATCACGGGTGGTACTGCACCAGATGGAACTACTCTGTGTGGAAACACGGCGGTGACCTTCCTATCAAGTGTATCGATGCACCGAACAACGGGCAGATAGAGCTGATTTACAAGGCTGGGTCAAAGGCACAGGCTCTGAAACTCGCCCGTAAGTATTTCAAGCTGAAAGACATACAGGTGATAGTGAGTAAGAGCGGCATACCACATGCGGCATTAAAGGCTGGTGACTTATGCTACTACTTCAGAGGCACCACTTGCCAGCACGCCTTTTTCTATATCGGTGATGGCAAGATGATTGATGCAAACAGCTATAAGGATGAGAAAAAGCAGATAGCGGAGCGCAAGGCAATGTCTTGTAAGGTGGCTATCAGGTATATAGGGAAGTGAGGTGGCGACAATGGACAATAATACAATAACAACATTGGTGCTCGCCATCCTTGCCAGTAACGGCTTCTTTGCTTTGGTGCAGTTTCTGATAACACGCTGGGACACACGCAAGAACCTCAAAGGCACTCTGAGGAAGCTAGAGAAGGACGGGCTCAGGACACAGCTCCTGCTCATGATCCTGCTCAGACCACAGGAGAAAAGGGAGATCCTGACGCTCGGTGAACGATACTTCAGCAAGCCTCCGAAGGGTCTCGATGGCAACTGGTACATGACTGATATGTTTAAGAAATGGCTGAAGGAAGAAGGGCACAGTAATCCTGACTGGTTCAATAAGGAGTAAAGAATGTACACATACACAACACCAACAATTACCTGCACACTGACAGGGCTTGAGTTCAGCCAGGTCGACTATGTGCGTATAGCCATCGAAAGCAAAGGCTACTCGCTTGTCAGAGTGGTCCCTGTCGCTGACATCGATACGGAGACAGGCAACACGTCCATCGAGCTGACACAGGAAGAGACTGCTGCACTCGGCAAGGGGCAGGTCGCTATTCAGGCAAGAGTGCGCTACCTTGACGGTACAGTCCAAGCAACCAACAAGGTATTAAAAGATATGTACAACGTACTGGACGAGGTGGTGATCTAAGTGGCTATAACGCTGACCATAGCAGAGAACGAAGCGGTATCGCTGTCCGTTGCAGGTACTGAGTCTGTCGGGCTGGCAGCTGAGCCACACATCGTTGTGGACCGCTCGATAATCTATGACGGAGCCTATGAGTGGACACCGACACAGTCCACGCAGACCATCGAGATCGAGAACAAGAAGGCTCTGACAAACATCACGATAAACCCGATTCCGCAGAATTATGGACTCATAACGTGGAACGGCTCAACACTAACAGTTTCATAGGAGGCTATAAATGGCACAGAACGTAATTATCAATGGAGTGGTTTACAGCTCAGTTCCGGAGGTGGACATACCGAAGAACGGCGGCGGAACGGCTAAATTCTATGACACGGCTTCAGCTGATATCTCGGCAGGGGACGTGCTGACAGGCAAAACTGCTTACGGTGCATCCGGATCTGTTTCGGGCTCGATGGCTAACAACGGCTCGACAAGCGGCACGATAGGCACAAAGGCAGGCACAGTTACTATCCCTGCAGGATATACCACAGGCGGTACAGTCTCGCTGACGAACGTGAGTGACTGCGTGGCTGGCAACATCCTCACCGGGAAAAGCATACTCGGTGTCAGCGGTTCGCTCACCGTGCCTACGATCACGCAGAACAGCACAACGAAGATACTGTCCATCTCGTAAGGAGGTGGCTTATGGCACAGAACATAACTTTACTGGGAGCAAGCTACTCCGCAGTCCCTGCGGTACAGCTCCCGAAGACCGGAGGCGGCACAGCCCGCTTCGATGATGCCACCGTAACTACGGCAACGGCATCAGATGTTGCTACAGGTAAGGTCTTCCTGGCATCCGATGGCACCATCACAACGGGAACCAATTCCGGCAGCACACCGACCATCGACTCGCTCGAGGTCACACCTACGACTTCACAGCAGACCTTCAACTCTTCAGATGTGGACGGGTACAAGCCTGTTGTGGTCAATGCGATGCCGAGCGGTACGGCAACAGCCCCTACAACGATAAGCGGCTCACAGGCCACACTGACCACAGGCACGAATACCATCACGCTGCAGAAGACACTGAGCGTCACACCGCGTGTTACGACCGCAGGGTACGTCAGTGCAGGTACGGCAGGGAATGCGCTTGTATCGCTCAATACCAACGTGACCACTAAGGCAGCGACAACGTTCCATCCGTCAACGTCTGATCAGAGCATCGCGTCGGGGACGTATACGACCGGAGCGCAGACCATAAAGGCTGTCACCACAAGCAACCTGACTGCAGATAACATCAAGAATGGCGTTACCATCACGATAGGTGACTCCACAGATGCAGACTGCGTGGCGTCCGTGACAGGAACGTATGAAGGCGGTGGGGGAGGAGGTTCGTCCAACATCGTAGAAGGCACATTCACAACAGGATCATCAGCAGGAGCGGGTTCGGTCTCGCTGAGCTACACTGGCACTGGCTATCCGATAGCGGCGATGGTTTTTATCGCAAGCGGTGCGTACAACTCAGCTAATTCTGACTGGTATAACTCCGTTCAAAGATATGCTGTCGGTCAATGGGCTATGTCGAAATCGGTACAGACATCAGCACCAACTTATACAACATCAGGCTCACAGAATCAGGGCGTAACTTGTGCGATATACAAGAACAGCACATCAACGGCAACAACTTATACAAGGACATCGGCTATGAACACGAATGTATATAGTTCGTCAAATGCGTCAAACGCGGCAGCGACTTGTGTTCGCCTCAAGTCTGGTAATGTGCTGTCATACTACGTCAACACATCATCGTATGGATTGCTCCCGAACATGGAGTACAAATATATCGTTATCTACTCGTCATAGGTCGCTCAGGGGTGAGCGGCAGCTTTTTCACCTCCTTTCTACATCATATACACGCAAAGCAAAACCCGGGGGATCTTCCTCCGGGCTTCTTTGCGTTTTGGGGGAATAGGGGAGGGTTACTCCACTGTCACGTTTATCTTAGGGCCCATATTAGGCCAGTGGAACATGAGGAAGGTCTCGGTCCCGTAATACTTCCCATCAATAACTGTATCTTCTATCTTTATATATACCTTGTCCACTTTCTTGTCTGTTATTGCATCGAACACCTCTGCATTTTTATTACTCCAGTAGACATAACCGAGAAACCTTCCATCGACAAGGACCTTCAGCTGCACACCCGGATCCATATCACTGTTGAGCACAAGGACCTGTACTGCACTGTTCGTGAAGTCGAATCCATTATCACGGAAATACTCGATGTTATTCCAAACGACTTTAGATGTGCCCATAGAGACACGGACTCTGCGGAAGCCCTTGAAGCCTTTAGCCTGAGTAAAGGTATGGACAGACTTAATATCTTTCTTTGGGGTCTTGTAATCCAGTGGTATTGGCTCCGGAGCAGGAGCAGGTTCTTTTTTCTTACCAAATTTGAATAATGCCATTCTTATCACCTCCGCAACAATTATATAACATTTGTTAAGCTCGCAGAAAGACGTTGACAAGTAAAAGAGGCGATATTATACTTTGTATATGAGGTGACGGAGGCCGAGAGGCCTCTAAAAAATAAATCTATAACTATTCCTAAAATCACAATTCACGACATTTTGCCCTGAAACGTGCATTTTTCAACGATTCGGGAGGAAATAGTAGGGGAGTAAGGTTTTAGTCCAAAATTCACACCAATTCTTAAAGTATAGTCACCTCATCACTATAGGAGGTGACTTTTTTTATGAAACATTCAGTGTATCAGCAGTTCGCTACGATCCAGGAGGATACAGCATCGCTTTTTGACGCAAGACTGAATGCAAAAGTCCATGAGCTCCGTGACCATAATCCTAAGGTCGCATTCTCGGAGCACATCCCATTTTACGCCCATATTATTTACACTGTCAATGAGGACACACCCGAGACCGTTGCAGAGGCTTCTGCTGTGGAGGGAGTGTCTTTTGTCTGCTGTCAGTGCCCGTACTTCAAGCCAGCACTGAGAGAGGACGGAGAAGTGGACAAGCGCGTTAAGTGGGGAGGCTGTGAACACACTGAACTTGGACGCACATTCAAGACTACACCAGCTTGCGAGAGGCTTTATCAGCTGATTAAGGAAGGAGATGTAAAACTATGCTTTATGGATTAGGAATCATTCTGCTTCTGATGTCAGGAGCATTCGTTGGTGGATCCACTGTGGTTCCTGTGGCGGTCGCTGCACTGGGTATTGGACTGATGATGGTGGGAAGGAGGCCGACCAATGAAAAACGGACTCGCATTTGATATCTACCACAATGGTCGCAAGGTCGGAGAAACCACAGCAGTCTCCGCAAGCAAGGCGGCAACGAATTACTGGTGGAAGTACTGTAAGCATGGTGACAGATTCGCGTATACGGAATACAAGCCGAGCGACTTCACTGCAAGACTCAGAGGATAGGAGGCAGCATGGACAGAATACAAGATTATAACCAGAGAAAGGCATATGTCGAAATTGTTCTCGCCAATATGCTCAAGGCAAAGTACGGATTTGACTTCATCAAGTATGCAAGGGTCTACAGAACCGATGAAGAGTTCATCCGCATCGGAGATCTCAGAGGATGCACCGTCACATTCAACGTTACGGCTTCACCACTCAGCGAGATCATGGAAGTGGTCTGCGACTACGTTGTGTCCGGTCCACTCGGTAAGATAGCGATCGAGCATATCGTAGCAGATAATGACAAACTGTTCGCGATTGCACCATTATTCAAGGAGGTAGCATAGATGAAGTTCAAACTTACAGAGACAATCAAGGAGTTTACCCACATCGAGGAAAAGTACGGCTATGTGGAAGTAAAGAAGGACTATGTGTGCAACACATACGATGACCTGCAGAACATCTTCCTCACACTGGTCGACTTCAGCACAAAGCCACTCAGCTTCGTAGTTGAGAAGATCGAGGAGGTGGAAGACTAATGACAGACAGACTGACAGGTGATTACCACAAGGCACTGGATAAGCAGTGGCTCGGGCACTGGGATTGCCCTCCGGGTGGAGCTGATGACCTCGTTGTAACTATCGACCACTTTGCAAAGGCAGAGGTCACCGGAAAGAACGGCTCCAAAGATAAGAAGAATATCTGCTACTTCAAGGAGTGCAAACCACTCATCTGCAACGTTACAAATCTGAAGATGATAGCGCAGGTGCTCGGATCCAATAACTTCGAAGACTGGGAAGGGCGGAAGATAGCACTTTACGAAGCGGATGAGCGCAAGGCCGATGATGGCAAGGCGATAAGAGTAAGACCATACAAACCGAAAGTCACGGAAGTGTTCTGCGAGGAATGTGGTCAGCTGATCAAGGAGGCGAAGGGCTTCTCCGTTAATAAGATAGTGCTCCGCAGCCAGGAGCTCTTCGGGAAGAACCTCTGCATGGACTGCTCCTTAAAGATGAAGGAGGCAAAGTGATGTGGAAGGTTAGAGAGTCAAAGAGAATCGGCGTTATTACCTACTGGGAAGTGTACAAGGTCATGCCGGGTGGAGAGACCATCTTCAGAGGCAAGTGGAAGTACAGGAAAGAGGCTCAGGATCTCGCCGACAGACTGAACAAGGAGGATGCAGAACGTGAGCGCATACAGTGAATGGAAATACGGTCTCATCACCGATGCGGAGTACGCAACGATCTGTAAACGTGAAGAGTACGAAGATCGGTTCCAAGACGAAACGGAATGGGATGAGGAGGAGGTGTTCGAGGATGACGGACTTGACGAATTCTAATTATTTTTCTCCTGTTACAAATAAACGCTACTGGTCCGTATCATCGTTCAAGGCTTTTGACAAGTGCGAGGCTATGGGTCTCGCACAAGTCAGAGGCCAGTACGAAAGACCTGAGACGGATGCGCTGCTGGTCGGGTCCTATGTGGATGCGTACTTCACCGGAGACTTCGACAGGTTCCAGGCTGAGCACGAAGAGCAGATGTGGACGAAGAAAGGAACGCTTTACGCAAAGTTCGAGCAAGCCAACAAGATAATCAACGCGGTCGAGTGCCAGCCACTGATGATGGAGTATCTCGAAGGAGAGAAGCAAGTAGTCCGCACCGGAAACCTCTTCGGAGTGGACTGGAAGATAAAGATGGACGTGTTCAACGGTGAGCGCATCGTAGATCTAAAATGCGTCAAGGACTTTGAACCACTATATAAGGAAGGCTTTGGGAGACTGAACTGGATCGAATACTGGGGCTATGACATTCAGGGTGCGGTCTATCAGAAGATAGAGCAAATATCGTCCCAGAGAGAAGAACCACTGCCTTTCTATATAGTAGCCGTTACGAAGGAGAAAATCCCTGATATCGCAGTTATTCGCCTTCCACAGCACGTTCTGGACACGGCTCTGAAGATAGTGGAAAGCAAGATAGATAGATTCGATTTAGTGAAGAGTGGGGATATCCCACCAAAGAGGTGCGAGAAGTGCGAGTGGTGCAAGTCCACCAAAGTGCTGACCGAACCGACAGTATATGAGGTGGAGTGAATGAGCGACTATGTGAAAATTGATGACTTAATCAAAGGGCTCCGAAACGATGACCTTATAATAGCACTTGCATTTATGTCTGCTGACCAGCGAGTGGATGCTTTTAAGAAAGGTTTAAAAAAGGAATATAGCACATTCAGCGATAATAATGCGAAAACAGACAAGGAGGACAAATGAACAACCACACAATACACGGACGCCTGGTACGCGATCCGGAACTGACGCCAAGAAAGAGCAGTGACGCATCAGACAGAGTCAACTTTACAGTAGCAGTGGACAGACGCTACGGAGACGAGACGGATTTCTTTGACTGTGTTGCGTTCGGTAAGACTGCCGAGCTGATAGACAAGTGGATGCAGAAGGGCAGAGAGATCATCGTCTGGGGAGAGGGACAGATCCACTCCTATGAGGGCAAGGACGGAGTCAAGCGCAAGTCTTATTCCATATTCGTGCAGGGTTTCGACTTCTGCGGAACTAAAGCCGATAGCAAGAACGATACTGGTGACAACTGGAAGAAACAACAGGAGGATATCCCATTCTGATGCTGTTAGTGGATAGCCGAGAAAAACCGAAAGCAATCAATACGATACTGAAAGAATTTGAGAAGAGGGGAAGGAAGTATTCCATTTCAAAGCTGTTTATCGGTGACTATATGGAATATTCCAATCCCCTGCTCATTGTAGACCGCAAACAGAACATCGCTGAACTTGCCAAGAACTGTACCGCAGACCATGCTCGCTTCAGGGCTGAACTTGAGCGGGCAAGGGATGTCGGTGCGGAGCTGATCATACTGGTGGAGCAGAACCGATACAAGGACAGAGAGCGGTGGATCCGCGTGGAGACCATCGAGGACATCATGCTCTGGTCGAGTCCACATACCACCATAAGAGGGGAGAAGGTCTACCGCGTCCTGAGGGCGTGGATGGCAAAGTACCCGATAAGAGTCGAGTTCTGTGATAAGCGGAATACCGGAGCGAGGATATTGGAGATACTGTACGGAAATGAAAAGACATTGTGACTTTTGCGGATGCGAAGCCGATGAACACTGGATGATGCAGTACAACACCGGACGCAAGACAATGTGGGTATGTTGGGGCTGCTACAAACAAAGCCAATATGAGGCTGCGAAGAGCGAGATACAAAGACAGAAGAGACTCCGTAAGATGGGTGAGTCGAACAAGAAGAAGAAATGACTGAAGCTGAACTTTACAACAGGAAAAAGTATAGGAAGAAGTATAAGAAACGGAACTGCGAGCCAAGACCCTGCACCATCTGCGGTAAGGTATTCACTCCACCACACGGCAACAGGAAACTGTGTCCTGACTGTAAGGAGAGGATATACCGCAATCTTGGGCGTGAATGGGCTATAACCTACGAAGGGCCTACTAATGTTGTTGAGTATGAAAGGAACTTGGAAAAGAGAAACCGAGAAAGGTACTGCGATACCATCGTTGCGATCGGATACGCAGACAGACAGGTAGAAGAAACCCTAAATATAGTAGGAAAGGTAAACACAGAACTATGAGACACGAAATAGAAGCTGACGGTTACATCACAAGAGACGCGGATCTGTCGCAGGAGAAGCACACCTGCTTTAATTGCGGATGCTACAGATACTTTTTAGACTCTAAGAGATACAAGTGCATCGAGGGCCACGTCATTGATGCTGCAGACTGGAGGCAGAAATACAGTGTGTGCGACAGGTGGAGAAAGAAGAAATGAGCAGATACATAGATGCTAAATGGCTTCAAGATAAAGCATATAAAATGAATTTTGACCAACGTATTACAGAGCGAGAATTGGCATTGGTCAATTACCTTATTGGTATATCGAAACCAATAGATATAGTCAGATGTGTCGAATGCAAATATAAGCAACAATGCCGAAAGGCTGTGGAACACATAACGCATGAGCCAACATCTGTGACCATAGGGTACAAATCGGTTGAGTGGTGCTCATACGGAGAAAGGAGTGAGTGATGATAAACCTCATAAATGTGGAAGATCCGTTGCGAAATGCGCTTGAGATAATAGGATGGTACTGCAAACACAACGATTGCGAAACCTGTGGCTTAAAGATTAACGATGATACTTGCATTACAGACAAAGACCCCGATGTATGGTGGATGTATTTAAAGGAGAGTGAGTAAATGAAAACGATAGATGATAGCCTCGAATGGCACGATGAAAACGAATTAGTCAGACGATTAGATGTGGTCGAAGCCGTACTGAATTTAGCGGATACCATTGATGATGTGGTAGATGTAATTATGAGCGTACCGACATACAAGGTGCAGACAAGCACAAACGTTGCTATGGGTAGCGGTAGCATTTCAACAAAGGCAGAACGCAAGACAGAGCCACAGACGGACTGCGGTGATTTTGCAGACAGGCTTGCCTATGAGCGTGGTATAAAACACGCTTGGGAAGTTGCTCAAAAGGTGTTTGACTCAACAGTAACATTTTACGAAGCAGAAGATGTGGCAAGGCAGATAGCAAAGGACGAGCCACAGACAGTCCTCGAAATGGTATTGGACAAACAAACCGATGAGGACAGACGGAAGATGGCAGAGTCTGTACGCAAGGCTATGAAGGACGAGCCACAGACGGACTGTCCGTGGAAGTGAGGGAGACGATGACCAGAGAAGAAGCAAAGGCAAACCAAGACCGAATAGCCAAAGACTTCAACCTCAGTTATTGGTACGGCACGAACTGTGAGAAGTGCTGTGAAGTTTACCCCAAGTTCGACACAGAAGGCGATAGCGCAGGTGGCAGATGCTTCTACATCTGCGAGGTATGCGGTAAACGAACAAACGGATTCAGTATGCCGTGGTTGGCAGAAAGAGCATGGAACAACCACGAATATAAGCAGAACCAAATAAGCTGGTTCTAACAACGGCATTCCAGAGGGCGGGCATATTCGTTAGTGTTATCGTTTAAGTATTTCTTTTCGGGCAACCGTCCGCCCTCTGCTTTGCATAGATAGTAATGGGAGGCAGGGCACAAGTTAGTGTTAGCATAGAATGTCTGAAGGTTTATGATTCGCCTTGCCTCCTAATTACGTTGATAGATAATGGACTGAAAAAAATGAGCAACCAATTTTTAGACGCTGCAATTCAATACGCATCAAAGGGACTGGCAGTGTTCCCTATCAAGCCAAGAGAGAAAGAACCACTGACGAAACACGGAGTGAAGGACGCTACCACCAACTTCAATACCATTAAGAAGTGGTGGGCGAAATATCCAACTGCCAATATCGGCATCGCTTGCGGTCTCGCCTCAGGTGGTCTTCTTGTTGTGGATCTCGATGAGAAAGAAAACGGAGTAAGTGGATCCGATTCACTCCATAACTGGGAACGAGAGAACGGAGAACTTCCGGAGACAGTACGGTCCATCACTGGCAAAGGTGGAGCGCATCTGTTATTCCGCATTGATCATGAAGAGGCTAACAAGGTCAATCTGCTTGAAGGAGTGGATATACGCTCAGACAACGGATATATCGTGGCACCACCATCGATACACCCAAACGGCAACAGATACGAATGGGAATATGACCCTGACGAATATGAGATAGCAGACGCTGATGAGAACGTTCTGAAACTGTTGGCAGTAGGAAAGAAGCAGAAGCTGGACAAGTTTACAGTACCGGACAAGATACCAGACGGAAAGCGGAACGATACCATATTCAAGATGGCTTGTTCCCTCCAGGCAAGGGGAATGGCAGATGGATCCATTCTCGCCGCTTGTATGGCTGAGAACAATGCAAAGTGCAATCCACCACTTGATGATGAAGAGGTCATGAAGATAGTGGAGAGCGCACTGAAGCACAACAAGGGATTGTCTGTTCCTGTGATAGCAAAGACGGACATCGAGCTGATCTATGACTCAGACAAGGACGGAAACCCGAAGATCCGGCAGTGTGCCGAGAATGTGGCAAGGGTGATACTGAATGACCCTGCACTTGCAAACAAAATCAAAGAGGATACCTTCGGGCATCGTCTGATATATCTCGGGCAGCTTAACTGGAGACAGGCCGGAGACAATTACGGCGAGTGGACAGACAAGGACGATTCCGCACTCAGGTCATATCTCCATATGAACTACAGACTCCGCAATAAGGGAGACTATGACGATGGATTCAATATGGCATTGCTTGAGAACAGTTATGATCCATTGGTCGGATACCTCAATGCACTTGAGTGGGACGGTGTTCCAAGAATAGACGATGCTCTGCACTATATGCTCGGAGTGGAGAAGAACGAGTACAACAATGCCGTGTTCAGAATGTTTCTGCAGGGTGCGGTCAGAAGGGCGTACAATCCCGGTTGCAAGTTCGATAACATGATAGTTCTGATTGGCAAGCAGGGCGATGGTAAGTCCACATTCTTTAAGTTCCTTGCCTGCAACGAGGACTGGTACTCCGACAACTTCAACTTCAGGGACACAAAGAACAAAGCCACTGTCGAGTATATGGCAGGTAAGTGGATCCTCGAGATGGGCGAGATGGAAGTAATGAAGAAGGATACCATCACATCCAATGAGCTGAAGGCTTTCATATCTTCTCAAGCTGATGACTACCGCGTCCCTTATGAGAAGAGACCTCAACGCAGACCGAGACAGTGCATCTTCTGTGGCACGTCCAATGACAAGAACTTCCTCAAGGACAGGACCGGGAACAGAAGATATTGGCCGATAGATTGTCATGCTACAGATGAAACTAAGGACAGGATATTCAACTACAAGATGTCTAAGCCGTATCTGCAACAGGTAATGGCTGAAGCCGTAGCCTATTACAAAGCGCACCCGAACGAAGACCTTAAACTGCCACGCAACATCGAACTGATGGCAGAGAAGGAACAGGACGAACATCTGGAAGAGGATGTGTGGGTGCAGATAATCGATGACTATCTCCACAGCGACCTTGTGGGCAGAGTCAATGCTGCATACCTTTATGACAAGGCTCTGGACAAGAACCCGGCTGATATGCGTAAGGGCGAGGCAGCGAGGATCCTGACCATAATGCGGAACGATATCGAGGGCTGGCATGAGATAGGGAAGGCGAGACTCAATGGATATGGCAGAGCCGGGATATGTTTTGAACGTGACGATGTGGCATCAAAGAACTGGACTCCGGACAGCTCTGAAGTGTCACCTAAGGTGACAGATCCTGCTCCAAAATCCGCGAAAGGTGACACCAATTCACAGCCTATTGGCTTCTCGGAGATGGACGATGACACGATTATCCCGTTCTAAGTGTCACCTAAGAGACCCATTTTAGACCTAAGGTGACATCAAAGGTGACATCAAAGGTGACGCCCAAAACGTTGAAATTCCAATGCTTATATATATACTGTCACCCTTGTCACCTTTAATTTAGTAATAGTTTTTAATTTAAGTTTAGTAGTAGTAAATAAAAAGGTTATAGGATTTTATGGTGTCAGGGTGACATAGGTGACACTTGCGAGAACAATGACAGCGAACGAATACTTAAAACAATATGAATGGGCGGTCAATCGGGTCCGCAGATATGAAGAGGCATACGCTAAGGAGTCAATGCTTATCGATGCAGTGCGGTCACTATCCGACAACGATGGTATGCCACATGGCAGTGGAATCGGTAGACCGACAGAGGTAAAGGCGATCCGGTTAGCAGATAAGAAGATGCGACTGGTGGATGCAAAGCTGAATGCTATACGGATCAGACAGGAGATCTTCGACACAGTGATGAGTCTGGAAGGGCTCGAGGCTGATGTACTGGTGGAGAGGTACCTGAACCTTGACGAGTCCGGGCACCAGCAGACATGGGAAGTAGTCTGTGACCGCGTTCACTATTCGTGGCCTACAGTGCGCACTGCCTGGCATCGTGGATTAAATATGGTCGAAGAGATATTAAAATACAAGAAGTTACAATAGTATGTGTGTATTATGATATTGTAAGAAGTCCAGTAAAGGACTGATTACGTCACCTCAAAGCGGAGGTGTCACACCTCTGCATCTGCCCGTACAAGTGGTAGCTGGTGCAATTCCAGTGACGGGCTTTCTCAACTAAATAGCTATAAGGACACACGAAGGGCGGACAACAGATCCGCCTTTTGTGTTGGTATGAATTATGGATACACGCAGAACAGACCGTACCCCTGGAAACAGAGCCGCGTTCGATAAAGCGCGTAGGGTCATATTAAGTACCCAGGAGGTATGTGGGATATGCGGTAAGCCGGTGGACTTCAGCTACAAATATCCGCACCCACTCAGCCCGACAGTTGATCACATCATTCCTGTCAGCAAGGGTGGACACCCGAGTGACCTTGCTAATCTGCAGCTGGCACACAGGTGCTGCAACCGCGCCAAGTCCGACAAACTTGTCGAGAAGAAGAATATAGTTCCTGACAAGGTCCTATCTAACAGGCTTTTGCCTCTTCATTGTGATTGGCTTGGTTACAGAGCGAAGTGAATCAAAATTGATTCGGCTGAATGAATGGTGGGGGCATACCTCCCCGGGATACCCGCCGGCGCCA
>JAEIGA010002267.1_pt1 | contig 30739 bp, 56 predicted proteins | sample 9270691 | NCBI WGS metagenome assembly JAEIGA01 (sample SAMN17057246, study PRJNA624740) | gut metagenome | biome: biome; isolation source: fecal sample | host: Bos grunniens | place: China: Xizang | collected 2019
AAATTCAATTCACGTAATTGACGAGGACACAGGAGAAACTTATCCTGAAGCAAGTACATACATTAACACAAACTTAAATGTTGGAACTCAAGTAAATCAAGAAGGAACTATGCTAGGGAAAGTAAGACTGAACTACGAAGACGGATCATTAGTGCAAACAATTATATGGGAAGACATATCAACCGACAACCTAATAGCAAAACAAACAAGTTTCTCGGTATATGTAAGCTCCCCTATTGTTTCGGTAGATTTCTTAAACTATGACGAAACGTTCATTTACTTAACAAAGAACTATGACTTTGAAATAGGAAGAACCTATACAATGAGTCAAAAGATAAGAATAGAATAAAGGAGAGTGATTATATGGCAAAAATAACTTATGCTGATAAATCGCCGTTAAACATTAACGCAAGTGTAGCAGATATCAATAAATGTAATGCGAGCGACTTAAACGAAATTAAAAACGTTGTCAATGACACACTATTAACCCTACTTGGACTAGACACTGACACCTTTAGTACAAGTACAACTTACTCAAGTGGAGATATGGTTGTTTATGATAACAAAATATACGAATTTACTTCTACTCATACAGGAGACTGGACAGGCAGTGATGCTGATTTAGTCCCAATTATTGTAGATTAGGAAAGGAGACTTTTTATGAAAAAATTCATTGAATATATATATATATATACAAATGCAACAAGAGAGGGGGTTCTATTTACTAGAACCTCTAACAAGAGGAAGTGGGGTGAAAGATATTTAGTTATATCTTCACTCGGTGATGCAAATGTCTAGTATGTTATTAAACCCAAAATTAACTGGGGATATATATTCTACAAGCGAAGTTAAGACCAATAAAAAATGGACAGACGGGAAACCAATTTATAGAAAGGTCATAACTGCTAATTCATTACCCAATAATAGTACAATGTCTTTAAGTCATGGAATAAGCAACCTAGGTACTATAGTCGACCAAAAATTAAGGTGGTATGACACTACTGACAAAAGGTGGTTTAACTATTACAGATATGACTCGACTTCAGTAATGGTTAGAACTGGTGGTATTACTACAACCAGTGTTGAATTAGTTGCACTTGGTGTTAATTGGAGTACAAGAACTTCAAATGTAAGTGTAATACTAGAATATACAAAGACAACTGACTAGACATATAACTAAATATCGCTTAAATGCAGATAAATAGTAAACTTATGGGAACAACTTTATATAGTTCCAATGACGGAAACAATACAACAATAACTTTGAGTGATGCCTATACAAACTACTCGACTCTAAAAATATATTTCTATTGCAATGCGAATAAAGTTGCTTACTTTATACAAGAAATAGATACAACAAAAGGTCATTTTCACTTAATGGGTTTTTATAAAGCAAGTGAGTATGTAGGACAGTTAGTAAGTGAAAAATGGCAATTGAGTGGAAATACAATTTCTTATGTAGACAATGCAAGAGCAAATATGAACACTACTTGGGGTTCTTCACAAATAACAATGGGTTCAAAGGACATTTATATTTACAAAGTCGTTGGAATAAAATAAAACCCCACTTTATCTAGTAAAGATAATATGCAATTAAACAATAAACTATCAATAGACAAAAATCATTTTGAAGTAAACTCAACAAACATAACAGTTGGGCAAGATTTTACTATTACTCAAAACGGAATAGTAATGTATGGTGGCTACGGTGTTGCGACAATGAAACTAACCGTAAACGGAATAGAGGTCGGACAATGCTATGCAGGAAACCAAACCAATGCGAGTTTATATAATAGTTGGAGAGTTTACAAAGGCGACGTGGTAAAAATAGAGCAAACAAGAGGTGGGACTTCTGAAGGAAACGTGCATCTATTTAGACCTTATTTATAAAAAACAAAAAAATTGATGGAAAGGGTGTGAAAAATGGCAACAATTATAGTAGCAGTTATTACTACTCTAGGAGTAGTAGCTACTACCCTTATTCAAACAATAGCAACAAACAAGAAAGACAAGATAGAAACTAAACTAAATTCAATAAGTATAAATTTCGACAACAAATTAGGAGAACTATCAGAGAACTTAAAACAAGAAAAACTAGACCGTGCAAAAGCCGATTTAGTTGGACTTATGTCAAGAATAAGAAACGGATATAACCCTACTACTGAAGAAAAAATAATATTATTCGAAGTTAAGAAAAAGTATAACGATCTTGGTGGCGACTCTTATGTTGACGATATGTTTGAAAAGTTAAAGAAAGAAGGTAAAATATGAAAGATAAAATAGCTAAACTAATAGATTTAAAAAGCATCATTACAATTTTAATTACAATAACTCTAATTTTTGGTTTTGTAGTTAATAAGATAAATGCTGAACAATTTATGACAATAGCAACTATGATATTTACATTTTACTTTGCAAAAAAAGAGAAAGGTAGTGAGGACAATGTATAAAGGACAAAAATCGAGTCGTGGTGGATATCAAGATTTCTTGTGTCCATTTACTGATATGTATATCACGCAAGGCTCTAATTCTCCATTTTCTCATAGAGGAATAATGGCAAATGACGTAAGAGGTAGAATAGCAGGTATAAGATATGCTTACTATTCTCCTTGCGACGTCAAGTGTGTAAAAATATATAAAGAGTCAGGACAAGCTATGTGGCAGTCTTTAGAAAAAGTAAGATTTGCCAATGGTAGAATTGACTATGCTACATTTATGACAGTACATGACAATTCTTTTGATGCCAGAGTCGGGCAAATCGTAAGACAAGGACAACAACTAGGAAATATGGGAAACAAAGGAAATGCTACAGGAGTACATTGTCATATAGAAGTAAGTCAGTCTAAAGATACTTCTTGGACTAAAAATAGATATGGAATATATCATTTTAACAACGAGTATGACCTAGACGACTGCTACTTTGTAGATAACACTAATATTCTACAGGGTATGGGTGGAAACTGGAGAAAAACAAACAATGTTCCAGTTCAAAGTGATGCAGATGCTAAAAAGAACTATGTAAACTTGCCTTCTAGTATTTCTAGTTGGAACGTTTACAGAATAAACTCTGCTCCAGTAAGAAAAAATGCTATAGGTAGTTTGAACCCTAAAAAGTTTGGTGGTTTAAGCTATTATGTATACGAGTATAGAGATAACAATACAACTGCAGTTATCAATACTCAAAACTATGGAAAAGTAAAAATTTATATACAAGGAACATGTGCGACTATTACTGTAGGTAGTCATAAATATAATACAGGTTCGTTTTAAAGCATAAAAAGAGCTGATTTAAGGCTCTTTTTTGTTTCCGTGATAAGTTGAGCGTTTCTTAACTAAAAACCCGTTAGAATTGATTTAAAGCACTAAAAAAGACTATTTCTAGTCTTCTTTAAGGTATCTTTGCACTTGTCTTTCACTATAGTGCATAATTCTTGCTATTTCTTTGGCTGTTCTTTCTCTACCGTACAAGTTTATAAACTCCTTGTCTTTTTTTAATGCAAAAGCTCTTAATTTTGGATCAGTATGTTGTTTTAGTTTTTTGTCTTCTTCGTTTATGAACTCTTGCAATGCCTTTTTCTTTTTCATATATAAAGTAAGTTGCGTATTAACTTCTTTAAGTTCCTCTTTTGCTTCTAATAGTTCCATACTCTCCTTTCTATTCAACTCGAACCAATTCCCTACGATTTTTTCCTTTTTTTACTCTTTTTTTGTATGTAGGAGATAAGTAAAAATATAGTGTGTCTAGTTTTATTCCAAGTTGCTTTGATAGTTGTATCAATGTTCCTATTGCTAAACACTCCTCTCCTTTGTACATTGCATATATTTTAGTCATACTCTGACTCCTTATCTATTCTAATAATTACCCTTCTATTCTTTAGTCTACTGTTTTCTACTATTTTTTTGTAATGACTTGTCCTGTAAAATTGAAAAGTCTTGTAGCTGATATTCATTTCTTTACAAATTTCTTTTGCTGAACCTATACAAAGTAGTTCGTCTCCCTTATACATTGCATATATCCAACTCATTTTATCTTTTCTTTCCGAACTCTCTCTTTTCTAGTTTAATTTCTACTGGTTGCTCAAACATTAAAAGTAATTCTCTTAATTCTTCAAGAGTTCTAATTTCTTTTTGTATATCATTTATTGTTAAGTCATAAGGTTTGGTAGAATATACTAATCTATTACTTAATATTCTTACCATATTTCTTAAATAATTCAATTCTTCATCTTTTCCCATAGTCAACCTCTCTTTCTGCTTTTAATTCTTTATTTTTATTTTCTAAATCAATTATTACGTTTAACATTAAGTCTATATAACTGATTAGTTGCTCTTTTGACATTTTCATTAACGTTTCTTTTAAATTATCGTTCATTATCTTTCTCCTTATCTAATATTTCTAAAAGTTCTGGTATTTCATAATATAACTCGTCTACTAACATTGCTCTTTCGGTGTCGTAAGCATTTTCATATATAAACTCTTTTGCTTTATCTATGATATTATCTAATCTTTCTACTTCATACTCTAATGTTGATATTCTACTTAACAAATCATTTATTACTTTATCTTTCACTCTTGCACCACCTCTACTTCATAACCTTTAATTTTGTAAAACAACTTTGTTATATAATATCTAACGAATTTTCTTCTAAAACTAATAATTATTGTGGACGTAGTAGTCTTTGCCATTAAATAAGTCATTTTTCTTCTCTACCTTCCTATAATATTCTTTTCTTTTGTCTAATTCGTTAGGTTCTCCTTCAGGTAGACTTGATCCGTACAAGTTGTCATTTATATTTCGGCTTTTGATTATTTCCTTAAGTTGCTCTATTCTCATTAACCAATAGTCAGTATCGTCCCACCTGTCATGTCCTTTTCCTTGTTTTTTAGGTCTATTTTGTTCTTTCATTACTTTTGCATAATCTAATAATTCTAATATGTCTTTTTCGTCAAAAGGACTTAATTCAATTCTTATCATACTCGCTCCTTATCAATTCTTCTATTTCGATATCTTCCAAGGTTTGTATACCAACCGAACGACAGTCTTGTATCAGATTATCTAACAACTTACTGAACTGTTTCGAATTGTAGGAACTAGAACCGTAATAAGCATTTATTATAGTCTTATCTCCTATTTCCTCGACTTTTTCAGTAAACCAAGCAATACCCCTATCACTCCATAATTTCTCAAAAGTAGGCACGTTTGAAGTATCTATTTCCCATTGTTTAAATATGCCTAGCTCTTTAACTCTTTTTCGATATTCCTGGATAACGTCTATGTTCATTTCTTCACAAAGTTGCTGTAATAGACTCCAGTAATATGAATTTGCATTTTTGCTTCTTTTCTTACGTTTTACTTGTATTTCTTCATTAGTTCCTATTTGTATAGTTAATATCTTATTTTCGCCTTGTATGAATTCACTTAATATTCTCATATCTCTACCAAGGTAAATCTTGATCGCTATATTCTATTGTTTGTTGAACTTCAGTCTTTGAACTAATTTTGTTTATATCTTGAGTGCTTTCAGTTTTCTTTGATAGAAACTCTACATTACTTACAAGTACGTATGTCTTATATCTTTTATGTCCTTCTATTTCGTAAGAGTCAGTTCTTAATTCTCCGAATACTGCTATTAAAGAACCTTTTTCTTGAAACCTACATAAATTCTCGGCTTGCTGATTCCAAACCATACAATTTATAAAGTCTGCATCTTCGCTACCTACTCTATTCGTTGCAAGTGTGAACTCACAAACTGATTTATCACTTTTTGTTTTTCTTAATTCTAGGTCTTTAGTAATTCGACCTATTAAAACTACCTTATTCATTTCCTATCTCCTTACTATTCATTATTTCTTTTGCGTTTACTTCTAATAGTTGATAACTATATTCTCCAAGGTCTTTTTTCTCATATCTTTTTTTAAATTCTTGTATTATTTCTTCTTTGTTATCTCCTATTGATATAAAAAACTCGAATTCTTCTAAATGATATTCTGCAATTAAATAAAATGTATTTTGTAATAGTCCTTTATTCATTTACTATTTCCTCTACTTTCTTCATTTCTTCTATGGTTATATGACTATGTACTAAATAGTCCAAAATTGCTTGTATTTTATCTTGTAAATCATATCTTATTCTCTCTAGTTCAATACAACGGTCAAATAATTCTTCTACTTGGTATTCAGGTGTCATTTCTTCAACCTCTTTTCTAATAAGTCGATAGCTACTTTTATTTGTTTGCTATTTAGTTGACTGTCAGCATCAACTTTAAAGTATTTATAGAACTCTATTCTTTCAAAATTGTCGTCCTTATCTTCGTTTTTTTGTATTAACTCTCTCAATTTTAGGAATTCTTTATTCTTTTCTTTTTGAGCCTTATCAGTTAATTGTTCAAATCTTATATTTCCTTTATGATCCCTTATAATCAAATCTTGTATATTTCTATTTTCGTCATAATCTATATAGTCAACATAAAACTTTGTTTTAGTTGTATACTTTCCATTGCTACCCACAAAGAACTCGTTTGACTCCTCGTCAGGCTTTCTTATCTTACCCATATCTTTACGAGGTAGGATAAATATAGTTGGAGCAGTATATAGTTCTCTACCAATTCCCCAATTGAAACAAGCTCTTTTAAACGAGTCAGAAGCTAGTCCTTTTTCGGCTTGACTGAAACTTTCTACTCCTGTGTCTTCTTTATCAACCCATTGTTTCTTTTCTTCGTCCCATAGCGATACAGTACAATTGGCATTTTCCCTGGAATAACTCTTTTTCCAATTCATTGCTCCTACTGTTTCGTCTAGTACGTTCATATCTACCCTTGCATCTTTGTACAAAAGTAAAGTACACCATGTCTTGTCTATTTGTGCGACTCTACAGTCTATTTCCTCTGCTTTTAATAATCTAAATTCCATTTTTACACCTCTAATCTATACTCTTTATACTTAATTCTCTTTCCCTCTTTATTTGTTTTTAATATCCACTTATCAGTTATCAAATAGCCTTGTTTTCTTAATTCGTATATTGCATGTTGTAAGTCAACTATTTGTAATTTTACGAAGCACTCAAAACTATTTATTGTCTTGTTTCTTTCTAGAAACTCTAGCACTTGACTTGTTTGTGTTTGATACATTTCTTGCACCCCTTTTCTTTAGTTTTATTATTTCTTCTTCTTGTTCTTTCAAACGTTGTTCCCATATCTCTTTTTCTTTTAGGTTTATTCTCTTTTGTGTGTTTAATTCTACTTGTTTCTTTTCTAGGTCTTCTCTTGCTACCTCGTATTTAAGTAGCAACGTGTTATATTTCTTTTTAGTCTTTAAATGTTCATATATTGCTTTAGTAAAGCTCATTATCTCAACTCCTCATTTACTCTTTTTAATAATTCTTCTAATTCTTCTAGTATTTCTTCTTTTGTATAATCTACTGAATTTACTATATCTTCTACTGCATCTTTAAAAATTTTGTATGTATAACTGTTATCTATTATTTTTTGGTATTCGTCTTCTTCTCCTATATGTTTGCTATCCTCGTATATTTTTTCTTGCATTTTTTAATTTCTCCTTGAATTCTATTTTTTTATTTCTATAAACGTAATTTCTACAACCTCTACATATCTTTTTATCTACCCAATACGGAAATATAGTTTTAGTTCCACACTTACAAGAAACTTTTACTTTGTCATATTCACTTGTTTGATTATTAAACTCTTTCAGAGTCATAATATGATCCTCGAAATAACTCATATTATCTCCAGTCGAATTGTACTTTTTCAGGTTTGTATTTGTTCAAGAGTTTATTTATTGTTTCTTGAGGGTAGTATTCCAAGTCCTCTCTAGTAATATCGTTCCCACGTTCTTTTGCTACGTGTATCAGATACTCAATATCTAGACATTTTTCGTAATGCGTATCGTATTCCTCTAAAGGCAACCACCTACCACACAATTGACATGCTACTGTATAATCACTATTCTTGTACTTTCGCTTTTCTTCAGTTGTTAATAGACCTCTAGCAAATGTATGAGGTTTTGGAGCTATATCAGGAAACTCTTTAATATATTCTTGGATATGTTCTATTGCATCTTCTAATTCATAAGGTTTCATAGTTTCAGTCCATGCGTCCATTACATAGTCGTCTATAAAAAATTGACTATTGTAATAACCTTTAATTTTGTTTAGTAATTTACTAACTTCAACTTTCTTCATTTTTTCCCCACTCCTCTAATATTCGTTTTTCTCTTTCGTATCTACTTTCTTTGTGTTCATATTTGTTTTTGTAATATCTTTCACGTTTTAAATTAAATTCTTCGTCGCTTTCTATTGCTTGTTGTACTGTAGTAATGTTTTCTTTTTGATACGAATAAAGTATTTTATCTATATAGTTGATATTGAACTTATTATTGATAACTGCTTTTTTTATTGCATATCTAGTAAGTTCGTTATCTTCCCATTGTGATACAACTTCGTATTGTATTGGGGTTAAAATAAACCCATTTTCTTGCAATAAATCGAAAATCGTATCAGTAGTAGTTATATTTTTATTATTTAGTTCTTTATTATTTAGTTCTTTATTGTGTATTTTTTCCGATATCGGTTTTTCCGTTGTCGGTTTTTGATACAACGGTTCTTCGTATATTGTGTACTCCATATTTGAAAACTTTCCGTTCTTATCTTTTAGTTGTTTTCGAGTTAAATAACCAAATTTCATTAATTCTTCTAAAGTTTTCCTAATTCCTGATCTACTATCATTAGATAAACTCGTTAAACCTTCTTCACTAAACTCCCAATTATCAGGTAGACTTAACATAGTGCAGATCATACCTTTCGCCTTAAGTGTTAATTTTTGGTTTTTAAAAATACTGTTATCAATTACTGTAAAATCGGTCTTTTTAACTTTCCTGAATACTGCCATTATTTAGTCCACTCTTTGAAACATTGAATAGAAGCATCAACGATAAGAATAGAAGCAAAGTCTAAAAATAAACCTAAATAAGTCAATTGGTAGAATTCTCCTTTAAACATTGGAACAATTCCCCAGAAGATAAAGTCATGTATTAAAAGTCCACTACATAATAAGAAGTTCATAACCATAAATACTTTAAATAAACTAATTCTATATTTTTTTCTTCTTTTCTTAATTTGCTTTTTCATTGTAAAATCACTCCTTCTTTGATATAATTAACGTGAGAAACTTTTTCGCTAGGGTTTCTCTTTTTAGTTTTCATATTTTAGTAGTTTTTCTTCTCCAACGTAATTTTTTAGTAATTCGTAGGATATGTGATATGTCCACTTACTTGAAAGTTTTACTGCACTGCCAATTGGTAGTGTTTTTTGTTGCAACCCCACTCTTACAAATTGTTGAGAGACTCCTAATATTTCAGCAACTACTTGAACTGGAATATTTTTTAATTCTTTCATATTTATTCTCCTTCGGTTAAGTTTTTCTCAACTTTTTTCTTAAAAAAATATTCTCTTATTTGTGTAGGTTTAATATTCAGCCTTGTACAAGCTAGATCAATTTCTTTTTGTCTCCAAGGAACTCTGTTGTTTAACTTATAACTAATACTTTGTAATGATAAGTTCATAGCCTTTGCGAAACACTCTTGAGTACCGTAGTATTCTATTATCCTACCTCTTAACTTGCTATAGTCGTACATTTTGACTCTCCTTTCTAACTTGTTAAGATATTCTTAACTTGTTAAATCAAGTTTAGCAAATCTTAACTACTTTGTAAACCCCTAAAATTGATTTTTTTTAAACTTGTGTTGAATTTGTCGAAACTTTACATTATAATTATAATTAGGAAGGAGTGAGAGAGTGTTGGTTGATACTTTCGCCAGTAGGCTACAAAAAGCAATAAACCTAAATAATACTCGACCGATAGTTCTAGCAAATAAGACTGGAATAGATAAGAGTCAAATCTCTAACTACTTAAGTGGGAACTATAAAGCGAGTCAGAAGAACGTAAGTCTACTAGCTAAAGAATTAAATGTAAGCGAACCCTGGTTAATGGGTTATGACGTTCCAATAAACGAAGAAAATAAAAACACTTCGTTTGACGAATTGGAAGTGTTGTTTTCTGCAAACAAAGATATTTTAACCGAAGACGATAGAGAAACAATAAAATTTATTATCAATAAACGAAAGAAAGAAATTGATAATCAAAGGGGGTAATAGTATCAATATTAAGAATTTAGTAAACGGAGAAATATCGCAAGAAGAATTATTAAATTACTATAATGCGAGTATTGTATATGATTACTTACCTAATAGCATCAATGGTATGGTTTTTAATTACAATGGAATATATTTGATAATTGTTAATAAAGAACTTTCTTATTACAAAAGAAAAAAGACAATACTCCACGAACTTGCTCATATTGAACTAAATCAATTGGGACAAATACAAGAAATTTTTTCGTTCAAGATTAACGACTATGAAGATGCAGCCGACAAATATTTAAAGCAAGTAAGAAAGGAAAGTGATACTAAATGAAAGTTGGTATGAGAAAACCAAATGTAAAGAATATGATAAAAAGCAGAACTACTGCTAGAGTCAAGAAAGAAATAAAAAGCGAATTTGTTCCACTATACAACCAAAAAGGAACAGGAATTATTAAAGATCCGAAGAAAGCCGTTTATAACAAAGTTTATAAAAAGACTTCTTTTGGTTTAAGAGATATTCTAAAACTATTCAAATAAAAAAAGACTTGTACCCTCATACAAGCCTAAATAGAAAAACGAGTGCGTAATTGTTTTTCTATACTCTAATTTTAGCATAAAATGAAAGGAGAAACAATATGAGACTACCAAATGGCTACGGAACTTGTTATAAGTTAAGTGGAAAAAGAAGACTACCTTTTGTCGTTCGGATCACTACAGGTTGGACTAGCGAGGGAAAACAAATATTAAAAACCCTAGGTTATTATAAAACAAAACAAGAAGGTTTAAATGCACTTGCCAACTACCACCAGAACCCATACGACATAGACCTTAATAAAATAACTTTCGAGGAAATATGGTATAAGGTAGAAAAAGAACTAGAAGAAAAAGTAAACGACAAAAAAATGACTCAAGGAAATTTAGAGTCATTGACTTTCGCTTTTAATTTACATTTACAACCACTACACAAAGCTAAACTTATAGACCTTAAGTATAGGGAGCTTCAGAGCATTATTGACAATGCTACTATAAAAAGAACAAATGAGCCTTTAGGATATTCAGCAAAAGGATATATGAAGACAGTTTGTGTTAAGATATACGACTATGCTATAGACTACTTGGAACTACCTATTCAAAACATAGCAAGAAAGTTAAAGATAGGTTCTAAACCTGCATCAAACAAACATGTTCCTTTTTCAGAAGAAGAAATATCTATTCTTTGGGGACTACAACACAATGACCTAGCTAAAGTGATTTTAATATGGTTATATACTGGTTTAAGACCTAACGAATTATTTAAAACTGAAAGAGACAATATTTATTTAGAAGACAATTATTTTATTACTGGTTCAAAGACTGAAGCAGGAACAAATAGAATAATACCAATTCATAATAAGATTAAACACCTAATTAAATATTTCTATTTAAAAGAAGATTTGTTTAATCTTTATGAAAAAACTGATTATAATAAAATCAAAAGGGAATTCAATAAACTAATGACTAACTTAAATATGGATCATACACCTTATGACTGTAGACATACATTTATAACTAAAATGAAGAAAGCAAAAACTGACGAATTCTTACTAAAAAGAATAGTAGGACACTCAATACAAGATTTGACTGAAAAAACATATACTCATAGAGATATAGAAGACCTTGTAAAAGAGGTCAATAAAATTAGTTAAATTTGTTAGTTGTGTGTTAGTTGTGTATACGATTTTAGGGGGTTTTAGGGAGTTTTGCAAAAAACAAAAACGTTGATATACAACGATATCAACGATTATAAACAAAAAAATTCTTGGCAACTACCCTATTTCTTTTCATTGTATATCAACGAAAAAACGGCATTTTGTTAGTTGTGTGTTAGTTATTGAAAGAAACGTATAAGAAGATAGGAGTAATTTTTATGAAGAAAAAAAGTAAAAAAATGGTTAAGTTAGAGGGTAATAGATTTAGTGTTTTTTATGAAGATTTAGGAACGTGTTGTTATTGTGGTTCTACATACCAAATGACTAAACACGAAATATTCGAAGGAAGGAATAGAAGAAACTCTATGAAGTATGGATATGTCTTGCCTTTGTGTTTAAGATGCCATAGACAACTCCAGGACGATAAAGACTTTAACGAGAAATGGAAAATACTTGCTCAAAAACACTTTGAAGAAAACAACGGATCACGTGAAGATTTTATAAAAGTATTCAGAAGAAGTTATCGCTAAACATGTCGTTAAATGTCGTTAGTTTCATATTATACTAGAAGTGTGAAAGAAAAAGTGCAAGAGGCAAGTTCTTTTCAAATTCCCCCACAGGAAAAATTGTTATTATAGGTTTTGACACTTAAGGATTTCACACAATGCACTTATCTTTTTATAGGGATAAGTGTTTTTATTTTTAGTATTCACACTAACTCTTTTTGTAGACTAGGTCATAGCCTATACCTCACTATGACCTAGCAACTTTGTAGTAAGAAGGTAATTTATGGACAATATAAAAAAAGAAATGTTGGAAATATATAAACCGTATTCCAATATGGACTGGCTTAATTACAAGCTAGTTAAAAAAGACCTAACCTTTCACCATATCGTAAAGCGAGAAAACAACGGCAAAAGAGAAATAAGCAACGGAGCTTTGCTCATGCCGACTGGACACCAGTACCTACACTTAATAGAGTGTAAGGACATAGATACTTATATTGCATTAAATAAAATTTTCAAATATATAAATAACCAACAATACGAACCTACCCTTGAACAACGAGAAATTATAGAATATTTTTTAAAACAATTTGAAAAAGCTCACAGGTGGGACAAAGGAAGTAAAGGGAACTTGCTAATCAAAACTAAATACCTAGAACGTTGTTTATAGGTAGCATAGAATAGATAATTAGTGGGCTATCTATATAAAGAGAATTATCTATTCTATGGTATCTATGAAGGCTTTAAACCATTGTACGTTAGACGTGCTAATCTGCAAAACTACTATATTATTAAATTACAGCAGAAGCGATTAGATACCCCATTTATATACTCATATATGCGACCTTTATAGGTTGCATAGGATAGATATACTTTCCTTTGCTTTTGTATGTCTGTCCTATGGGGCTTATAAAGAGAAAGGAGAACCTATGAAGTACGAATTTGTGAAGGTGGATAGTGATACTACCGAGTTAAGATACAAAGACAAGGTGTTCACTTTTAGAAAAGACATTGATTTAGAAAAAAGAATACAAGAGTCTATTCCAAGAGCAAGAATTCTATTAAACGCAGAACTTGCTAAAATGGGACTTACTAAAAAAGATTTAGTAATAGAAAGACACGAAGGAAATAAGACTTATTATGATAACTCAAATATACTAGATGCAGAAGAACAATACCAAGCAATTGCTACTATGCAAGTATATGACGAGATTATTAACAAATATTGTAATATGACTCTAGCTGACCTTATGAGTGATATAGGACTAGACACGGAAAACGAAAACAAAGAAAACGAGAGATTCGGACTAGAGCTTACTGGAGCTTTAACAGGTAGAGAATTGTCAAAGTTTCCCAGTCAACCAAAACAAGTCGAAGAACTACAGTAAGACTTACTTTTGTTTCGCCTACCCTAACGACTTGGATCAAGCCTATGCTTTTTACTGTGCCAGGTATGAGAATATAACTTTTGACGAGTTCTTAAAACTAGGAATAACTGACTTTATGAGAAAGTTCTCAAGTATTCCTGAAAGTGAACCATTATTTACTATTCTTAAATCAAGAACAATGGACACAGGTAAGATTAAAGACAAAGAAGAAAAGAAATATTGGAATAGATTAAAGAAAATAAATCAAATACCTAGTGAGTATATATCTACTAGGGAAATAATGTTAGATTTAAAGAAGTTTGCAAAGGAGAAAAAGCTATGAAAGACGAAAGATTAACAGAGTTTATGGAAAAGGTAGATATAAAGTGTAAGGACATAGCACTTTATACCAACCAAGAAAAAGGAATAATGTACCCTTTAAGTTTAGCGGGACTACTTACAAAGGTTGATTATTTAGAACTTACTAAAGACGAATTAGAAAAAGCAAAGTTCGAACAAAAGATAGAAAAGAAAGACTATCAAATGTATGACTGTACTAGAGTAGTATCTAAATATGAGATTACTAAAGTAGAAGCTGACAGGTTCGTTCTTACTGACAAGAAAGTAAAAGCAACTCATATATGGAATGTATCTAATCAATTAGGAATATATAGTACCTTCGAAAGCAAAGAAGATGCTTTCAAACTTTGTGAAGAAATAAATAATAAAGTAATTGAGTGTTTTAAATGAGAAATATAATGTATTTTAAAAACGTCAATTCTATAGGTGGAGTTGAAACTTTTGTATATACATTATCAAAAAAATACAACTTTGAGTTTTATTACAAAGAAGGCGATCCAATACAAATAGAACGTCTTGCTAAAAACATAAAAGTAAGAAAATATAAAGGCGAAAAGTTAGTATGCGATAAGTTTTTAGTAAATTATAACCCTGACATAATTGATAATGTAGAAGCTAAAGAATATATTATGATGATCCATTGCGATTATTCAGGAGTTATTTTTAAACCTTTTATACACCCAAAGTTTACTAAATATATTGGAGTTTCAAAATACGTAAGCGACGTATTTACAAATATAACTGGAATACCTGCAGAAACGTGCTACAACCCTATTGATATTGAAATGCCAAAGGTTAAGAAAAAAGAGGGACTACATATTATTTATGCAGGTAGATTAACAAGTGAAAAAAACGGTGTATTAATTGATAGATTAAGAGAAAAACTAGACAAAGCAGGAGTTAATTACGACTTAACTATATATACAAATCAAAGAGTTTTCTTTGATAGTCCTAATGTAATAATAAAAGCACCAAAGCTAGACTTAACAAAAGAAATGGCAGAAGCGACATTTACTTTAATAACAAGTAAGCATGAAGCATATTGCTTTTCAGCAGTAGAAAGTCTTGTATTAGGAACACCTTTGATATGTACTGATTTACCTGTATTTAAAGAAATAGGAATAGACGATACTAATTCAATAAAAATAAATGATACTTTAAAAGATTTTAACATTGAAGATTTATATAAAAAGTTCGACTTCGTATATAAACCACCTAAAGATAATTGGAGTAAGTATTTAGACAAAGATAAAAATTACAACCCTAATGATTTAGTGAAAGTTAAGTGTATAAAAACCAAATTAACTGATATGTACGAGAAAAAAGATTTAAAACTAAACGATGAATATAAAACGGTTCAATGGAGAGCGTCTTTTTTAGAAGCAAAAGGATACGTGGAAATATGCGAATAGTTGTATTGAGTTGTGATAAAAACGAAGATATATTTTTGCCTTTCAAACATTGTTTAGAAAAATATTATCCTAATCATCCTGAAGTTGTATATTTTACGGAAACAAAGAAAAATCCATATTACAAATCAATATGTAAGAATTATCCGTTAAACAAATGGACTAGAAGAATAAGAGAGTCATTAAAAGAAATTGATGATGACAAAATATTATTAATGATAGATGACATATTCATTCGCAATAAAGTAGATACTAAAAGAATAAATTATGCTTGTGAGAATTTGACAGGTAATATAGCTATGTTTAATTTTGAAAAGTCTTTTGATGATAATGATATAGAAACAACTTTGAAAGACTTTAAAAAAAGACCACATCCATCACCTTACGAAATATCTTTAATGTGTGGTTTGTGGGATAGAAAAAAACTAATAGATATATTATGTGATGATAGTGATCCATGGAGTGTTGAATATAATCAAAATACAAAAGAATACGATTATTATATTAATTCTGGTGATTATATAATCGATTGGGGATATAAAACGTTTGAATATGTTGGATTAGTAAAAGGGAAATGGGCTAAAGAAATAATACCATTTTTCAAAAAAGAAGGTATAGAGATAGATTATGAAAAAAGAGGTTTTATTGACGATTATAACACCACATTATAATAGGCATGACTATTTAAAGAAACTAGCTGAAGTACTAGAACCACAATTAACTGAAGACTGCGAATGGTTAATAATAGACGATAATAGTGATAACAAAGACTTCAGTTATATACAAAAAGGTAAAGTAATACTATTAGACGCAAATAGTGGTGGTGCAAGTGTACCAAGAAACGTGGGACTAGACAATGCTAAAGGAGAATATATCACTTTCATAGATAGCGACGATTCAGTTAGTCCTGATTATATAGAAGAAATAAGAAAGACCTTTATATACGATTATGACTATTGCTACTTTGGTTGGAAGTCTAGAGTTGTAGAAGTAGACGGAATACCACCTAGTTGGAATTGTAGTGTATGGAATTGCATCTATAAAAAAGACTTAATAGGAGAAACTAGGTTCGATCCAAAATTAAAGATAGCTGAAGATTATAAATTCAACCAAAAAGTACGTAAAGGTAGAAGTAGAGTAATAGAAAAGAAGTTATATTACTATAACGTAGATACTCCAGACAGTTTAATAAAAAGAGGTGGTAAATAATGGCTGCAGAAGTAGGCAACGATTATGCTTTAAAATATAAAGACGAAAAAGAACTAGCAAAAGGAATAGAAGAATATTTCGAAGACTGCAATAAACGTGAAAAGCCTTATACAATGAGTGGACTTGCTAATTGGTTAGGCATAACTAGACAAACCCTTATTAACTATGGCAAAGGGGAAAAGTATTTTACACTTATAAAAAAAGCAAAAGAAAGAGTCCAACAACAAATAGAAGAAAACATATTAGACGGAACTTTCAATACTACTGCAGGGATATTCAACTTAAAAGCTAATTACAAGTGGGACGACGGCAACAAAGTTAATGTTAATATCAACCACCCTAAAACTGAAAAGGTAGAAGACATTGTAGATAACTCTGATTTAGAAAAGGTATTATATGAAGAAAATAGACATAGCAAAGATGCTAAATGATAACAATTATCAAGAAATAGATAGAAAGGAGTTTTTAGGTATGGAATTTATTAAACAACCAAATGGAACTTACATTATTAAAAATTCAAATGGTAGAGTCGTTAGCGAAAAAGAAAAGATACAATTAGAAAACAATGAATTAGTATTAGAAGATATCAAGAAAGACTGTGCTAAAGACATTACAAAGAAGATTTCTAAAAACAAGAAACGTATTAAAGAAATTGAGGAAAAAGAAAATGTCGTACTCGAAGAAACAAATTCAACTTTGGAATAGTATCGTTTCAAAAGATATTCCAGAGATATACGTACTAGGTTCTACCCAAAGTGGTAAAACCTTTATTATTGCAAAAGCTATTTTAGAGTATGCTGAAAAGCTATACAATTACGATCCAAATAAACAATATTACGGAGCTATTGTAGGTTGGACTATTGAAACATTAAAAGGAAACATTGTAGAGGTTCTAGAACAGCATCTACAAAAAGAAGGAAACATAAACAAGAGAGATTATACTCTAACCTGGAATACGGACGATAAGAGCTTACAACTATTCAATTTAAAGATATTCTTCTTTGGTTTTAACAATGTAAAGAGTTTCAATAAGATATTAGGAAAACCACTTATACTTGAGTGGATAGACGAGTCAGCAAGAATATACTCTATCAAGGAATTACAAGCTAGTTTTAACGAGTTCCCTGGTAGACAAATGTCTTTTGCAGGACACCCATACTTAAAAACAATTCACTCTTTTAACGTAGAAGGTAGTTCAAGACACCCTTACAAAGAAACATTTATTGATAACAAACCTTATGCTAAACACTACACGTTCTTTCCATATGACAACCCTTTATTAAACACCGAAGAAAAGATAAGACAAGTAGTAAACATGTTTCCACCAGGAGCATTACGACAACAAAAGGTATTCAATGAGTGGGTTATTGCAGAAGGTAAGGTTTTTGACAACCTAAACATAATAAAAGAGATACCCTACTCTATGAGAGAAATATACATAGGTATAGACTACGGTTCAGTAAACCCTACTACGTTTGTGCCTATAGCACTATGCCATGACTCAAAAGAGAACAAATGGAAACTCGTAAGACTAGAGTGTTATTATCATAAACCAAATGAAGACAACCCTACAACCGAATATTACTCATTACAATTGCGTATGTTTATGGTTTACTTAAAAGCTACTTATCCTATGATACCGATAAAGAACATAGTAATAGACTCTGAAGCAAGTCATTTCGATAACAGGTTAATAGTAGACAAGATACAACACGAACTTGCTAGAAAAGGTCCAGGTTCAGTTAATGCAGGAGTTGAGTATTTACAAAGTCTATTCTACAAAGATTATCTAGAAATATTAGAAAGACCTTCTATTACTCATTTTTACGAAGACGGACATTATGAGGAAAGTGGTAAAGACGAAAGCATTATAGAATTCGAAAGTTATCAATACGACCGAATAAAAAGTGAAACTACAGGAACAAACGTATATAAAAAAGACTTGGATCACTCTATAGATGCTACAAGATACGTACTAGACTATATGAAAGATATAGGAGTTGCACCAATAGTATGATTATACGTTGTAAAAAGACACGTAGGTTCTTGGTAGAAATAGAAATAGAAGAATATCTAGAGAATTTACGAAAAATAGGAATAAAACAAGAAATACCACTTACAATTACCCTACCTTGTCCAAGGTGTCATAAAATAGAAACATACGAGATATATGAGAATAGATACGTATTCAAAGAAAATAAAAGTTGTCGCTAAATGTCGTTATAATGGACTTATAATAATATTGATAAGGGAATACCCTTTGAAGAATAAGTGCATATATAGGGACGAGAGTCGCCTAACGAAGCATATAGACAGGAGTTGTTTATATGTTTTTTTTGCATAGAAAATGGAAAATGCACTTATACCTAAATGGAATATACGTAGGTAAAACAACTATAAGGGAAAACGAGAACCCTAACGACAATATATACATAGTTCACTTTTGGTTTAAGAAACAAATATTCAAGAGTATTCACGTAAAGAGTGCTATACACCCTACGACTATTCTAAAAACCGAAGAAAAGAAAAAAATTACTCATTGGAACTTTGAGTATGAGAAAGGAAGTGAAGTATGAGAACTGGAAAGATAAAACCTAGCGAGGTATTACAAGCACCTTTTATTTCTATAAAAGCAAAAGTTGTGATGCCAGGTAAGACAAACGGAAAACCAAATATTAGATATGAAGATAGTTATATTATCGCTCCTTCTGCAAAGAAGATAGCAACTTACATTAGAAACCAATTATTTGGTAGTGAATTAGTTGTTCAAACTGAAGGTATGGAGATTAACTGGTTAATGCCTACTCTATCAGGAGCACTAGAAAAAGCAATATACCAAACCGAGTCATTTATCTACTTACATAAGTACAATAACAAAGTATACCTAGAGTGCCTTAACAAGAGTGATATACACGATTTAGTTCAAGTGTTCGATCAGGTACAAGAAGCTACTATAGTACAAGAATTTGAAACTGAAGACGATAAATTCGAATTACATAGAAAGATATTCATAAATGGAAACGGAACTTCTACAGTTAAGTTTAGTGTATTTACTGAAGACAACGGTACAAAGAGAAAAATACCTTTAAGCAAGTTCAATTCTATTTTTGGAACTGAATACGAAGAAATAGAAAACAAGCCTTATGAAGTATTGGTAAATATAGACACAGGTCAAGATTTCTTTAGAGATAGCAAAAAGCTACTTAACGAAGAAATGGTTTTAATAAATACAATTGCAGAAGAAATAGAAAAGACAAAGACAAGAATTGCTACAAGTCAACACTATCAAACTGGAGACATAGCAAGTAGTTGGCAACCTAGAGGAACAACTTATGACGTACAAACAATGAACGTAGGAAGCCTACAAGACTATTTCGTATTACTCCCTGGAGATAGAGATCATCAACTATTCCAATACTTACAGGGAGACGTAAGAATTGAGAAATATGAAGATACATTTAAGTTCTATGACTATCAAATAATTCAAATGGCAGGTTTAAGTCCTGCAACGTTTGGTTATGAAAAAGATGCTTATATGAACACAGCTAACGTTGACTTATCAGCAAATGCAAGTGAAATGACAGTAGAAGCAATTAAGAGACAACTAGAACCACAAATCAACCGTTTAATTGAAAACATTATTCGTTTACAACAAAGTCAAGAGATAACTGAAAACTTAATTCCAAATGGTATCGTATGGGACTATGGTTTGAACGAACGTGTAGACGATTTGAAGAAACTAGACGTCTTAAGAGATATACAAAGAACTATGAGTATTCCTTATTCAGTAAGAGCAGAAATTGCCCTACCTATTCTTAATAAGTTAGTAGACAACCCAATAGAAAAAGAAGACTTAATAAGAGAGTGGCAAGAAGAAAGCAATTCCATTGATATTACGTACGGAGAGATTTAATGTACGAAGAAATAGACGAACAAGAAGTTCAAGAAGAATTCGAAAAAGCTCTTGTAGAAGCTATAGGAATATATGAAGCAACTAAAAACATATCTTACGAACAATTCAATATATTTATACAAGATAAGGTATGGGAGTCGTTAATGAAGTACGAACGTATGCAACTAACGACAAAAGAAAAGTTTTTTGAAGACTTATATAAACAAACTTCAGTTGACGAATACACCAAGGGAATATACGAGTTATGGGGAAACATAGATCATACATATATGGACAAGTCTATTAAAGAATTGCAACGTATGGTTATACAAAAAGACTTTAGAGATGCCGAAATGTACGGTAATAAAGAAATAACAACTAGGTCGATAAAATTACAAAACACCTGGAGAGAGTTTCAACTAACAAATGACGACTTATACCCCCTTAACCCTGAAAGAGATTTTAAGACAATTGAACAAAGATATGTTAATAGACATATCAAGTTATATAAGAATACATTAAAGAGGTTCAAAGATAGCAAAGACTTGGCGAAAGACTTATCTAACTTTATGAAAACATACGACAAGTTAGACAAGACTATTCCCTACTTTAGTCATACTACAGGAAAGATTATTCGTTATGTAGACATTGGAACATACAATTCAATGCTATACAACGTTAATTTGACTCGTAGTGCTTGGAATAGAGCGATATATGATGCGAAGTTGCTAGGCAATGAACTATGGTACTTGCCAGCCCACCCTTTTGCATGTCCTATGTGTGCCGAATATCAAGGCAAAGTTTATGCTGATAGACAAGGACTAGGATATCCACTAAAAGAAGATGCAATAAGAGGTGGAGTCGGACACCCTAATTGTAAGCACGTATGGGTTTCTTACTGGAGTCCTGAACAAATACAAGAAGACAAGTTCAATACTGCCGAGTGGGAAGAAAAATACGAGACTAAACAAAAAATACAAAGTCTTGACCTTAAAAAATCAAGACTCCTTGCAGATAGACGTATCTATAAGGAGTTAGGTCAACAAGACTTGGTAGATAAAACAACGGAGAAAATAAAAACTATCCGTGAAAAGAAAAAAGAGCTTGAAGCTCTAATGTAGACCTGCCGTATGTCTATAAACTAGACAAGGTATACCTAAAAATGCACTTATCTTCAATAATTCTAGAAAAAGGAGATAAAAAATGAAAGATATTAAAAAGTATATCAAAAACAAAGATATCGAGTTGTCTAATGACGATATAGATATCGAAAAACTAGAGAGCGATTTAAGAAAGGGTTTTGTATCTTCTGACGATTTAGAAGAAAGAGTCAATAATGCAGTTAAAGAAGCTCAAAACACTTCTAAAACTGAATACGACAAACTTAAGTCTCAATATGACGAATTACAAAACAATATTACTGAATATGAAAAACGTAATACTGACCTAGCAGAAAGAAATAAATCTTTAGCATTAGAAAACGTTATGACTCGAGAAGGGTTCAAGCAAGAGGACTTTAAAGAGATTTCAGCTATGAGATATTCGTTATATGGAGAGGAAAAGGACGACGAAAAGGCTATTTCTCAAATCAAAGAAAAGTATAAGAATACTTATTTCCCTGTAGTAGACGAGCCTAAAGCAAAAAACGACTTGCCTATTAACAATGGAACTACAAAGCCTGAAGAAATTAAAGTAAATCGTTTCACAAAAATTAAAGATTTAATGAGATAAAAGGAGAGATAAAATGTCAGCAAATTATAATAGTCTTAATTTAGACTTACAAGGAGTAGTTAAGAAAGTTTATGACGATTTATTATTTAGATCTTCATTTATGAATTTCTTAAACCCTGCTTATTTAGGAGAAATTAGAAGTACTGGTACTCCTATGATAGAAATTATCAAAACAAAACCAGTAAATTTAGCAACACCAAGTGGTGCAACTGCAATTTCACCAACTCTAGCAACTTATGATAGTGTAAAAATCGACTTAACTGAATTAGACAAACATTATTCAGTAGCAGTTGATCCAAGAATGAACAATATCGACCAAGCAATTGAAAGTCAAATTGCACAAGAAGATGCAGCAATTGCTAAAGCTATCGACACTTATGGTTATGGAAAATTAACTTCAGCAACTCATAGTTTTGAATTAACTGAAGATCCAATTGCAGATATCAATGCATTAAAAGCTCAATTATTCAACCAAAATGCTTATGACGATTATAAAATGGGACTTGAAGCAACTTACTATGGAAAATTAGTAGCAAAATTAACTTCTATCTTAAAGTTCGAAACTTTAGCAGGTGTTGAAGGAGTAGATAGAGGTACTGTTGCAAAGGCTTATGGAGTAGATATATTCCCAATTGCATCTACAGTATTAACTGCAGGAGACGTAGGTTTCTTCACTAATGTAGAAGCAGTTGCAGGAGATATGTATTTCTCTAACTTTAATCAATTCGCTGAATATCCTGGACTACCTGGAATGTTCGTAATTGAAGGTAGAACAATGTTCGGTGCTGATATCGTAAGAGATGAAGCTATTGTTAAATTAGTCGATCAAGTATCTGCTTAATAAGAAAGGGGGTTAAAATATGACCTTCTTTACAATTCAAGAATTCAAAAGTAAATATAATTTAGACGTCGAACTATGGCAAATAGAAATGGCAAGCGAAATGATTTATTCTCAAGTAGGGTTAAGGTATCGCAACCCTAACTGGACTAACGATACCTGTCCTACTGCTATTAAAAATGCTAGTATGGAACAATTACGTTTTATCCTAGATTATCAAATACCACTAATTGACTATAAAGATAGAGTTAAGGCAGGAGAAATGGAGAGTACACTTTCAAGTGATTACTCTACTCTAGCTTTAAGAATACTAGGAAATGCAGGTTATTTAAATCGTGGTGTACCTATTAACTATAATATGAATTTGGAGATACCTTTTTAATGTTCATTACTAACGGCATGTCAGCTACCTTAATAAAACATAACCGAGGCAATGAGGTTAATACAGGTGTATGGGACGACGAATACACTTCTTCTGAAGAAATAGTTCTATGTCCATATAACCAAGACATACGAGTAGCTTTTGGAGTTTATTCAGTTCCTGAAGCTGAAGGATATTATATAGTTAAGAATACTACCGATATAAAAGAAGGCGACCAAATAACCTTTAACGATAAAACATATACAGTTATCAGAGTCAAAGATAATTGGTTATGGAATAAGATAGAAAACTACACAGTTGCAGTCAAGTAATGGAAATAGAAGCCGAATTACAATTAAACCAAAAAGTAATTAACGGTCTTAAAAAAATACCTGACGACGTACTATTCAGTATAGCTGTACAAACACTAGATTTTAGTGTTCCATTAACACCTATGAGTAATACCAAAAACCATGCAGGGACTCTACGTAGGAGTTCAGGCAAAGGCAAAAGTGGTGTTAAAGGTGGCAATGGGGACTTTTACATAGGTTCATATACTAACTATGCTAGTTATGTATGGAAAATGGAAGGTGTAAACTGGACTACTCAAGGAACAGGCAACAAATGGTTTGCAAGAGCTTTAAAAGAGCATCAAACAACTATTATTAACAATGCAGTTAATGAAGCCTGGAGAAAGGATATGCAATGAAAAACGAAGTTTTAATATCTTATTTACAAAGCATCTTTAAAGATTATTTAGTAAAAGCCGAATTTTCGACCAATGACGACGATAAAAAAGTTATTGTCGTACAAGAACAACCAGGACAAAAAATAGTATTCTTTGGAGATATTGATCCCCTATTCAACTATTTTCAAGTCAATATATATGGTTTAAAAATGAGAGATAATTACGAGACTGCCAATACTATAGGAAGTCTAATAGGAAAACATGTTATTTACGAGTACCAAAACGGGAAAAATAAAGAGACATGGCAAATTATATTTAAGCAATACTCAAACCCACAGGCTATTGAGTATTTAGATATACGTAGAATAGGATATACTGCTACTCTACAATGTATCATAAATCAAGTAGCTTAAGAAAGGAGAAACAATGAACGAATTTTATATAACAAATAGAGACGTTATCAAAAATCTTGCATTAAACACAGGAACTACAGCTGTTCCAGTATATACAACTATGTGTACTACTTCAGAACTAACATTAAACCAAGATTTTGAAGAAAAAGACTGGTATGTTTTCTGTGATGCAATTCAACGTTCAATTATTACTGGTGTTGCAATGACACTAGAAGGAACTGTTAAGTTAGATATCAATAACGTAGCAATTCAAAGCGTACTTGGAAAAGTACACACACTTTTATCAAGTGGAGAAATAAGTCAGTTCAACAATTTACAAGTTAAATTTGATTTGTTGACTGGAGTAAATAACGCAGTGCTAGAATATACCACTTATACAGCAAATGTAAAACTTACTCTTGAGTCTTTAGGTGGAAGTGCAGAAGACGAAGGAGAATTCGAATTTACAATGACAATAAATGGTACTGCTACTGCAAGTGCATAAAAAAACTCTTAAGGAGTTAGGAGAGGTACTCCTGACTCTTATTTTTTTACAAGAAAGGAGTTGAAAAAATGAACAATGCAAATGGTGGAAATGTTATCTACCATTTTAAAGGAGATACCAAAAACCTAGATACTGCCACAAAGGACGTCAGTTCCAAGTTAGGTGGTTTAAAGGGTGTTGGAAAAGGTGTTGCTCTTGGAGTCGCAGGAGCAGTAGTCGGAGCAACTTCAGCCGTAATTGGTATGACTAAAAAATCAGTTGAAGCCTACGCATCAGTTGAACAGTCTATCGGTGGAGTCGAAACTCTATTCAAAGATAGTGCTGACAAAGTAATTGCAAACTCTAAAAAGGCTTATGAAACTGCAGGACTAGATGCCGATACATACATGCAACAAATAACTTCTTTTAGTGCAAGCCTTTTGCAAAGTTTAGGTGGAGATACTCAAAAAGCTGCTGAAGTTGGAGATATGGCAATACGTGATATGTCTGACAACGCAAATAAGTTTGGTACTTCTATAGATGCTATACAAAATGCTTATCAAGGTTTTGCAAAACAAAACTATACAATGTTAGACAACTTAAAATTAGGTTATGGTGGTACTAAAACCGAAATGGAACGTTTGCTTTCAGATGCTGAAAAGCTAACAGGTCAAAAGTATGATATCTCTAACTTAAATGACGTATATCAAGCTATTCACGTAATACAAGGAGAATTAGGAATAACTGGTACTACTGCAAAAGAAGCAAGTGGGACAATAAGTGGATCAATGACTTCTGCAAAGGCTGCTTTCCAAAACTTTTTAAGTGGACAAGGTGGAATTGAACAAGTTATTTCTACTTTTATAACAGCAGGAAAGAATATAGCAAATGCAGTTATAAAATTACTCCCTCAAGTAGTAAGTGGAATTGTACAACTTATTCAAGGAATTATTCCCCTACTTCCTGGTTTGATTAAGCAACTACTACCAGTTCTGATACAAGGTATTACTACTTTAATGATAGGAATTATAGGAATACTACCAGACTTACTTAATGCAATAGCTGAAGTATTGCCTAGTCAAATGCCAGTTATCATAGATGCAATTTTACAAATGATACCTATGTTAATTGATATGTTGCCTTTGTTCATAAAAGCAGGTGGACAAATACTAGGAGCTTTACTACAAGGTCTTGTTAAGTCAACACCTAGTATTCTAAAAGGACTATGGAATATATTAAAGTCTATGATTTCGTATGTTGGCAAATTGCCTTCAAGTTTTGCAAATGCAGGACTAGACATTATGAGGGGGTTATGGAACGGAATAAAAGGTATGAAAGACTGGGTTATCAATAAAGTTAAGTCTATGGGTAAATCTATCTTAAATGGGCTTAAGAGTGCTTTAGGAATTCACTCGCCTTCTACTGAATTTGCTTTAGTAGGAAAATATTCAGTTTTAGGATATACCGAAGGACTAGACAAAATGAGAGGTCAACTAGAAGACTCTATATATGATACTTTCGCAATAAGTCCTCAATTAGCTAGTTCAAGTGCATTACATTATAGTCCAAATGTAATAGTAAATAATCAAATGAACATGTCTACTGATCCGTTAGGACAAACAGTAGCAAAAATAAAAACGTTCGCAGGTGGAGCAAAGAACGATTATAACTACGGTATGGGGGTGTAGTATGTTAAGAATAACAATTGACAACGAAGAAGTAGTAAGCAATAAAAACTTTACTATAGAAGAAGAAATGCTTAACACTTCTTCAGTAATTCTAAATAACGTATACCCAAAGTCTTGGGAAAGCGATAAAGACTATACTACCAGGTTTTACCACCCTAACGACTATTCAAAATGTATAATAGCCGACCAAACTTATGTCGAGGGAACTGAAGGAGATACTGCAAGTGGTACTTCTTTAGAAATTAACTACGACTCTACCAAAGATTTCGAAATAACAATAAAAGGAAATACAGTTCAAAACGGAACACCTACTTACGATAGTCCAGTTCCTATAGAGTCAGCTACAGGAGATAAAACAATAAGTGTAAATGGAACTGATTATACAATATCACTTGGAAATATAGAACTACGTAAAGTAGGCGACTCAAAAGATAGAATATATAAAGATAATGGTAAATGGTATTTAGAAAGAAATGTACAAAAGGCTACTTTAAATGGTAGCGAAACATGGTTTTACGGAACATTTATACAAGGAAATAGAATTTACTTTGATACTCCGTTGCCTAATGGCAAACAAGGACGAGGAAATATACTAGCAACTCATTTTGAGGGTGTTTATAATGCGACTGCAATAAATACTTGTAGCATCTACAACGGAACAATACTAATAGTCTTGGACGAAACAGAGTTCCCAACAGTAGACTACTTTGAGAACTGGTTATCCGAAAACAATGTAGAAACATACTACGAAATAGGAACACCTATCACAAGAAGAATAACTGATATTCAGTTAATAAATCAACTAAATGCTATTCAATTAGAAGAAGGAACAAATACTATAGAGTCAACAAGTCAAGACTTGCCTTTAGATTTAGAAATAAAATACAACTTCATAAGTCCTTATTGGGAAACTAACACTCTATACTTTTGTGGAGTTGTAAAAAATAGTGGCGACATTTCTTTAAACCCTAGAGAACCACACTATCAAACATTACAAATACTAGACTTTAAGACTTTCTTATCAGAAGGAGAAACACTAGATTTCGTTATAGCAAATAAAACAATAGAAGAAGCTATAGAACAGGTTATTTCCATAATAGAACCATACGGCTTTGTTAAAGGAAATATTCAAATACAAGGCTCTGACACAGTTATAGGAGCTTATTCTACTAAAGATAAAACGGCTTATGACGTATTTAGTTATTTTGCCGATATAACACAGTCAAGGTGGACTACAAGACTAATTGACGAGGAAACAGTAGCAATAGACTTTTACGATCCTACTCTACTACCTCAAGGAGAACCAATAGAGTATACAAAAGCATGGTTTGAAGAACACTTAATAGACGACATGAGCTATAACTATGGTTCTAATGACTATAGAAATAAACAAGTAATGACCTCTAACGAGGTATACGGTAGTATTTTACAAACGCAAACGATAGTCGCAAACGGTTATCAAACGCAATTTGATACTGAACAAAAAATAGGACAAATTACTTCGATAACTGCAAATGGAAATGAACTTTCCATAGCAACTACTGAACAAAGAGATTTAGGATATAGTGCAGACATTTACTATACTCCTGGAAATATGTTCTTTGAAAGTGCTGACTTACGTTCAGGTGGAGAAATACTTATAGTCAACTACATAGCTATAGTAGAAGGAAGACAAATCATAACTAACAACTACGAAATAGAAAGAGTCGCAAATGCTACAGGTAGAAAAGGAGTCATATCAAGATATGAGAATAGAAATGATGCTACAACCTCTACTGAATTGCAATTAGTAGGACAGTCTTATATCAAATATAAAGGAACTCCTGAAATTAAGTTGTCAGTAGTTTCTAGAGAGAATATATGGAATATTGGAGATAGAGTTCAATTTAATGCTCCAATAGACGAATTAGATACCGAATATATGGTTAAAAAGAAAACAATAAATAGAATACTTGCTAACCCTTCAAGCGAAGATTATATAGTTTATACTTACGAAATGACTTCTTCATTTAATAGTGAACAAGCAATAAACTATTTTGACAACCAACGTGCAAAAGCAAGAGGAAATATAGGACAAGGCGAATATATAACAAGAAACGTAGACATAGAAAGTACAGCAAACATTATTTTCTACGATAGCGAAATAATTGACGTTCAAATCGTTGGAGATAACATACTTAATAGTACACTTAATTCGCCATTTAATAATTAGGAGTTGATAATATGACCGAAGAAAATAAAATAAATATACTAAATTACTTGCTAGGTGGTATAGAACCAACCTCTAGTGATAATAGCGAAATATTTCTAGAGCAAGAAGATATTCCTATAGAGACTTGGAGACCTTTTTTGCCAGATGGTTGGAATAATTTTAGATTTGAAGGTATGGTTGCTCCTAATGAAAAAACCACTTCACTTGGAGTTTTATACGGTGGTTATCTTGATACTAATAACAATGTTTATGGAATAATTATTTTGGTGGATCAAAACTTTACTCCAGTTCAAACAATTTACGAGTACGATAGTGGTACTAAATTAAGATATATTCAACAAATGCGACAAGCCGAAGACGGAACTTTCTATTTTATAGACGATACTGCACTTACTTTTGGACAAATACAAGAAGCTACAACTTCACAAAAAAGATTTGTAATGGTTAATAACTTCACTTTAACAAATACTGGTACTTACTCTATACACTTAAGAACAAGTTATATATTGAGTGGAGATTATGTTAATTTCTATTGTAAGAACATGTATAAAGACCCAAATTCGAGTCATTATATTTTATTTGGTTCAGGAGCAACTGCAACAAGTTCAGAAGAATTGACTTTTAGGCAATTAAAAATATGGAGTTTAAAAATCAATGTAGGTTCAGCAAATGAGTGGACTATGTATGCAAATGAAAATCACAGGATTTATGGTAGTGCAATAGCAACTTTTGAAGGAGACAATGTAAGGTATAGATGCTTAACTACAAACAACTTACTTTCTAGTAAAGACTTGGTGTTGTTTTCAAAAACATACACAGGAAGCCCTACAAATTCAGTAATGCTTACTTTTTCAGGATATAAACCATACATAGACGATTTACAATACCCAAAACAAAGTGTTTTCTTGGACTATGACAATGTTTACTTTGTACAAAATAATCAACGTTGGGGTAGAAGTGGTACATCAGAACCAAAGTATATTGGTTTATACAAATATAATATAGCTAATTCTCAACTAACGACTATATATGAAAAAAGTCTAGGAAACTACGATTTCTGCAATTTAGAAGCAATTTATATAGATAGATGCAATACAGACATATATGTACAATATAATAATAATATTACGAGCAATGAAACAAAAGCTGATTATTATTTTCAAAGACTTGTTAATAATACATGGAGTCCGATACTAATTGCAGAACAAAAAGGTTTCATACGTAGTCGAAGGTCTTTGTTTATAAAAGCAAATTATAATTTATTGCAAATTTACTTATATCAAGTAAACCCTCAAAATCAATATTGGTTTTTTCATACAATAAAAGAAGACTACAATGTTTTAAATTATAACGGAACACCATATATTGATTATGACTCTACTGTAAGTCATAAAGGAGAGATTTATTCTGATAATAAGATAGTGTTTGCAAGAAATTTATATGATAAAACTTCTTATCAAAATACAACTACTTCTACTATACAAATACCAAGTTCATACTTGAACGATATAGTGTTGACTCCAAAAACTCTTATATCAGTAAACAATAACGTAATGAATAATGATACAACCGAACTTACAAAAAATATATACGAAAGTGTATTACTAAACTTTGTAAATTCAATTCACGTAATTGACGAGGACACAGGAGAAACTTATCCTGAAGCAAGTACATACATTAACACAAACTTAAATGTTGGAACTCAAGTAAATCAAGAAGGAACTATGCTAGGGAAAGTAAGACTGAACTACGAAGA
>JAEIGA010002268.1_pt1 | contig 30734 bp, 28 predicted proteins | sample 9270691 | NCBI WGS metagenome assembly JAEIGA01 (sample SAMN17057246, study PRJNA624740) | gut metagenome | biome: biome; isolation source: fecal sample | host: Bos grunniens | place: China: Xizang | collected 2019
TCTGTTGGTGCAAAAGCCTTGAAAGTGTGACTATTCCCGATAGCGTAACGACGATTGGAGAGAGTGCATTCCGTCAGTGCTACAGCCTTACAATTGTGACTATTGGAAATAGCGTAACGACGATTGGAGGTTCTGCATTTCGTTATTGCGAGAGCCTTAAAACAGTATATTGTAAGCCTACAACACCGCCAACAGGAGGTAGTCGTATGTTCGATGACAATGCTTCAGGACGCAGTATATATGTTCCTGCATCGGATGATGATAGCATTATAAATGCGTATAAGGCAAAACAGTACTGGAGAGACTATGCTGATTCTATCTTCGAGGAGGAGTAGTCGCGGGGCGTAGTTGCCTAAAAAGTTTAGCGCGGGTATCACAAAGGTACTCGCGCTAATTTTTGTGGGGTGTGATAGGGTTTAATAGGTTTCGATAGGGCGTTTCCTATCGCGCCATATTAAGTCCTATGGTTTTATAATAAATATTTATTCAAAACTGCGATAGTGTCTCGAATAAAATAGTTAAAACCTCCACGGTCACAGCCATTGTGTTAGCTGCACCGCTACAAGCATCCGTTATACGCTACTTACGATAGGTGTAGTACGCGCCAGCCTGACACGTAGGCATCAGCACGATGTCGTTGACATTCATATGCGCAGGCAGCGACAACATCCAATGTATCGCCTCGGCAATATCCTCACCCTGCAACGCCTCGACACCCTTATATACGCCTGCCGCGCGCTCCTTATCGCCGTGGAAACGTACCTCCGAGAACTCCGTCTCTACCATACCTGGGCGCACCTCTCCAACCTTAATACCTGCGCTCAACAAATCGGCGCGCATAGCCTGCGAGATAGCGTGTACAGCGTGCTTCGAGGCACAATACACAGCACCATTCTCATAAGGCTCGGTACCCGCAATTGAGCCAATATTGATGATATGACCACCCTTGCCAGCAACGACCATAGCGTGGCTGATAATCTTGGTGACGTAGAGCAGACCCTTGACATTGGTATCAATCATAGCATCCCAATCGGCACTATCACCACAGTCGATATGCTCCAAGCCAGCAGCAAGACCCGCATTGTTTATAAGCACGTCGACACGTCCAAGAGGCTCAAGGTTCTCGATACACTCCCTCTCCGAGCGCACATCAAAATTGAGCACAAGGCACTCTGCGCCACGTGCCTCAACCTCCGCCTTAAGGGCTGCAAGGCGGTCGGCGCGACGACCTGTTATGATAATCTCGGTATCGGGAGCGGCAAGACGCAGTGCCGTAGCACGACCAATACCCGATGTGGCACCTGTTACAAGAATACGTTTTTTCATTGTTTATATGGTTTTAGGTTATGCGATATTACTATCTGATGCGGTCTAAAGAGCGTACAAGCAACTCATCCTTAAATATGGCGCGTCCTGCAAGATATGTCAACACGAGCGACACAAGAGGCATAGGAGCAGCCCAACCAAACTGCTTATGGTCGATAGCGACATCGGCAAGAGCATTTGATGATGCGAGCCAATAGTATATAGCAATGAACGCCACCGCGCCAAGCAAAACAACCATCTCTGCGCCACACAGACGCACCTGAAGCTGACGCTTCCTAAAAAGGAAGATTGTCACAAACGGAAGTAGCGTAGCAATTACAAGGATGATACCCATCCAAAGTGTGCTCTGCGACTCGCCACCACCAGCAAGCGAAAAAGCAGTAAGGGTGTAGACAACATCGCCAGAGTGGAACGTGGCAATAGGCACAAAGAGGGTTACCGCCATAAGTGCTGTTACAAGCAACAGATAAAGTGTTTGAATACGCTGAATCATAGTTTATAGTTTTACGTTATTATTTTCAAGTAATTTACTCAATTTTACTGTCAATAAGGTACTTATTACGCTCTGCTGAACGGCGGTTAATAAGCTCGGCAAGGAAGCCCGCAAGAAAGAGCTGCACGCCAAGCACTATCGCCAAGAGTGCGAGGTAGAACAGCGGCTGCTCGGTAACGCCACGCCACACATGACCGTGCGTCTGCGAATAGAGCTTTTCGACAATTATCCACAGCGCCGTAATGCCACCAAAGAGGAACATAAGCGTACCAAGACCTCCAAACAGGTACATAGGTGAACGCCCGAAGTGCGACATAAAGGTAACGCTGATAAGGTCAAGGTAGCCCTTTACCATACGCTCAAGACCAAATTTAGACTTACCATACTTGCGCTCGTGGTGCTCGACGACCTTCTCGCCAATACGCTTAAAGCCCGCGTGCTTTGCCAAAATAGGTATATAGCGGTGCATCTCGCCATACACCTCAATAGACTTAACCACCTTGCCACGGTATGCCTTAAGACCACAGTTAAAGTCGTGGAGCTTGATGCCCGACATAACACGTGCCGTAAGGTTGAAGAACTTACTGGGCAGCCGCTTACCTATTGGGTCATAACGCTTACGCTTCCAGCCCGACACAAGGTCGTAGCCCTCCTCGATAATCATACGACGCATCTCGGGTATCTCGTCAGGAGAATCCTGCAAGTCGGCATCCATAGTAAACACCACCTCGCCACGAGCCATCTCAAAGCCACAATAGAGGGCGGCAGACTTGCCATAGTTACGCGAGAAGCTAATACCACGTATTGCAGGATACTCGCTTTTAAGCCTCTCGACGACGCTCCACGAGTTATCCGTTGAGCCATCGTCGACCATAATTATCTCGTACGACAGGTTATTATCCTCTGCCACGCGCCTAATCCACGCCACAAGTTCGGGCAACGACTCCTCCTCATTGTACAGTGGCACAACCACCGATATATCTAATTTCTGCTCCATAGATAAATATCTTAAAACTCACCTTCAGGTTTGCGGCTCAAAATAACGGCAATGATAATTCCCACAAAGCCACCTGCAATAATATAATTATTCATTGATGAGACAATAGTACCAAATATTGACTGCGGCTCCGAATCTCGCACAAGTGTACGTATGTCGTTGAGCATAGTGGCGTACATATCGCCCACACCCGCCTTATCGAGCATTGCGACATACTCGTCAACGAGCTGAAGATAGCCCTCAACATAGGCTGAATAGCCTACGACACCAATATAGATATGGTACATAGCACCAACAATGATACCTGCGAGTATAGACACCACAAAGACATACGACAAGCCTTGCGAGAAACTAAAGCCAGCGGCGGCATCAAAGCGCGTAGAGTATGACTTCGTAAAGCGATACAGCAGGGTAACAAATAACACAACAGACACAAGCCACTCTACCATAAAGAGCATACTCACACCCGAGGTATCGCTCAAAAACAGCTCCCACGTCTCATATACGCGAGAAAGACCCATCAATACACCCAATATGGCACCGTGCTTCAAGGCATCATTAAAAAAATCCTTCATAACTCTATATTATCTTATATTTTGTCGCTCCAACGCACGATGATAGGCTGCGGCATTACGCTCGTGCTCCCTGTGTGTACGTGCAAAGTTATGACGCCCATCCATCTCGGGGCGCGCACAGAAGTACATATAGTCGTGCTTCTCGTAGTTTAGCACCGCCTCAATAGCCGCCATATCGGGCATAGCAATAGGTGTAGGCGGCAGACCAAGGTGCTTATATGTGTTGTACGGAGAGTCCACCTCCAAGTGCCTAAATAGTATACGCTTCAGTGTAGGATCGCCCACAGCATACTTCACCGTGGGGTCTGCCTGAAGGAGCATACCTCTTTTAAGGCGGTTCATATATACACCCGCAACACGTGGCATCTCATCCACAGCATTTGTCTCCTCGTGGACAATTGATGCCAGGGTCATCACCTCATAAGGTGTAAGCTCAATATCGTGTAATCGCTGCTTGCGCACCTCATTGGCCCAGAACTTATCGGACTCGCCTTTTAGCTTACGCACCAAAGCCTCGGGCTCGATATCGGGGTAAACCTCATACGTGTTAGGTATAAATATCGAGAACATAGCCTCGGGCGACGTAAAACCGAACTCTGCAGCGAGAGCCTTATCGCGTAATGCCGAGAGCATAGCCACCGAGTCGGCATCAATCTGTCGCGCTACCCTACCAGCTAATGCCTCGGGCGTGCGTGCATTATTTATTGTAAGGCGCACTGCGCGGCTATTACCAATCTTAAGCAGGCGGGCTATAGTAATCACGTTCATACCCGCACGCACATCATATCTTCCAGGCTTGATTGTACCGCTCAAGTTTATGCGGTCAGCATAGAGGTCAAATGCCCGATGATAGCGCATTCCAGCCTTCACTTTATCTATATTTGCCGAGTAGCTATCGTCTGTCGAGATAGTAACAACATAGTCTGTGTCAACAGCCGAACCATAAAACATCCGATAACCCACATATCCCATAACACCCACACATACAGCGAGTAACAGAATTGCACGAATAATTTTCTTAATCATTTTCTATTTTTTTTTGCAAAGATGCATTTTTTTTGTACTTTTGCGCTCGGGTAAGTCTTATACGACCAGCTCCTACAGAACTCCCCCAGGCGAGGAATCGAGCAAGGGTATGTGGTTGTAGCGGTGCGATATGAGTAGCTTACCCTTTTTTTGTATCATCGCATTATCACCTTAAACAATAACTCTGCACACCACGCCGACACGGTGTTTGACAACACGAGTGCTATGGCATAGAACAACTTTACCCTATCGCGTTTTGTTGCAATATCGTCGATGCGAATACTCTTCATCAGAGCCTGATAGCCCCACCAGAAGTACCATAACACAACGACGACAAACAACAGCGTAAACAGTATCCAATAAAGGTCTGCCTTAAGGCTCCATATTGAGTCATTCATAAATTCGGCATAGGCGATGCGACCACCTGGGATAAGCGCGGGCAACATCACAACGACGATGGGTGAATGGGCAAAGAGCATACGTCCGAACAACTCGACAACAGATACTCCTCGATTAAGCATCACGGCGAACAGATATACTACAACCGACGAGCATAGCCATAACACCACATTAAGTACCACGTGCCATATCAAGGGCACATAGCCTGACAACGTGAAATCCACTATAGATGTCGGCACAATACGAAAGTACCACCCTATCATCGAGGCAATAATAAGCCACGCCGCGCCCCATAGCAGGGCATTGCGACGGCTAATAAGATATGGCTTATATATGAGACGTTGCCACCACGACAACACACGTGCACTATTCTCCATACTACCTGTTTTCTAAACCACTAAAAGTGTAACTTCACACCAGCATTAAAGCCAGCACCTGGGCGATAGTAGTGCGCAAAGTCATAAATACGCTTATTAAGCAGATTTAAACCATCCACATAGACCTCAACAAAGCGTGTTGCGCGGAAGCTGACACCAACACCCAAATCAACCATTGTGGGCATCTCAAATGCCAGTGGTGCAACACCCTCGCCATTAATCTCGCCTGACCACTCCCTACGTCCAAAGACATCAGCCTTGGCATATACCTTCCAGCGTTTATGTATGTACTCAACCTTTATATCGGCAGTCATCTTTGATTCGCTATCGAGGTACGGGCAGTCATTGTTATTTGCGTGTGCATAGAAGCCAAGAGCAATGTTTAGACCACCCACAGGCTGACACTCCACCTCGACACCTACAAATGAGCGTGTGTTGTCTGCTGCGTGAACACCAAACCACCCAATCTGCGTCATATACCAAAAGAGCTGGTTGCGTATAAAGTTGAAACCAGCATAGGCGCGATATGCTAAACGCTTCGACCACGCACTACCCGAGAAGCCTATGGCAACGTCGTAGCTTCGTGTATTAGGCATCGTCTCAAGCGTTGGACGCAACAGGGCATAATCAATAAACGGGTTCTGCTTATATAGCTCGCGTACGCCATTCTGGCTAACAGTTGTTCTAAACTCTGCATAGGGCGCAAATGCCGCCTTCTGAAGGTCTACCAACACCTTGGCGTGCGGCATAACAAAGTGCGACGCTTTCTCGCGCGCCTCAACCTTATCGTACATATACATCACGCCAGCATCTATATCGACGATACCAAATTTGCGCGCATAGTCTACACCTATCATTGCTCGACTATCGCTATACGCACCCCTATCGCCATCGCTCCACAAGTCGTAGCCAATAGTAGCTCCTACACGATTCTTTCCAAAGATGCGGGCAGCACGCGCCGTACCACCAATGCGCAGCTCCTGGATAGCTGACATAGATGCATTATTGATTGCATCATAGGTGGGATGCGACCAGTAGCCGCCGTGTATCTCAACATCAAAGTTCAGGCGCGACAAGTCAGCAAAATCATCGCCAAAGCGCACACCTGCACCAATATCATGGAACTGCTGACGGAAGGGATCATCCGCTATATCGGCATAGGTGTTATAGATGTCGTAATCATAGTTCACGGTAGCCTCGAACATACGCTTACCTGCAAAAACACCACCCTGCATAGCTACCCTATTGTTCATAGCATAACTCTGCGCCATAGTTCGCTCAACACCTGTTGGGGTTACACGTAGTGCAAAGTCTCCATCGTGGTCGACACCTACACCAAAGTAGCCGACACGCTCATTCTGTGTCATATAGTGCAGCTTGCCGACGGTCAACAGAGGATAGCCCGCACCCAACTTTGCGTAGAAATGGCTGGCACGGTTATAGTCCCAATATGTGGCTGTTGCAGGCTTAAAGGTATAGGGATTAAGCTCTATTTGCCACGTCTCGGGATTTACCGAATACTCTATATCGGGGTGTATAACTGGCTCATCATTAATCCTTACTGGTACATCTATCTTACTCGCCTCCGAGACCTCTGGAAGATAGTATGTGGTGACCTCAACACGCTTGCTCTCCTGCGCACATAGAGTATTTGGCGCAAGCGCAAAACAGAAGATAACGGATATTGCAATCAGTGTGGTTATATCTCTTCTCATAGTGCTATTTAAGTGCTTTAATACGTTGTTTTGCCTCCTCAACAATGCCATCATCTGCAGGTGAGTAGCCATCGACAATGCTCTGATATGTGGCACGTGCCTGGAAGGTGTTATCCATCTTTACGAGAATATCGCCAAGCAGTATAAATGCCTTTGCCTGCCAATACATCGAGCCACTGTCACCAAACTTATACACCATCTGCTCTGCCACAGCATAGTCGCCAGAGTTATACTTTGCCTCGATAAGGTGGTAGTACGACTCGGCACCCTCCTCAGTCATACGATCTTTCGACAGCTCCTCATAGATTGCCATAGCCTCGGCGGTGCTACCCTCATCGCTCAACACGTGAGCCTTCGCCAAAAGCGAGTGGCGCACAGCCCACTGCGAGGCGTGCTCCATTGTAGTAACATCATCTGCCAACGCCTTAATTTCGCTCGACGTAGCGTGGCATAGCGTAGCTTCAACATAGCCCTCTGATGCGAGCTGACGGATATCGTCCTTCGTGGTGATATCATACAACTTGCGGTAAGCATCCGACGACTTGTCATACATCTTATTCTCAAAAGCCATAGGCGCGAGAACGCGCAACACACGTTCGGTGTATTGTGTATTACCCTGCTCAACAAGCTCTGACATCGTCTTGATTGCAGATGCATCATCCCCCGACAGCACATAGTAATCACTCAAATAGAAGAGTGCCTCGGTACGGTTATATCCCTTTTTGAAGTCCTTGAGATACTTCTGCAACTTCTCACCAGCTCCCTTCATATCTCCCTCAAGGTAGGCATTTTTAGCAACCGCAAAAGACAATGAGTCGCGTGCCGCAGCACTCATATCGCTCTGCACACCACATCGCTCGGCATAAGCAAAGTAGCCATCAAGGTTATTCTCTGCCACGTATATCTCACGAATACCGCGCATAGCCTCCATAGCCGATGCAGAGAGTGGGTCGTAGTCAACGACCTTCTCATAGCAGCTGCGGGCATCGCCCTTACGACCAAGATTGAAGTATGCAAGACCAAGATCAGAGAGTGCTGGTATATAGTAGGGCGACAGAGTATCTGCCGACACAAATTTTTGAAGTGTTGCAGCACCATCGGCATATCGCTCCGCAGCGATATAAGTTCTACCAAGCTCATACCAAGCATCATCCTTATATTCACTGTCATCATCCGATATAATATCATTCAGGCGGTCAATCTTGCTACGTGTCTTTGACTCAATACCATCGACCATAGCAAGCTGGTAACGTGCATAGTCCCTCAAATGAGCCACCTTTGCAGATGCAGAGATATTATAGGCACGGCGCGCAGCTCCGAAATCGCGCGTAGCATAGTATGAGTCACCCAAACGGTTGTGACCATCGTATAGATACTCGTCGGTGTTGTTATAGCTACGCACAAACACCTCAAAGGCCTCGGCTGCCTCCTTCATCTTATCCTGCGCAAAGTTGCAGTATCCTATACCGTAGTTTGCAAAGGCATACTCCACCTCGTTCTTGGGGGCACGAAGAGCATACTCTTCGTACTTCTGCTTGGCAAGCTCCATATCGCCTCGGCGGTAGGCTATCTCACCCTGCCAGTACAACGCCAATGCGTCATACTTGGCATTAAGACCTATGCGCTCTGCCTCAAGCAGCAGGTTATCTGCCGTCTCAAGGTCTCCGTTGCGCACTGCCTCGACAGCACGTAGAGTGGCCACCTTCTGCAACGCAGCACGTATCTCATTATCTGGGTTATCAAACTCCTTGATTGCGGCATAAGCGGCATCATAGTTTTTCGAGTTATAGTAGGCAGCGATAAGCAGCGACTTAACCTCGGGGATATGCTCCGACTCGGGATACTGCTCAATGTAGCTCTGCAACACGTTAACCGACTCATTGAAGAGTCCACCACCAAGTTCAAACTTCAAACGTCCATAGTTAAGCAATGCATCCTCTGCAATGGTGGCATCCTCGCCACTATTTGCCGCCATAGCAAAGGCACTTGCCGCGTTAGACTTATCGCCACATCGCAGGTAGCAGTCGCCAAGATGGTACGATGCATTCTGCGTCAAGGCATCATCTACGCCACACACCTTATTGAGCGGAGCTATAGCCTCCTTATACTGTGCCTGACGATATAGCGAGTAGCCCATAATATAGTTCTCCTGACGACTCATAAGCGACTCTGGATAGAGCGACATATACTTGTAGGCACTATTATAGTCAGCACGCTTAAAATAGCACTCCGCAATAATTCTTGCCAGGTCAGCCTTCACACTGCCTGCTGCCGACACGATAAGCTTCTCGCCGTGCTCAATGACATAGTCGTAGTTATGATAGCGGTACTCTATCTGCAAGAGGTAGTACGGCGCAAGATTGCGGTATGGCTCTTGCTCCTTGAGCGCAGTAAAGCCCCGCTTTGCCTCGACATATCTACCCTCACGATAGTCTATATATGACATATAATAGAGTGCGTGAGTGTAGTAGTCGCTATGCTTATTTATCTGCTTAAAATGGGTGTATGCTGCCGAATAATCGTCCTGAACGAAGTAGATGTAACCCATACGCACATCGTAACGCTCCTTCTCGCGGGCATCAAGACCCATATAGTCTACCTTCATAAACTCTGCGTAAGCAGCTTCAAGATTGCCTCTATCACAGTAGTACGAGCCAAGCAAAAACTGCATACGATTGGCATAGACACTCGCTGGGTACTGCTGCATATACTGCTGCATCATACCATCAGCATCCTCTATGTCGAGTTCAACAGCACAACGCACATAGTGGTAGTCTATCCACTCGAGGTCATACTTATCCTTAACCTTGTCGACATCCTTGCGCAACTGCTTAAGCATAGCACGAGCCTCGCCCCAACGGTTTCTTTCGAGTAGTTCTTCGATGTCGCTACGACGCTGACTAATCTCTGGAGAGATAGCCCACACAACACCCGTAAAACAGGTGGCACACACTATCGCAGCAAATGTTATAATCGTTCTTCGCATAGCACATATATAATATAGGGCAAAGATAATCTTTTTTAACAAATATTGCACTATATTTAGGAACGATTATTGCCTCGGTTTTGGTGTATAAATCAAAACTTTTGTATTATGATACTAAAAATAACTCTCGGAATGGACGCTGAACAGAGATTTCACCCCACCGATGGTCGCACAGCAAGCAACCTAAATCCAAAAGAGTTGCTGCTATATGCCACGGCAGACTGCGCAGGACGCACAATAGTCTCACTGCTCAAGGAGCACGTCTCAAGCGTAAGCCTTATGGAGCTATCCATTGAGGGTAGCTTATCTACACCAACGGTTGTTGCCGAGAGCGTATTTACGCACTTCAACATCATCTACCGCGTTGAGTGCGACACGCTCAAAGATCAAATCATTGTGAGCCGAGCGATAAATCTTGCCCACGACAAGTATTGCGGCTTACTGCAGATGATGCGTCGCATCGCGCCTCTATCTCACGAAACATCAATCATCACAACCCGCGAGGTTAATACATAGCGGCCGTAACAAGCCTATATGCTGCCACCGCCACCGCATAGTCAAACTGTGCGGTGATTGCGTTTGTATATATCTGCAACCAGCTTATCTGCGCCTGCAATACGTCGAGAATAGTGGTCATACCCTCGTGGTAGGAGTAGGTGCTTATCTCAAGATTTTCTGCCGCAAGTTGCAGATTACGTCGTGTCGACTCCATACGCGAGTATGTCGTAACTATATTTGTCCAGCCATTACTCTCATCAAGCGTTATGCTATCATACATTTCCGATGTTGCCCACTGCGCGCTACTCCACACGCTACGTGCCGAGCGCATAGCCTGTCGACGTGCTCCAAAGTGAAAAATAGGAACACTCGTAGTAAGCATAATTCCGCCATCAAGCATAGTGCCCGCACCCTTGATATTAGGCGATTTAGGTTGCCACAAGCCAAAGACCCCTGCATATATTGATGGCATATAACGCGAACTTGCCGCTCTGATGCCCCAGCGCGCATACTCTTCGTCGCGCACAGAAGAGAGGTAATCGGGATGGCGAGCAATAATATTCGCAACAGACTCCCTCTGTGGCATTGGCTCACTATCTGTAAGTGTTCTTGCCAAGACGACCTCTACCATAGCATCGGCACCTCTGAGAAGGTTGAAGTTATGCAGAGCCACAAGATACTGCTGCTCGGCGGCCGACGACTGATACTCGGCATCGCTCATACGCGACTCCACCTGCAATAGATCACTCTTGGAGGTGTAGCCCTCATCAAAGCGTCGAGATACCACATCGCGCAACGACCCTATGATAGTGACATAATCGGCAATAGCACGTCGATATATCTCAGCACGCGACAACGTCCAATAGGCATATTCGGCAGCATACTGCACCTCCAATATTGAGCTACGCATATTGTCGATAGCCATCTCATACTTAAGCTCCGATTGCTTCGCCGCAGCACGCACAGCACCGCCAGTATATATCGGCTGCCTTATATCGGCACGCATACTCCAGCCCCACTGTCGCTCGTCGCCACGATCACGGAAATTCAGAGTAAAATCCCGATCCATAGTCAATGAGGGTAGATAATCTTTATGCGCCAAACGCATATCCGCCTCGGATGCCTCAATAGCATCTTCGGCGCGGTGCAACGTACGGCTATAATCAACCACCTGCTGACAATACTCCTCAAGCGTAAGTTGCGCCGAAAGAGTAGACACCGACATCAACATCGCCACTAAACTATATACTATGTATCTCATTGCGCTGATATTTTATATTATGAAAGAGTGAATAGACAACTGGCAGTACCAACAATACAAGTAACGTCGCTACAATAAGACCACCCATTATTGTTGCCGCCATACTACCGAACATTGAGTCAAAGAGCAACGGCACCATACCCAATACCGTCGTTCCCGATGCCGTGACAACGGGTATAAATCTGTCTTGCGTTGCACGCACCACAGCTGTATAACCATCAAATCCACCAGTGCGTAACTCGCGTATACGTAGTATCAAGATTACGGCATTCTTCACATTCATACCCACTAAACCAAGCAGTCCCAACAGAGAGAAAAAGTCAAACATCTTGCCTGTAACCATCAAACCCACGACAACGCCAATAAAAATCAAAGGTATGGTCAATAGCACCACAAGTGGGTCACGATAGTTATTCATCAGCAACAGCAATATTACCGCCATAAGCATCAACGTTAATGGCAGTTTAGAGGCAATAGCAGCATTTGAATCAGCACGACTCTCCTCCTCGCCAAACAGCTCCATACGGTAGCCTTCTGGGATGTCAACGCGCTCAATAATATCACGATGCAGTGCGCCAAGCAGAGATATGGTATTCGCACCTCTCACAGGGTCACATTGCGCCTTCATTACACGCTCGGCATTCACTCGTTTTATGACAGGCACATCAAAGCTAAAGTCAAAACCTTCAGAGGCCTGCTCAACAGAGTAGGCACGACCACTTCGGGAGAATACAGGCATCGTCTCAAGCGACGTAAGTGTTGCACCGGCGAGCTGCTCGGAGCGCAACAGAATTGGCATAGATAGCTCCTTTTCGCGGTATGTACCTATGCGGTAGCCAGAGGTTGTCATCTCCAATGAGCGCACCATACTACTTCGCTCGACACCAATGCGTTGCGCCTTAATTTGCGAGTAGTGAGGCTGCCATACAGCCACCCTATTACCCCAGCTATTGCGCACATTACGCAGGTCTGGACATTGCTGCATCAACGACATAACATCGGCTGTCAGACGACGCAACGTATCAATATTCTCACCCACAAAACCAAACTCAATAGTAGCATCTGGAACGGGAGAGAGCTTAAACAGCGAGGAGCGCAGCCATACATCTGCAAAGTTTTGCTCCACCCACTCATCGAAACGTCGCTCAACATCGGCAGTATGCTTCGGAGAATGTAGCTCAACAAGCACATTTCCATAGTTCGGGCGATTGGCATAGCTGCTACTTGCGAGATAGTAACGTGGAGGTGTAGCTCCCGCCGTCGTGGAGACACGTTTCACCTCACCTTGAGCCATTAACCACTCTGCCATAGCATCAAGATTTTGCTCCACAGTCTCAATATCATAGCCCTCGGGCAGCAGCACATCGGCACGGAAATATGGCTTTGATAGCTGTGGAAAGAAGTTTTGTGGCATACGTCCCATAGCCCATAGCGACACGCCAAACATCAATAATACGGCGCACACCGTAAGCCATCTATGGCGCAATAGCCCGCTAACAATCTTTGCGAACCACACAGAACGCTCAACATAACCACTATCTGGCTTAACTCGTAACCACGACACACACATCATAGGCACTTGTGTAAGCGCAAGCACCCAGCTAATGAGCAACGACAATGCAATTACCACAAATAGCGGGCGTATAATCTCGGCTACGGATGAGGGAGCAAGCTGCAACGGCAGAAAGGATACAATGGCAATCAGCGTAGCAGCCAATAAGCCTATACGCGGAGTGGTAGCACCCTCCACTGCGGCACGACGCAGGATGACGCCTCGTTTTGCAAGTGACACGGTATTATCGGTGACAACAATAGCATTATCCACCAACATACCCATAGCTATAATAAAGCCTGCAAGCGATGTGCGATTAAGACCCTCGCCAATAAAGAGCATCATCAAGAGTGTAGCTCCAATACAAAAGATTAGCGATGACCCAACAACAACACCCTGCCTAAAGCCCATTGTTAGCATAATAAGCAGTATGACAATAATCAATGACTCGACAAGGTTGATGATAAAGTCGTTATTGGCACTTCGAGCAATCTCATTTTCGGGATAGAGCGTCACAATATCTATGCCCAGAGGGAGCCTATTCTGCACACTCTTAAGTAGCGCATCTACCTCATCTCCCACAGCAACAATATCGCGCTGCGAATCCGCCGATACGGCGACACCTATGGCATCTCTGCCATCAACACGCAAACGTATATCTGCGGGGATATGATAGCCACGCTCAACACGTGCTATATCACCCAAGCGGTATTGCTTCCCATCGACAGCTGTAAGCAGTTGGTTTTCAACATCCGAAAGCGACATATATGTACTACCTTCCGACAACTCCACCTCGACATCACCTGCACTATATACACCCAGACCAACCACAACATTCTGCTCTGCTACGGCACGGCTTATAGCATCGGGGCGAAGGTCAAAGGCAGCAAGTGTAGATGGGCTAATCGTGATATTTACCTCGGGTTGCTGCTCGCCATAGAGCATAACCTTCTCAACGCCAGAGACGGTATATAGCGAAGTCTCCACATCACGCGCATAGTCTCGTAGCTCATCCCACGTGTAGCCCCCATCCGACACCAGCGCATAGTACATACCATATACGTCGCCAAAGTCGTCCGACACAGTTATTCCTCCGACACCTTCGGGCAGTGCTCGTGAGGCATTATCGACCTTACGACGGAGCTCATCCCATAACTGCGGGACACGTTTAGGAGATGTGGCTGGCTGAAGTTCAACAGTTAGACGCGCATAGCCAAAATGTGATTCCGAGGATATCTTATAGACGCTGTTGAGCGTACGCAGTTCCCGCTCAAGAGGAATTGTAACAAGTTGCTCCACCTGCTCGGGTGTAGCACCTGGGTAGCTACAACTGACAATAGCACTCTTAATAGTAAATGTTGAGTCCTCGCGCTTACCGAGCGTAAGAAAAGCATAGACACCGCTAAAAAGTGTTACTGCGAGAAAAAACCACACAACAAGGCGATGCTGTATTGAGTATTCCGAAATATTAGTCATATACTTATACTACTGTATTATACGCACACTATCGCCCTCTTTGAGCTTATATACACCTGCGACAACCACCCTATCGCCAGCATCAATGCCACTCAATATCTCGATGGATGACCTACCGACAGGTACACCGAGCATAACTCGTCGTAGCTCGACACGATTATCACTATCTACAACCCACACATAGTCACCACCCGACACAGGAGCATATATGGCAGTAAGCGGCAGGCTCACTGCATGGACATCTCCTTGCGGCGTTGTGACGGTAGCAATACAGGTCATACCTGGGGATATCTTATAGCGCAAAGTATCTACATCAACCAAGCGCAAGGAGACAGGAAAGCCCAACGCATCGGAAGAGGTACGCGCAAAGCTCTTGATGACAGCCTTAAACTGTACATCGGGATAGGCATCAAACTCAACACTAAAGCGTGTGGTGCTATCAGAGAGTATTGTCACTATACTCTCTGGTGCAGTAAAGCCAACGGTGGTACTAACAGGATTTACAACACGGATAATGGTCTCACCTGAAGCAACTCGCTGAAATGCATCAACATAGGTGCGTTCAACAACGCCATCAAAGGGCGCCGTAATACGCGTATCATTTTGTAAATCAAGGACATTTTCATATGCCGAGCGAGCCTGAGTCATAGTATTCTCCAACGACTCGACCTCTTGGCGCGAGATGGCATCGTGCTCAAGCAGACGAACAGCGCGCTCATAGCGTAGGCGCGCTTCGGTATATGCAGCACGCGCAGACTCGACCTGAAGTGCAACATCACGCCCATCAAGTTCGGCAAGCAGCTCTCCGCGTTTTACCATAACACCCTTTGCCACGGGGATATCAACGACTCTTCCTCCAATCTTAAAAGCGAGGTTTACAGCGTCATCCGCCGTAGTGAGTGCCGCAAAATCGCGGCTTACATACTTAAGAGGTTGTGCAACCACACACTTAACAGGGTGCAGATTATCGCGCGTGGTATCTGTGGTTGTATGGTCACACGCCACCACAAAGAGCATAGAGAGTATAATGAGTGTAGTACGCATAAAAAATAATTGACCGTTCAACAAATAACGGTCAATTATCTTGCCAAAGGAGCACCACCTACGTGGCAATGTGTTTTGTAGGTTTATATATCGAGGATATTGAGTTTATCGACAATAACACCATCCTCAAGCACAACAACACCAACATCCGCACGCATTATAGATGTAAGTACCACAGAGTCTATGGCATAGCACTCAAGATTAAGAATATCATATACATCGTCTACATTGTCCGACGTAAGGACGACAATATTGCTATTGGTCGTTTGTTCGAGGAGCTGCTCAATAGCACGCATACGCTTTGAGTCAAGGCTCTCGACGCTACGCACACATAGCCAAATAGTCCTACCCTCGCACTGCAACAGCTCTCCAGATCGCTCCACGCCCATTGCATCGTAGACCATAAAGTCGGCGTATGGCGACACCTCGCTATTGGTGGCATCGCGTGTATCGACAACCTCCCAGCCATCATACCACGCAGTATCATCAGCGGCAAACTCACGTACCTCTCCTGTTACACTATTACGGCACACAAGCACATAGTCGACAGCTCTGCGCTGCGATATGGCACTGCGCAAATCGACACCCTCATTATATGCCATAAAGTCAATAATGGGGAGATGACGCAGAGAGTATATGCTAACGCCCAATGATATTACGACTGTCACAAAGAGCGCGAAGAGGTTAAAACGCACAGGTTTAGCCTTAACCCATAAGTAGATAGCCATTGGTAGCAAGACTATATTTTTAAGAAGTGTCTGCACAGGTGTCAGTCTAACAGCATCGCCAAAGCAACCACAGTCGCCAATAGGCAGTATCGTGGCATTGAGAAGTGTTACAACGGTAAAAAACAATAGAAAGAGTGTTGTCGCGATGGCGGTAATACGGTGTACATTACCATATATAAGCTCGCCAAGCGAGAACTCAATTACGGCGAGAGTAATAGCAATAGGAAGTGCAAAAGGCAGTAACACATCGAGTGAGTAGGCTATAAGGTACTTCTCGACAAAGAGCGAAGTGCCAACAGGGTCGACACACTTGACTATGCCCGAAAAGACAAATACACTACCCAATATCCAGCGGAAGATATCCGCTAAACGGACACTTTTCATCTCCTTCGATTACTATTTTAGCAGTGGGCAAAGATGCCTTTTAATACGTTCAAAAATGGTATCTGGCGATGCCATCTCGGAGTTGTCCGAGCAGTCGACAACGATAAGGTCATCACCCGCTGCTGCGGTCTCAAGGTAGACCTCACGCACACGACGCTGAAGGTCGAGCGACGCCTCGTGGATATCACGACCTCCCTGCAAATAGGCACGGTCATCACCCTCACGCGTCTCGGTGAGCTTACGCTCGGTAAACTTAAACGGCACGTCCAAAAACAGCGACACATCGGGACGCGGTATCATAAACTTGTTGTACTCCGTATCTAATATCCACTCACGAAGAGCATTACGTTCATCGCACATAGGTATCTTGGCACATTGGTAGCCTATATTAGAGTAGACATATCTGTCAGCAATGACAACCCTACCCTCTGCAAGCCACCCGCGTATAGTCTTGGCGCAGTCGGCACGATCACCTGCATAGAGCAGTGCCACAAGGTATGGGTTCACACTATCTACCGAGCCGAGGTCACCACGCAAGAAACGCGCGATAAGCTCGCCATATACAGGGGCATCGAAACGCGGAAAATGAACATACTCACACTCCACACCTCGCTCCTTAAACATCTCTATAAGCTTGGTAATCTGCGTAGACTTACCAGCACCATCCAAGCCCTCTAAAACAATAAACATATATCTAAAAAATCATCGTAGCATACTTACTGCGCGCTCAATGCCACGAGCCAAGGTCTCTACCTCCTCAACAGTATTATACATACCGATAGAGGCACGACACATACCACTAATGCCATAGTGGGTCATAACAGGCTCGGCGCAGTGGTGTCCAGTGCGTATAGCAACACCCAGTTTATCGAGTATCATACCCACATCGTAGGGGTGTGTGCCATCAACCGTGAACGACACAATAGGACACTTATGTTTAGCTGTACCATAGATACGCAGCCCCTCAATCTGCGACAGACGCTCTGTCATAACACGCAACAACATCTGCTCGTGCTCCTCGATAACATCAACGCCTATGCTCTCCACAAAGTCGATAGCCTCGCCCAGGGCAACAGCCCCAAGGAAGTTGGATGTACCTGCCTCAAACTTGAGTGGCAGAGGCGCATAGGTTGTCTTGGCGAAGGTCACCTTATCAACCATATCGCCACCACCCATATATGGGGGCATCGACTCCAATAGTTCACGACGTCCATACAGCACACCAATACCCGTGGGGGCGTAGAGCTTATGTCCCGAGAAGGCATAAAAATCATATCCTCGCTTCGCTACATCTCCGCCTCCGTGAACGATACCCTGACAGCCATCAACCATCACCACAGCACCAACACTATGGGCTGCATCAACAATAGGTTTTAGGTCGGGACACGTACCCAAAGTATTAGATGCCTCCGTAACGGCAACAAGGCGGGTGCGGCTGTCAATGAGTTGTGGCAACAGGTCAATGCGTAGCTCACCAGCATCATCAAAAGGCAAAACACGCAACTCTGCACCTTGACGCTCTGCAGCGAGCTGCCACGGCACGATATTGGAGTGGTGCTCCATCTCGCTCACAACGATATTATCGCCCTCGTGAAGATACTTCGCACTCCACGCCGTAGCTACAAGGTTAATAGACATAGTTGCTCCCGAAGTGAAGATAAGCTCCTCACGCTCACGAGCACCTATAAATCGTCGAATACGCTCACGAGCAGACTCATACATATCTGTCATACGTCCCGACAGATGGTGTACGCCACGGTGGATATTGGCATTATGCTCCGCCATAAGCTCCTCGGTGAGGCGTATCACACAACGCGGCTTCTGCGCTGTTGCACCACTATCGAAATAGACCAACGGGCGGTTATTTACCGTGCGCCCCAAGATAGGAAACTCGTCGCGTATCTTCTCTATATTCATCATCCTAAAGTCTGTTGATTTTCTCGGAAATAAGCTCCTGCAAAGGCTCTGCAATGCGACCTAACGCCGAGCGCATCACAACATCCGAAACAAAGCCCTCAAGTTGCAGACGCTTGGCATCAACAAGGCTCAAGCCTCGCTGTCGCATATACATCACAGCCTCGGCATCCATCTGACCGACGGTAGCACCGTGGCTACACTTAACATCGTCGGCATATATCTCCAACTGTGGCAGTGTCTCAATACGTGCATCGCCCAGCGTAACATTACGGCTTAACTGCTTCGAGTCGGTGCGCTGCGCGTCAGGTGCTACGTAAACAACACCCGAGAACCTACCGTGAGCACTACCAGATGCAACACCCTTAACAATGGTACACGATGTGCAGTCTGGCATATTGTGATGAACATCAACGGTGACACCTCCGCGATCATCACCCGTGAGGACAAAGACACCGTTAAGCTCAAACGTAGCAAAGCGACCATCAAGCATAGTGTTAAAATGCACCTCCGATGAGTGCGTCATAACCTGTGTGACGTCACATCGTCCACCCTCTGCAACAGTGAGCTTGATATGATTAGCACTCTGCGTCTGCGACACATATACCATTCGCAGCTCTGCACCTTGTGCAACGTTTATATCTATCGAAACCGCAGCTTCAGCATCAATGACAAGTAGCTCGGCACGTACACCCTGCTCTACAACAAGGCTACGCGAACTATCTGCCACAAGGCTCCAGCTACCCGACGTAAGGGTATCTGGCGCAGGCTGTGCTACCATCTCGTTTACTATACGCTCAACAGTCATAGCTACTCCTCCTTATAGTCGTTGATAAGCCAATCGTAGCCCTCTTTTTCGAGCTTCAAGGCAAGTGACTTATCGCCAGAATAGATGATACGACCCTTGTACAGCACGTGAACAAAGTCGGGCACGATGTAGTCCAACAGACGCTGATAGTGCGTGATGACAACAGTTGCATTCTCTGGAGTATGTAGGCGCGTTACACCCGTAGCAACAATACGCAAAGCGTCAATATCGAGACCAGAGTCCGTCTCATCGAGAATCGCCAACTTCGGATCTAGCATTGCCATCTGGAATATCTCATTCTTCTTCTTTTCACCGCCCGAAAAGCCCTCATTTACAGCGCGTGATGTAAGCTTTGAATCAAGTTCAACAACAGCACTCTTCTCGCGCATCATACGCAGGTACTCGGCAGCAGACAACGGCTCAAGACCACGAGCCTTACGCTGCTCATTTACCGCGAGCTTCATAAAGTTTGCCATAGTAACACCTGGAATCTCAACAGGATATTGGAAACCAAGAAAAAGACCCATACGTGAACGCTCCTCGATAGAGAGCGACAACATATCTTTACCCAAGAACTCCACCTTACCTTCGGTCACAGTAAACTTCTCGTTACCAGCCAACACCGAAGCAAGAGTACTCTTACCTGAGCCATTAGGACCCATAATGGCGTGTACTTCACCTGCCTTGACGGTAAGATTTATACCTTTCAAAATCTCTTTATCGCCCACAGAGGCGTGTAGATTTTCTACCTTTAACATATCGTTTATCTTTTTCGTTCTTATTTACTAAATCTGACAGAATTAACCCACGCTACCCTCCAAGCTGATAGCGAGCAACTTCTGCGCTTCAACAGCAAACTCCATAGGCAGCTTGGTAAGCACCTCACGAGCATAGCCGTTGACAATCATACCGACAGCATCCTCCGTAGAGAGTCCACGCTGACGGCTATAAAAGAGCTGATCCTCCGAAATCTTCGACGTTGTAGCCTCGTGCTCCAATACCGCAGAAGGGTTATAGCTATTGATAACGGGGAATGTATGCGCCCCACACTTATCGCCGATAAGCAGAGAGTCACACTGCGAGTAGTTTCGTGCATTGTCAGCACCTCGAGTAACCTTAACGAGACCACGATAAGCATTCTGCGACATACCTGCAGAGATACCCTTTGAGACGATACGCGAGCGGGTATTCTTACCGATATGTATCATCTTGGTACCTGTATCTGCCTGCTGATAGTTATTGGTCATCGCAACCGAGTAGAACTCGCCCGACGAGTTATCGCCAAGAAGCACACAACTGGGATACTTCCACGTAATGGCCGAGCCTGTCTCTACCTGTGTCCACGAGAGGTGCGCACCCTCACGGCACAGACCGCGCTTCGTAACAAAGTTATAGATACCACCCTTACCATTCTTATCGCCCGGATACCAATTCTGCACCGTTGAGTACTTCACATCGGCATCACGCTCCACAACAATCTCAACGACTGCTGCGTGCAGCTGGTTTTCATCACGCTGCGGAGCGGTACAACCTTCAAGGTAGCTCACATAGGAGCCCTCGTCAGCAACAATAAGTGTGCGCTCGAACTGTCCCGTGCCCTCGGCATTGATGCGGAAGTAGGTAGACAGCTCCATAGGGCAATGCACACCTTTGGGGATATAGCAGAACGAGCCATCGCTAAAGACAGCGGCATTGAGTGCGGCGTAGAAATTATCGGTATACGGAACAACAGAGCCAAGATACTTTTTTATAAGCTCTGGGTGCTCCTTGATAGCCTCCGATATAGAGCAGAAGATAATGCCCTTCTCGGCGAGCGTATCACGAAAGGTGGTCTTAACAGAGACCGAGTCCATAACAGCATCAACAGCGACACCTGCCAACGCCATCTGCTCCTCAAGAGGAATACCCAACTTATCGAAGGTGCGCTTCAGCTCGGGGTCAACCTCATCCATTGAGTTGAGCTGCTTTTTAGGCCTTGGGGCGGCGTAGTAGATGACGTCCTGAAAGTCTATCTCTGGTATATCGAGATGAGCCCAATTGGGGTGCTTAAGTGTAAGCCAATGGCGATACGCCTTCAATCGACGCTCTAACATCCAGTCGGGCTCGCCCTTCTTTTCGGAGATAAGGCGAATGACATCCTCCGACAAACCACGAGGTATTGTTTCGGTCTCGATATCGGTCACGAAGCCATACTTGTAGTCACTCTTTTCGAGGGAGTCTAATATATTATTTGTGTTCTCTGACATATTCTTTATTTAATAGCACGCAAAAGTAACAAAAACTATTCACAATAGCAACAAAATAGAATCAATTATTCTTATGTAACAATAACGCAAAATTATTTATCCATACTCAATCATATTTTTTTGCGTTTATAATTTGCAAATGGTTGAAATGTTTTCTAATTTTGCAAGGATATTGCGCCGTACAAGGTGTGGACGCACAAAACACAACATACGACACAACAAAAATTAGACAATAGCAAACAATTTAAATAACTTAAAATCAACTAAAATTATGGCTTTCTTAACAAACGACAAGCTCGTTATCGTTGGTGCTGCCGGCATGATCGGCTCAAACATGGTTCAGTCGGCTCTTATGATGGGTCTTACCAACAACATCTGTCTTTATGACGTATTCTCTCCCGAGGGTGTTGCAGAGGAGATGCGCCAGAGCGGCTTCGACAACGTAAACATCACAGCTACCACCGATGTAGCAGAGGCTTTCAAGGATGCAAAATATATCATCTCATCAGGTGGTGCTCCCCGCAAGGAGGGTATGACTCGTGAGGACTTGCTTAAGGGCAACTGCGAGATTGCAGAGCAGCTCGGCAAGAACATCAAGACATACTGTCCCGACGTGAAGCACGTTGTTATCATCTTCAACCCTGCTGACCTCACTGGTCTTGTAACATTGCTCTACTCTGGTTTGAAGCCTGGTCAGGTTACCACCCTTGCAGGTCTTGACACCACACGTCTTAAGAGCGCACTTGCAAAGAAGTTCGGCGTTATGCAGAGCGAGATTGAGGGTTGCGCAACCTATGGTGGTCACGGCGAGCAGATGGCAGTATTCGGCAGCGCAGTAAAGGTTGCTGGTCGCAAGCTCACTGACATCATCGGCACAGAGGAGTTCCCCGAGGCAGAGTGGGAGCAGATGAAGAAGGATGTAACACAGGGCGGTGCAGCTATCATCAAGCTGCGTGGTCGTTCATCATTCCAGAGCCCCTCATACCTCTCTGTAGAGATGATTCGCTCGGTAATGGGTGGCGAGCCCTTCCGTTTCCCCGCAGGTACATACGTATCTAACGAGAAGTACAACCATATTATGATGGCTATGGACACTGTTCTCGACAAGAACGGTTGCTCTTACAAGATGCCCGTAGGTACCGAGGAGGAGTTGGCAAAGCTTGATGCATCTTATGCTCACCTCTGCAAGATGCGTGACGAGTTAGTTACTCTCGGCATCGTTCCCGCAATTGAGGAGTGGTCAAAGATTAACCCCAACTTGTAATCACAACTTTTAGCTTAATAACACGGAGGGCTTCCAGCGTGAAGCCCTCTTTATTTTAGGAGTTATGAAGATAGCAGTACCAACACGTGACGGGCACATAGACGACCACTTCGGTCACTGCGCCTACTACACGATATTTGAGATTGAGAACAACGCAATCGTTGCGACCTCTCGTCTTGACTCTCCAGAGGGCTGTGGCTGCAAGTCGGGCATTGCCGCAGAGATGGAGCGTATGGGCATCAGCGTAATGCTTGCTGGCAATATGGGCGAGGGGGCAAAGAATAAGCTTGAGAGCCACAATATCAAGGTTGTACGTGGCTGCAAGGGTGATATTGAGGCCGTTGTAAAGGGCTATTTGTTAGGGTTTATAATGGACTCGGGCGAGGGATGCGACCACCACGAGTGCCACAACCACTAATAGAGATAAGCGAAGAATGGGGCAGTGATAACACTACCCCATTTTTGTTGATATCTCGGCAACCGCAGCACCTGTATATGATATCAGGTCATCGGGCGCGATGGCTATCTGCAAGCCTCTGACACCAGCACTGATGTATATACGCGCGTGGTCACGGCACGTCGAGTGTATAAATATCGGAAACGGCTTACGCATACCTATTGGCGAGCATCCTCCACGTATATACCCCGTTGTCGGCAATAGCTCTTTCAGAGGTATAAGGTCTGCCTTCTTATTTCCCGACACGCGCGCAGCAGCTTTAAGGTCTACCTCGTGGTCGCCAGGAACAACACACACGAAAAAACCCGTGCGGTCACCCTTCAGCACAAGCGTCTTAAAGACCGTAGCTATATCCTCGCCAAGCTCCTCGGCAACGTGCGTTGCAGCAAGATTATCCTCATCAACGGTATATGGCACAAGGTCATAGGCTATCTTCGCCCTATCCAAGAGACGAGCAGCATTGGTCTTTTCTATCTTTTTCGCCATTTTTATCTACTCACGTTTAAATATCACACTAAAAATATTAACTTTGCACTATGAGTTACGCACTAATAACAGGTGCCTCATCGGGCATTGGTCGTCACTACGCCTCGGAGCTTGCCTCACGTGGCTACAATATCGTTGCTGTCAGCAACCAACCCACAGAGTTACAACTCGTTGTGGAGTACTTGCGTATGCACTACGGCGTAGAGGCACACGCACTATGTTGCGACCTTACTGACAGCCACCACGCAGAACAACTCTACGACACTTGTCGCCGTAACTCGTGGCAGGTTGACATCTTGGTATGCAATGCCGGAATGTTGCTATTCTCAACACTTGTCAACACTGACACAGAGCGTCTTAAGAGCATCATCGCGCTACACTGCACCACAACAACGCTACTTTGCCGACTCTTTGGCGAGGATATGAAACAGCGTCGCGCGGGACACATACTTATAATGTCATCGGCGACAGCATGGCTGCCCTACCCTACTATATCGCACTATGGCGCAACAAAGGCATACCTAAAAAACTTCGCTTCGTCGCTATGGTACGAGCTACGCCCATACAACGTCAGCGTAACAGCAATCTTCCCAGGTGCTGTTGACACCCCATTCTACACTCTCAACGACAATATGCGTCGTTGGCTATGTCGACTCGGCGTAATGCTTCCACCAGCTACGATTGCCCGTCGTGGCGTGTGCGCTATGTTTAAAGGACGCAGACGGCTTATACCAGGGCTCTTTACAAAGGTTGTAGTGGTTGTATGCGCACTACTCCCTGCACGTATATTATACCCCATACTGCGTATCGGCGCAATACGCCGCCTGCTTGAGCGCGTTTAACGCTCCACTAACTCGCGTAACTGCTCGACCGTGATATCGCGGAAGTCGCTGATAATAAGGTCGGCATCTGTTGTTGCAAGAAACTCTCTAACAAAGGTTGTAGCGAGTGCCACAACACGCATACCAGCACTCTTTGCCGACTCTATACCAGCCTCGGCATCCTCAAAAACGATACACTCCGAAGGTTGAAGACCCAACTTCGCAGCAGCCGTAAGATATATCTCTGGATCGGGCTTACAGCGTGTAACCTCGTCACCCGCAACCTGCGCCTCAAAGTATTTACGGATGTTGCACCTGTCGAGGACAAAGTCTACGTTTGCACGATACCCCGACGAGCCGACAGCACATCTCAACCCTGCAACCTCGCACTGCGCAAGAAATGGCAACAGACCAGGCTGTGGCGTGATGATGGGTGCATACAGCTCACGGTATATCGCCTCCTTCTCATAGCCCAACTCACGGATACCGACACGCTCCACGACATCACGTGGCATAAGCTCGCCCATAATATCATCATTGCCCTTACCAAAGACACTACTCAACTCATCGAAACTGCGCTCAACGCCGTAACGACGAAAAAACTCTACAAAAGCCGCACGGTGAATCTCAAGGTTGTTTACAAGAACACCGTCCATATCGAAAAGCACTCCTTTAAGCATCTTCATAAAATTTTACAGAGCAAAGTTAATAATTTTTGTTTAAGAAAAGTGTGCGCCTGTTTAATATCACTACTTTTGTTTTGTCGATTGATATAAATATTCTATTTTTGCGTATATGAAACTCGTAGAGCGACTAAAAACGGTAAAGGTGGGAGAGAATATGGTCTACTCGTTGGTGTGGATCATCGTATTGCTTATACCCATAATGAGCTCACAGCTTATGTCCGAGAAGATAATAGACATCAACAAGATAATTATCTCCTGGGGAAAAATCGCGCCCTACTTCCTGATATTCATTGTCAACAACAATATATTAGCACCCAAGCTGCTTCTGCGCCACAGATATTGGTGGTACAGCTCGCTGTTAATAGTGATGCTGTTGATAATATTTGGTACTATCGACATCATCGACTACAGATATTGGCAGTCAGACATTTATCTACGCAACAAGGCATCGTTCACCGACCTTGAGTGGTATTGGAATGTGCTGCTTGGTATATTTATGACGGGTGCTAACTCGATGATTAAACTCTACTACCTCGCCCTGGAGACCGACAAGCGTATGGCAGAGCTGGAGCGACAGAACATCGAGACACAGATGGAGTATCTTAAATATCAGATAAGCCCCCACTTCCTGATGAACACTCTCAACAACATACACGCTATGATTGACTTCGACAGCGAGATGGCAAAGAAGAGTGTTATGGATCTATCGCGTATGCTACGCTACGTGCTATACGACTCGACAGAGAAGAGCACTACGCTTGAAAAAGAGGTCGAGTTTTTGCATAACTACATCGAGTTGATGCGCATAAGGTACATAGATGAGGTAATAATAAACCTTTCTGCACCCTCGACAATAGAGTGCCGCAAGGTATCTCTACCGCCGCTGCTACTAATCGTACTTATAGAGAATGCTTTTAAGCACGGTATTAGCTATAACCACCGCTCGTTCATCGACATTGAGCTGATGATAAAGAGAGATATGCTATGTTGCACCGTAGCCAACAGCCAGCACAACACGCACGGCACGGCACGTAGCGGTATAGGTATGAGCAACCTGCAAAAACGCCTACAACTACTGTATGGCAACCAATATACACTAAAGGTAGATAAAGCGGAGGAGGATATATACCGCGTAACGCTGATAATACCCATAACAAAGTAAGACTATGGTAAGATGCATTGCAATAGATGATGAGCCGTTGGCTCTTCGACAGATAAAGAGCTATATTGAGCGCAACGACCAGCTTGAACTTGTGGCGGCGTGTCGCAGTGCCGTAGAGGCGCAAGAGCTACTCAAGAGTGAGCGCATAGACCTCATCTTTGTAGATATAAATATGCCCGACCTCAACGGCTTGGACTTCGTGCGTTCACTGACAAACAACTACTATATAATATTTACAACCGCGCACTCGGAGTATGCCCTCGACGGCTTCAAGCTCAACGCCATAGACTACCTACTCAAGCCATTCACCGTAGAGGAGTTTCAGAAGGCTACAACAAAGGTTGTGTCGCTGGTAGACCTCGTAGACAGATGTCACGCCGCAGAGAGTGCTATAGCACAAAACGAGGCAGAGAGCGCAGACAAGGAGTACATATCGGTAAAGGCTGATTACAAGACACAGTTGGTAAAGATTGCCGATATAATATATTTGGAGAGTGCAGGCGAGTATGTACGACTGCACATAGACAGTAGCCACACCATAACCACCCTATTTCGCCTAAAGAATATGGAGGCATCGCTGCCCACAGAGATATTTCAGCGCGTGCATCGCAGCTACATTGTCAACCTGAAGCATATATCGAGCTACACGAAGGGTCGCATATTCTTGGATAACGGCGAGTACATACCACTCGGCGAAAACTACAAGGATAAGTTCTTGGAGTACTTCAACAAGAACATATAATCTGGGCGCACAACATCACTGATACCAATATATAATAGTTATGGGCTATGCCTCGCGGCACAGCCCATAATCTTTATTGGAGGCAAACGCCACACATCAACTAAATGGGAAGGAACGCCAAAAGGATACCAGCGGCAACAGCCGAGCCGATAACACCAGCGACGTTAGGACCCATAGCGTGCATCAAAAGGAAGTTGCCAGGGTTGTACTGCTGACCAACGGTCTGCGATACACGTGCAGCCATAGGCACTGCAGATACACCAGCAGAACCGATAAGCGGATTGATCTTCTCCTTTGAGAAGAGGTTCATAACCTTGGCGAGGATAACGCCAGAAGCAGAACCAAAACTAAAGGCGATAACACCGAGGAGCAAGATACCCAAAGTCTGCCAGTTGAGGAATGCATCAGCCGTAGTGGTAGCACCTACCGAGATACCGAGGAAGATAGTTACAATGTTCATCAACTCGTTCTGAACGGTCTTTGACAAACGCTCTGTAACACCACACTCCTTCATAAGGTTACCCAACATCAAGCAACCGATAAGCGGTGCTGCCGAGGGCAACAAGATGGCGATAATAACAGTAATAACGATGGGGAAGATAATCTTCTCACGCTGTGACACGGTACGCAACTGCTTCATCTCAATCTTACGCTCCTTGTCGGTGGTAAGCAGCTTCATAATAGGAGGCTGGATAACGGGAACAAGAGCCATATAAGAGTAAGCTGCAACGGCGATGGGACCTAACAAGTGGGGTGCGAGCTTCGATGTGAGGTAGATAGCAGTGGGGCCATCAGCACCACCAATAATACCGATAGAGCCTGCCTCCCAATAGTTGAAGCCAAGAACCAATGCGCCGAGGAATGTAGCGAAGATACCAATCTGCGCAGCTGCACCCAACAACAAGCTCTTGGGGTTAGCAATAAGCGGACCGAAGTCGGTCATAGCACCTACACCAATGAAGATCAAGCAGGGATAGATACCAAGCTTAACACCGAGGTAGAGGTAGTCCAAAAGACCAGCCGAGCCAAGCGCGAAGTTATCCCAATGTACGTGACCACCAGCAAAGAACTCCGAGTGGAACATATCTGCACCAGGGAGGTTGGTGAGCAACATACCGAATGCAATAGGCATTAGGAGCAGCGGCTCAAACTTCTTTACGATAGCCAAATAGAGCAATACGAATGAGATGAGAATCATCACAGCAAATCGCCAGTCCTTGGCAAAGCCCTTGAAACCAGATTGTTCAACAAAGTCGCCAACAGCCTTGCCTACACTAAACTCTGCATCGATGTCGGTGTTATCACGACCCTGTGTGCTTTTAGCAACAGTGGGATGTGACTCAACCTCTGCTGTCTCGGCAGCGAGCTGCTCTGCGGCAACCTCAACAGCTGCTGTGGCCGCCTCAACAGACTCGACAGCAAGCTCCGTAGCAGCCTCGGCAAGCTGCTCGGCAGCCGCCTCGACATCTTGAGCCTGTGCCGACATTGAGAGCATCAACGCCGAAACAAGCAACGAAAAATAAAGTTTTACACTCTTCATATTAAGCAATAATTAAAGAGTTAGTAATTAAGCGAGATCAATAAGAGCCTCACCCTGCTGTACAGCCTTACCCTCTGCTACGTAGATCTTCTTAACGGTACCTGCTGCGGGGGCCATAATCTCGTTCTCCATCTTCATTGCCTCAAGGGTGATAAGAACCTCGCCAGCCTTAACTGCCTGACCCTCCTTAACCTTGATCTTTGATACGTTACCAGGCAGCGGAGCCTTGATTGAGCCTGCATTGCCTGTGATAACCTGCTGGGGAGCATCAACGAAGTCTGCACTTGATGATGAAGGCTTAACGGCAGCGATCTTGGGAGATACGATAGCCTCCTCCTTCTCGATCTGAACAGTGTAGCTCTTACCATTAAGCTCTACACGGGCTGTATTACGCTCTGTCTCCTCTACAATAGCCTCGTAGCCCTTACCGTTAATATTGAATTTAAATTTCTGCATAATGCGTTTTTGTTAGCTTTGAATGTTTGTTTTACAATTGCTTGTGAATATTGCGTACCTGCCATGCCGAAACATCGTGGTTCTGGCGGAATGTAAGTACGTCGCTCTCCTCATCGTGGCGATTGAAGAAGAGGTTGACAGCTACTGCAATAGCTGCCACCTCCTCGTCAGAGATCTCGTCAGATGATGCACCTACGGGGGCTGCTACAGCCTTCGTTCTCTCGCGGAAGATAACTCCGAAGAGCTTCAACACGTAGATAAGAAGTACAAGTACGACAAATACCAGCAAAATGCTGACAAGTGCCATAAGAGCAGCATTTCCCCAATTTGTTGTTGCAAGGATCATCATAACTTATCACAAATTTATTACAACGGAATATTGTTATGACGCTTTGCAGGATTCTCAAGACGCTTGTTGCGCAAAGATTCCAAAGCACGAATTACGCGGAAACGTGTGTTGCGAGGCTCAATAACATCGTCGATGTAGCCGTAGCGAGCTGCATTGTAAGGGTTAGAGAACTTGTCGCGGTACTCCTGCTCCTTCTCGGCAACGAACTTCGCCTTATCCTCCTTATTCTCAAAGCCAGCCAAAGCCTTGGCGTGCAATACCTCAACAGCACCACTTGCACCCATAACAGCGATCTCGGCAGTAGGCCAAGCGTAGTTAACATCGCCACGGATGTGCTTTGATGACATCACGATATATGCACCACCGTATGCCTTACGAAGGGTAACAGTAACCTTGGGCACTGTAGCCTCGCAGTAAGCGAACAACAGCTGTGCACCGTGGGTGATAACACCACCGTACTCCTGTGCAGTACCAGGCAAGAAGCCAGGAACGTCAACCAAAGTAACCAAAGGAATGTTGAACGCGTCGCAGAAACGTACAAAACGAGCTGCCTTACGTGAAGCGTTGATATCGAGAACACCCGCCATAAACTTGGGCTGGTTAGCGATGATACCAACACTCTGACCATTGAAACGAGCAAAGCCAGTGATGATATTCTTTGCGTAGCCTGCTGCAGACTCCAAGAACTCGCCATTATCAACGATAGCCTTGATAACCTCCATCATATCATAAGGCTTGTTGGGGTTGTCAGGGATGATGTCGTTAAGGATATCCTCCTTACGTGCGATATCATCGGTGCAAAGCTGATCGGGCACAAGAGCTGTGTAGTTCTGGGGCATATATGAGAGAAGGTCGCGGATAAGCTTAAGACCCTCCTCCTCTGAATCTACTGCAAACTGTGCAACACCCGACTTTGTAGTGTGCATATTAGCGCCACCGAGCTGCTCCTGTGTTACATCCTCACCA
>JAEIGA010002269.1_pt1 | contig 30733 bp, 22 predicted proteins | sample 9270691 | NCBI WGS metagenome assembly JAEIGA01 (sample SAMN17057246, study PRJNA624740) | gut metagenome | biome: biome; isolation source: fecal sample | host: Bos grunniens | place: China: Xizang | collected 2019
CGCGGACGCGAAACAAAAAAGAGTTTTGCTTCATTATTATCAATAAGCCGATGCATATACATCGTCTTATCAACATAAATGCACCCTCTTTTTCTCAATGAAGGAAAATCCGCAGTATCTGTCGCAATCGGTTTCATCTGTAGACATTATATCATATCTTGTACGGATTATAGTTCGAGTGCGATTACGGCGCGGAGTGATGCCTCGCGGCCGGCGAGCGACGCGCCAAACGCCAGCGTCGCCGTATCCGCAACAACGGTCGAGCCACGCAGCTTGCCATAATAAAAGACACCCTCTCAAAACACGTTGCGAATAAAATCGATACCTTTAAGTAGGTCGTCCTTTGAAACATGACTTTTGGGCTCAAAAACCACGTGCGCTACATTTGAAGCCATCTCTGAATATTTTGAAAACGGCACTAATCCGCAACCAGGCGCTAAATGATCATCATAATAATCTGTTATATCATTTAGATGCATGCCTCTAATCATTCGCTGTTGCTCAAGCTTGCATAACGCATCATTACACTCTTGTGAAATCCACCCGTGATTTTCACGTACTTGATGATGCCCTGTATCAAACCATGCCGCAATAGGAGCACCCTTAAACAACTCCGCTATACCCAGCATTTCAACTTCATTCGGAAAACCTTCAAGAAACGGCATATTCTCTATTGCAAGTACAATATTTCGCTTCTCAAAACTTTTGAGCACAAACTCCATCTCACGTAAAAAAAATGGCATTATAGTATCAACCCTTTTTTTACGCCTCGCTATAGCGCGTTCTAATATCTTTAAATATTTTTGATCTCGCGCCCCGTCTTTACTCGACAGTACCTTTTCACGCAATGTATGAGAATTAAACCCTCTCGAAAAAAATGATTTTAAAGAAACTCGCCCCGCATGAAACACAACACTTGAAGCCCCTAATGAAAATGCCATGTCAAGTGTCTTGAGTAAATACATACGGGCCATCGCCCTCTGATTATCATCTGCACTGAAAAAATCATAAAGTTCTGGACTGCCACTTGGTGCCGAAACTGGCACAGGACAAAACGCATGGACACTTTCAACAGGAATCTCATCAAGACGATTACGGAAACCTTTAATTTGTTCATTGGGAGTCATGAACCCCAACTCTAATGCGTCAAAACCCAACTCAATAGCCTTATCGGCAATTTCCTCCCCTGTCGCAAATATCTGATTGCACCAATTCGTTGACAATGCGAATTTCATTTAAAAGAAATCCTATCCATCATATGGCATAATACCGCTTCGTCATTCATAGATCTCTCACTCTGCCGATATGCAACCTCAACAGCTTCAATATTACGAAAAGCCCTATAAAGAGGCACATGCCCTTTAATCATCATACGCCGCATTAAACTCTCAATAGTCTTATAAAACTGCTTGCGTACTATAGCTACCTCTTCCGGCGCAACTTCTTCCTTAAGCTCACTTAATACCGAAGCAAGCGCCTTACCTGCAATTGCGCGATCAAACACCGTATCTTTACTGCCGCACTGTAGCGCCTGACAAATATCATCAAATGGCTCGCCCTCTAACACACCTTCAGAAAGCGGAAGATCAATCCTTTGCGAACGCGAAACAATCGTTGGCATAATTGCATCAGGAGAATCAGTTTGAAGAATAAACAATGTCTTTGCAGGAGGTTCTTCCAATGTTTTTAAAAAAGCATTGGCTGCAGCACTTTCCATGCGATCGGCCCCTACAATAACTCCAACCTTCCACCCGCCGGAGAAGGCCGTTGACGACATTGGTATAACTAATTCCTCCCGCATTGAATCAACATGTATGGAACGCCTCTTACCTTCTCCCTCAAGCCAAACAACGTCAGGGTGAGTACGTTGCCTAACTTGGGCAATCTGCCCGGGAAAAAGTTTTTCGAGAATAAGTGCAGTCAACTCTTCGCAATGCGGACGTAAATCACCGCACAACAAATATCCATGCGCCGCCTTACCCGCATCTATCGCACGCGAAATTAAATTAAACGCTTCAGCAACTTGCATATGCGCTCCCAAACCTGATCAACTGTACCCACAGCATCTACAGTAACAATACGCTCAGGAAACTGCTCAGCAAGTTTTCTAAACCCCGCTGAAAGCCTTAGATGAAAATCTTCACCAGCAAGTTCAATGCGATCGGCAGAAGTATTCGTCAAACCTTGACGAGCACGTAACCTATCCGCCGCTATTGACGGAGGAACTTCAAGCAAGAAGGTCATATCCGGCGCGATATCATCACATGCAAAACTGTTAGCTACGCGCAGAACATCCATATCTAACCCACGACCATAACCTTGATACGCAAAAGTAGAATCACAAAACCTGTCGCTAACAACCCATGTGCCCGATTCAAGTGCGGGCTTGATAACGTTCTTAACTAACTGAGCTCGAGCAGCAAGAAACAATAACAACTCAGCGCGATCACACGGAGGATCTGACATTTCATTTTTAAGAAGATCCCTGACCTTCTCAGCAAGAGGCGTACCGCCAGGTTCGCGGGTAAGAAGAACATCAATACCCTTTGAACAAAGGTATGACTGCAGCAACTTAACCTGCGTAGACTTGCCGCATCCTTCGCCACCTTCAAATGTTATAAATTTCCCTCGCGCCATTAACCGTTCGCCATTCTTCAGAAACAATGCCCTACGACGCAGCAACAATCTTTTCGTTAAGATGCGCAGAAAGAGCCTCAACAGTCATGGAACCTAAATCGCCGTCAATACGCGACCTTACCGAAACAGTACCAGCCAACTCATCACGGGGTCCGACAACTACCTGAAAAGGCACCTTTTGTAATGTGGCCTCACGAATCTTAGCCCCAAGCTTATCGGCAGAAGCATCGATATCTACGCGGAAGCCGGCATCCTTGAGTGCAGCGCGAACCTTATTGGCATAACCGAGCGCCTTATCACTAACAGGAAGCACACGCACTTGCTCTGGCGCAAGCCAAAGAGGAAACGCCCCAGCATAATGCTCAATAAGTATGCCAAAAAAGCGCTCAATGGAACCAAGTAATGCACGATGCACCATATAAGGACGATGATCCTTACCGTCTGCCCCCACATAAGAAAGGTCAAACCGCTCGGGAAGATTAAAATCAAACTGCACAGTGCCAAGTTGCCATGGACGCCCAAGCGCATCTTTTATTTTCATGTCGATCTTGGGACCGTAAAATGCACCACCGCCCTCATCTACCTCATATGCCAATCCTTCTTGTTCAAGCGCATCACGCAAGGACTGAGTCGCCTGCTCCCAACGCGCAGCTTCACCAACTGCTTTTTCTGGCTTCGTCGAAAGATATGCTTGAATATCATGGAAGCCAAACCGGCCCAGCATATCCTTTGCAAATCGAACAGTATCTTTAATCTCCTGAACAATCTGATCCTCGGTACATAAAATATGCGCATCATCCTGCGTAAAGCCACGCACGCGGAAAAGACCATGGCGTACACCATCTTTCTCGTAGCGGTAAACCGTGCCAAGTTCTGCCAACCTCATCGGAAGATCACGATAACTACGCTTCTTGGCTTGATACACCTGAATATGGAACGGGCAATTCATAGGTTTAACATAATACTCATCAACGTATGAATCATCTCCCGAGCCTTCTTGCACCTTCATTGAAGGGAACATACCTTCTTTATAAAAACCAAGATGCCCCGATGTCTGCCACAAATTACTCCTGCCTACGTGTGGAGTATAAACAATCTCATAACCTGCCGCATAATGTTTTTCACGCCAGTAATTTTCAATAGCAACACGAATTCGCGCGCCTTTTGGCAACCAATGCACAAGCCCAGGCCCAACCGAGTCGGTTATTGTAAAAAGCTCAAGCTGCTTGCCAAGAATTCTGTGGTCACGCTTTCTTGCCTCTTCCTCACGCGCAATTATCGCATCTAACTCCGCCTTGTCCTTAGCAACAATACCATATACTCGCTGAAGCATTTTGTTGTTCTCATTGCCACGATAATAACTACCAGCAACGCGAACAAGTTTTACGACGCCAATCTGACCAGAATGCTCCACGTGAGGACCACGGCACATCTCAACATAGTCCCCGACAGAATAAATTGAAATATCCTCTCCTTCTGGAATATCGGCAAGGCGTTCTAGTTTATACTTCTGACCCTCCAAAATCTTTTGGCATTCTTGACGAGAAACCAACTTCTTCACAAACGGTTCATCAAGCGCGATCAGTCTTTCAATCTCAGCCTCGATCTTGGCGAAATCATCGGTTGAAATACGATGCGGCAAATCAAAATCATAATAAAATCCCTCGTCCGTAGCTGGCCCAATATCAACCTGAACATCTTCAAATACATTTGATACAGCCCTTGCCATAATATGGGCAGCTGAATGACGCCTCTGCTGTTCTGAAATCTCGCTCATCTTACTCCTTGAAACTTTTTACTTTTGGACAGCCCGATAAGAGCAGTCTCTCAATTCAATACCTTTAGTGCCATCTGTTAAAGGAAAATTCTCCAAAACCCCAAATGACGACCCTTTAATAAGAACACCTTTTGGAGAGAATCCCCCGACCCCCTTCTTGGGTGCCACACATTTAACACCCTGGGGCGACATAGAAAGATTATGTATAAAAACAGACTCCACTTCTCCGTCAAAAACAGAGGCGGTCTCGTCTGCGTTAAAGCCTTCAAACGTCACATCAGCAATTGCCGAATTACGCAATCGCTGAATTGAAAAAGCACGGCATGAAATATTTGAAGCTTTAAGACCATAAACAATTAAATTCTCAGCCCAGGACGGCGCAATAGCACGGGCAGAAAGAAAATCATTTGAATAAGAATCACTGCCTGGCTCAACGCCGTTGACAACACAATTCACCACAAGACTGTCACTTCCAGGAATAGCCATTGACGCAACAGTTTTAACTGTATGTGCACGCAGAAGGACCGCAGTAGGCCCAGAAGCCATATCATATGTCGCGCCCCCAATCACATATGCCAATAATTTATTGCCAAATGGATAGGACTGACCTGCATGACGACCTTTAAGATTAGTAAAATTACAATTCTCAAACCACGCCATAGTTTTACCCGACTCTCCCAAAACTATAGCACCATAGTCACCAACATCAATATCGGCAAAAAAATCCAAATCTTTAAAATACAATTTTTCAGTACCCGTGCGACCAGCAAACAACTTAACCTCACTACGGTCTGTGCCAGGAGCCAAAGTCACCTTTGTCCAAAATTTACGATTGACTCCTCCGCCAAGCATTTTCAGAGAATAGGAACCTGGCTTCAAAAACACGGTCCCACCGTCACCAGCTTTCTTAACGGCCTGAGCAAGCGACATTACGGGCGCAGATTTAGTCCCTTCGGCAAATTCATTGCCATTCTTCGAATCGGCCCAAACAATCTTTTGAGAGCCTAATGAGTGACTGCCATTTGAGTAAAGTGAAATATCTTGCAGAGCATACGCCTGCGTATCTCCTTCAACAAAAACCTTCGCGCCAAGTTTAAATTCGCGGTCGCCAAGCCTTTTAGAGAGTTTTTCGGCTGGGAACGCAACAACATACTCCTTAACGCCGGTACGAGGATTCTCAACTGCCTTTGAAGTCTTAAAAAACACCTTGCCGTTAATAGAAAATTCAACTCGCAAATCTTTTTCGTGAAGCGCTACCACGCCCGCATTAAAGACCCCATCAACGCGTTGAAACGGAACAACATTCCACGCCGCAATTGGCTTTTGAGCCAAGAGCGGCGCGGCAATAACTAAGCCTACAACGGCAAGTATATTTTTTTTCATTTATCTGTTATTATCAGTTAATAACGGGATAGAGCTTCATATTCTTGAAGTCTGCATCTGAATGATCGCCCTGAAGATAAATAGGTCCAGGAACAAACTCATTAGCATCAATTGCGCCGCCAGTTACGCCGACAACAGGAACATTGTCCATAATCGTGGTGCCGTTGAGGACAACCGTCAAGTGACGCTTATAAAGAACAATACTTACATGCTGCCACTCACCAGGCTTCTTTTCGGCGGCCACACTCGGAGTAACGCGACCATAATAAGCAGCCATATTATGGCAATTAGGCTTCATACCATAGCTATCAAAGACCTGAATCTCATAGCGGCCGCGGAGATAAACGCCCGAATTGGAACGCTTAGGAACGCGAACATCATACTCAAGCTTGAAATCATAGAAATCATTGCGCTTGGTCTTGATATTAGCGCCACCATGATTCCAACCGCCCTTGCTATTAAGTCCGAGATTGTTGGAGAGAACTCCATCCTGGTACTTCCACGCAAACTTAGACTTGGGGTTCATGGATTCCCAACCATCCAAACCATCTTTAAGAAGATCAATGGCATCACCAAACTTGGCATCTTTTGTTGAGACATTCTTGCAAATGGGCGGATTACGCCAGCCAACCACCTTGCCATCGCTCTTGCCGTCTTTCTTGATGATTTCGGCACTAAGATCCTTGCCATCGACAGAACCGGTCACCTTGAAGCCCCAGGGGTGATCAAACTTAAAATTATTGCCGTCAATAACGACATTGCGCATCTTTACAGGTGAAGACCAGCGCCAAAGGACGAGTGCAGAAGGCTTTCCTTCAGCATCACGCTCAACAATCAAGGAACCAGCCTTCATATTACCATAGGGAAGTTCAAGTCCCCAATTTCCAACTACAGGATCCTTGCAATCATACCCGCAATCCTTAAAACAGCAACATCCAGAAACAAGTGCAGCCGCTATAGAGGCAGCAATAACCGACTTTATTGACATTTATTTATCTCCTTTTCTTATTTGGTGAAAAAAACTTACATTACTCCCCAACAGGCGTAAGAGGCGAAACGGGGGAAAGCGCAGGCGATGACGCATCTTGAGCTGGCGCCGCGGGCTTGCTCGGCAACTTAACGCCAGCACCAAGAACGGGCTTAGGAGGAAGTTTAACACCACTCTTCAGTGTAGGAAGCGCAGGGCGGCGCAAAACAGCTGTAGCAGGTGCTGCAGGTGCCGCAGCAGTAGGTGCAGGTGCTGTAGCGGCAGCAGGAGCAGTCTCTGGAGCCTTTGCCGATGCCTCTGCAGAGGCCACACCGTCAGCAGCAATTTCATCTACCGTAACTTTGAGTTTACCTAATTGAAGAACATCGCGGACATTAAGTTCGACCGCACCCTCAATTTTCTCTCCCTGACGATATGTGCCATTGGTGCTTCCGAGATCCTCAAGCATCCACTTGCCGTCTTTTTCAAAGATTTTTGCATGTCGACGAGAAAGGCCTTCTACAGAAAGAGGTGAAAAAGTATTACCCGCTTCACTACCAATCGTGATAACTTTCTCAGAGGTGTAACTAAGTCCTACCAACGTCTCTTTAACATTGGCGATAAAATTGATTTTCATTTTTAAACCTTTATTAATTGGGTGTTAACCTACACTTATAAGTATTGTATCAAAAACCATTAGCTTTAAGCAATTAGCAATAAACGCATCTATAATTTACGGGTGAATTATTCAACAAAAACAATATTAAAAATATTACGCACAAACGCTAAAATTTATGGTACAATATTTGGACTTTCTTGTTAAGGGCGGTTAGCTCAGTTGGTTAGAGCATCTCGTTTACACCGAGAGGGTCGGGAGTTCGAGTCTCTCACCGCCCACCAGTCAAAAATAGGGCTGCCCGAGGTAAGCAATTCGGCAGTCCTTTTTGTTTTAGCAAGGCGGTTGCGTTATAAAACAAAAAATGATATACTTTTAACTCGTTGATTGAAAGGAAGATATAAAATGAGCCAGCACGCATCTCTTAAGGGTTCCGGTAAAATAACCTCCAGGCGTAACGTCTTGAAGCGTTTCGAGCGCGTCAACCTCCTCCAGAAGCGTGGAGAGTGGAAGGAAGGCTGCCGCGGACTCGGTCTTAAGAAGACCAAACCCGAATTCTAATAGAATACTCGGTTCATAATAAAAAGAAAGCGCCCAGTTTTGGACGCTTTCTTTTTTTGTTCATTTTTCTTTATCGCTCTTTTTACGCTAAAGATTTATACAACTTTTCAATATCCTTAACTGAGCAATCACGCGGATTTCCAGGACGGCAAGCATCAGCATAAGCAGACTCTGCGAGGAACTTAATATCTTCCTTCTTAAGTACGCCCTTTAAATTGCATGGAATACCAACATCAGAAGCAAGCTTTTCAACTGCTTCTATCGCTGCCTTACGATATTGAGGCATTGTCATCTGATCTACATCTTTAACGCCCATAGCGCGAGCAATTTCACGATATTTCGTACCGCTCTTAGCCGCATTGAAACGCATTGCCGTAGGAAGCAAGATTGCGCAAGCCTTGCCATGAGGCATATCATAAAGAGCAGAAAGCCCATGAGCCATCGCATGATCGACGCCAAGACCAACATTTGAAAAGCCCATACCTGCGATATACTGCCCTAAAGCCATACCAGCGCGTCCCGAAGGCTTATTTGCAACAGCATCACGCAAAGACGACGAAATAAGACGAATCGCCTCAAGATGAAGCATGTCGGTAATCGAGCAAGCCGCTTTTGTAATATAACCTTCAATGGCATGCGTAAGAGCATCCATACCAGTAAATGCCGTGAGCCCCTTTGGCATTGAGGCCATCATCTCGGGATCAACAAATGCTACAACCGGTATATCATGAGGATCTACGCAAACAAACTTACGCTTTTTCTCAACGTCGGTAATAACATAATTAATTGTAACTTCAGCCGCCGTTCCTGCCGTTGTAGGAACAGCCAAAATCGGCTTAGAAGGATTCTTTGTAGGCGCAACACCTTCGAGAGAACGCACATCGGCAAATTTTGGGTTGGCAATAATAATACCAACAGCCTTTGCCGTATCCATCGCCGAACCGCCTCCAAGCGCAATAATGCAATCTGCCTTTGCCGCCTTGAACGCCTTCACTCCGTCCTTTACATTTTTGATTGTAGGATTGGCCTTAATATCGGAATAAACGGCATACTTAACCTTAGCCTTATCAAGAATGTCGGTAACCTTCTTGGCAACCCCAAACTTAATAAGATCGGGATCGGTAAACACGATAGGCTTTTTAAGACCGCGGGAATCTAATTCGGTAGTAATAGCTCCTATGGCACCAGCGCCATGATATGAAGTTTCATTAAGAATTATCCTATTAACCATATCTTTCCTTTTTATTGCGTTTATTGCTTAATCAAAGGCGTCAACCTTTAAAAATTATAAACTTTCGTATTGCAAAATTAATGGCAAATGAAGCAATTATCTCAATTGCAACTGCAAATGTGGTCATCATTGAAACATATTTAATCAACGCACAACTTAAAGCAAGCGCTATAGCCATTGCAACTGCAGAGGAAGCAAAAAACATCCCCAGTTCCACGTACCAAACATACAAGCCAGACTCAAAGACGAAAAGCCTGTTCATTTGCCAACAAAATAAATTGGCCACCACAAACCCTATTGCGGTAGCCGCGGCAAACCTCTTTGCCCTTGTTGAGTCAGTAATCTCGCACGGCGCCAGCCCTATAAGCCGAACAGCCCAATCATCGCTTTTAAGACACTTCAATACGGTCGAAGCGAGAATGTAAAAAGCGGCGGTCTGGACCGCAGTGGAAAGCACGCCAATAATGCCGTACTTTACTACTTGCCAGAACGCGCCGCAATCGTGCGATAATATACGCTCTAACGCCTCAAACATTCAGCTGAGACTTATCAGACTCAACATCCTTAAGGCCAATCTTGGACAAATCAATCTCTACGATGCCAAGAGGCTTTGCCGTCTTCCAACCGCCGCGCGTGAAGTCAGGAACGTCAACAGTGTTTCCACGATTGAGAACTGAACGTTCAGAAAGCTCGCAAACCGCACAGGAAGCAGCCAAATCGTAAACGTCCATATCGAGAGGCAATCCATTTTGGAGGCAGTAGCAAAGCCTGAGATCCATAAGGAAGTCCATACCACCATGTCCGCCCATCTTTTTGGCGAGTTCGCCGGCCGACTTCCAAAGCGGATGGCAATACTTCTCGCGCACTTCCTTTGTCTTCTCGGCATTAAACCAACCGTGGGCGCCAGCTCCGTTCTTCTCCTCAAAAGCAATCCTGAAAGGATAGTCGTTGAGCGTACCCTTAGTACCAGAAAGCAAATTGATACGGCTATAAGGACGCGGACTCGTTACGTCGTGCTGAACCATAATTGTCTTGCCATTGACAGTGCGGATAAGAGTCGTCGACATATCGCCACGCTTGGGAGCGAGCTTACCCTGCCAGCTGTCGGCACCAAACTTATTCTTAGCATACAGATCCATGCCGACCTGCTTTGTTGCATAGCAGGAGAGGTAATCGAAACGATCGCCCCTATTAACATTCATTGCTTGCATAAGCGGCACAAGACCGTGCGTAGGATATGGATTGCCGTAATGCTTCTCGTTCCACTTCAAGCGCCAGTAACCCTGATAACCACCGCGGGCAGGATCAAGATAATTAAGAGACCTCAAATCGTGGATGTAAGCACCTTCTCCATGGAGAATCTCACCAAGAACGCCATTGCGCACGAGGTTGAGCGAAAGCATTTCAACATTACCGTAGCAGCAGTTCTCAAGCTGCATACAATGACGACCCGTTCTCTCGGATGTCTCTACAAGAGCCCAGCACTCCTCTACCGTCATTGCGGAAGGAACTTCAATAGCAGTGTGCTTGCCATGCTCCATCGCATAGAGAGCGACAGGTGCGTGAAGAGCCCACGGAGTTGCAATATAAACAAGATCAAGATCGCTCTCGCACAATGCACGATATGCGGACTTCTCATCTTTGCCAGGCACATGCGACCCCTCGTAAACATAATACTCGCGAGGAGCCTTCTTGCCACGCGTTGTCAAATACTTTGTCTGCCTTTCTACGCGATTTTTATAAAGATCGCAAAGCGCAACAATCTCTACTCCGGGGATTGCACAAAGGCGGTGAACCGCACCAGGACCACGCATACCAAGACCAACAACACCGACCCTAACGGTCTTAATTGGCTTGTCCGCAAACGAAGTCATATAACCAGGCGCAGAAATTTTTTCGGCAGCAGCTGCAGTTCCTGAAAGCGCAGCCACTGCACCCATCCAAGCCGTACCCTTAATGAAGTCGCGACGATTTGTGCTCATTTATACTTTTCCTTTTTGTTGTTTAAAAAAACGTAACTAAAATATTAGTTGCATTCTACCAAAAACGTGTAATTTTTCAAATAACTATTTAATGATAACGAATACATCGGCATAAGCGTCTGCTGAAAAATCTTTTGGCAAATTAAATACGGAGCCATCTGCTGTCGTCTCGCAGTTAAACTCCAGATTTGAACCTACATGGCGAACCTTCTTGGCGACAACTCCTTTAAGTATTTGGCGAGTGGAATTCTTTTCCGACTCTTTCCAGAGACGAATTGCATAATCCGTATTTGTCTTACGGTTCCATGTATATGCCCAATCTCCTTCACGGAAGGGCGGAAGCGGACGGGTATCATAAATAGCCTCACCATTTTTACCAAGCCACTTGCCAAGCTCGCGCATACGCTCAAGAGCTTGCTGCGGAAGATGACCGTCTGGTTGAGGGCCTACGTTAAGCGCAAGATTGCCGCCCTTTGCCACAATATCTATAAGCATATGTATAATCGCACGCTTGCTTTTATAAATCTCATTGAAATGGAAACTCCAGCGATCGGTCATGGTAATACAACTTTCCCACGGAACTGCTATGGGATTACGCGGAATAGTTTGTTCTGGGGTTATAACATTTTCACATGATCCACCCGCAGTGCGGTCTACCGATATCAACGAGGGGTTGTGCTTTCGAGCCTCGGCAATTATACTCTCAATATTAATATCAAGCCCACACCTGCGCTGCACCTGCCCGCCATCAAGCCAAATAATATCAATCTTACCATAATCGCGAACAAGTTCTACAATCTGGTTGCGAGTATATTGCGCAAAGTTATTCCACTTTTCGGGATTCTTTTTAACATCATATGTAGGCATGCGGTTTGTATAGCGCCCCAGCCCAAAATTCTCCCAATAATCATTATTATGCCAATCTGGCTTAGAAAAATATGCTCCAATACCAAGGCCTTGTGCGCGAAACGCATCAAACACATGGCGAACTATATTTGAACGAGGGTTAGATGAAAACGGGCACTCCTTAGATGTAGTCTTAAAATCCGAATACTTCGAATCAAAAAGACAAAAACCGTCATGATGCTTTGTTCCAAAAATAAGATACCTAAAACCACCTTCCTTTGCGGCCTTCGCCCATTTTTCCGGCTCGAAACAAACCGGATTAAAAGACTTTATAAGCCCAATATACTGCCGCTTAAACTCCTCTGCATCTTTTGTCCAGTCAACATTGTCGCGGCTCCATTTTGCATCAGCATCACTCAACGGCCAAGACTCCCTTATGCCAATTGTGGAATAGAGCCCCCAATGCATCATAAGAGCAAGCTTCTGATCTTTAAACCACTCAAGCCGCTCACGCACCTCAGGCTCCTTTGGTGTCACATACCCTTTAGGCGTATATCCATGAGTGCCGTTTTTAATCGTGTCTTTTACATGCCCTTGAGCCTCTGGTTTCTTTGACATAGAAAGAGCAATGCAACGCCCCTTATCGCCGACTGCGCAGTAATAATGATACACAATGCCATTATGCTTGATAACCCAGGGCTTGTGGGCATGGACAGAATCGTATGGTTCAGACGGCTTGACCAAAGGCTCACCATCCCACTTTGTCCACTCCTTTAAATCATACGAACAGGCAAATGTGTCGAAAGCGCCTTTAACATCATCTCTCCACAAAAATCCAAAATAAAACATCACCCAAACATCACCGATACGCTTTATCATTGGGTCGGCAGAAAGCGCAGCCTTACCAGGAACGCCGTTCTCAATAACCGGCTTCGTGCCAACGCGCTTCCACGCAAGAAGATCGTCAGAAACCGCCACCCCTATTTGTTCGCGCCAAACTCCTTTTTGTTTTGCATTGTAAAAATTAACAAAGCGGCCGCCAAGAGAGCGCGTGGAATCTTCAACTGTATAATGCTTGTAAATGGTTTTAGTTTCAAACTCGCGCGCATCTGGATCATTAGGAGAAAGAACGGGATTCTTTTCGTAACGCGTCCATTCTTTTACAGACGTTGGATCATCTGTCCACGCCACCCCGGTAGAAAGCGGATCGGTCTCATAACCGTTTTTATTACCGCCAAGGTACATCATCCAATAGCGGTTATTGAATTTCTTCAATGTGTTAGGGCCCTCCCACGCCGGATCAAGAAGCGTAGGCCAGCCATCGGCCTGAGCAGAATCCCACGCGCCACTCTTGCCGCGCTTTAATATGCACCCTAACGGCTTCCAATCAAGAAGATTGTCAGATTTAGCCAAACGTGTTTCATAACCCTTGCCGTCAAAACTAATATACATCATATACCATGCATCGTTATGACGAAACACGCAAGGATTATCCAACATCTCTCCCTTTTGAGGCATAAGAATAACACCATGCTTATAAGGCGTTTTAACTTCTTCGTAAATTTTCTTCATTACCTCTGGCGGGACTTTACGCCCTTGCGACTGGGCATCCGCCCCACTCGCCGAAACAAAAACCCCAAGTGCAATAAATGCGGCGCACATACCGTGCATAACATTACATTTACCGAATCTCATTTCTTTTCCTCCTGTACTATTATTTAGATATTCCCAACCTGTCGAAGGCAAGTTTTGTGGCTACACGGCCTTTCGGCGTACGCTCAATATAGCCCTCCATAATCAGGAATGGCTCATAAGCCTCTTCGATTGTACCAGGCTCCTCGCCAACAGAAACAGCGATTGTTGAAAGCCCCACAGGGCCGCCCGAAAACTTAGTGCAAAGCGCCTCAAGAATTCTCCGATCCATTTCGTCAAGACCATTGGGATCAATTTCAAGTAGCCCTAAGGAATCACGAGCGACATCACCGGTTATAAAATTCCCGGCGCGAACCTGCGCATAGTCACGAACCCGCCTTAACAGATTGTTCGCAATTCTTGGCGTCCCACGAGCACGGCGGGCTATTTCAAACGCACCGCTGCGGTCAATATCAATACCAAGTTTTGCGGCACTACGAATAACAATCTCCGACAAAAGTTCTGGCGTGTAATAATCAAGTCTATTCACCAGCCCAAAGCGAGCCCTAAGAGGAGCTGCGATAAGCCCGATACGCGTAGTAGCACCAACAAGAGTGAACCGAGGCAATTCAAGACGAACAGAGCGAGCATTGGGGCCTTGATCAATCATTATGTCAATCGCGAAATCCTCCATGGCGCTGTAAAGATACTCTTCTACAGTTTTTGCCATACGGTGAATCTCATCGACGAAAACAATATCGCCTGGTTCAAGAGTAGTCAATAGGCCCGCCAAATCGCCAGGCTTGGTTATCACCGGACCAGAAGTAGTCTTAACATTTACCCCCATCGCCTCGCCAAGAATATATGAAAGCGTTGTCTTCCCAAGGCCGGGCGGCCCCGAAAAAAGAACATGGTCAAGAGATTCTCCGCGCGCCTTGGCGGCTTCGACAGAAAGCAAGAGCCTTTCACGTATTTTTTCTTGTCCGACAAAATTTTCAAAATCCGTCGGACGAAGCCTGTTGTCAAAGGCTTTATTGCGCCTATTTAATTCTTCGCTATGACGCTCCATTTGCATGTCATCTTTAAACGCTCTGTCACTTGCCAGTTATCGGCTCAAGAGTCATTGTCCACGAGACTGATTTGTTGGGATCAAACTTATACTTGCTCAATGGTTGAGGGCCGCAACTCGCGCCACCAAGCCCCGTCTGCCTTACGTCAAGGTTAAGAACTATCTCTCTCCTTGGCTCAAGAGGAGTATACCATTTCGGCTGTCCCTTCTGATGACGCGCATAGGCAAGATCTTCCCATCCATAATGCAATGCCTGCATAAACAGCGGCTCACTTGCCAAGAAGCGAACTCCTTTACCGTATGTATCTGTAAACTCAACCCAACGCACCGATGACTTATAGCCATTGTCTTGCGGGCGTACATACGGAACAAACTGCTCTGTCACACTCGAGCTGTATATGCCGACAAAACTCCCGCTACAACGATCAATATAATTTTCCTCTGGGCCGCGACCGTAATAGCGCATCGATTCAAGCCACGGGGTTAAGCGCATAGTAAGCCCAAGCCTTGCAAGATTATGGGGCATGCCGCCATATGGCGTGACACGATTCTCAATACGGAGCGACCCGTCATCCATAAACACGTAATCGCATTCATGACGAAAACCAGCACTCTTAAAACCTGTAACATCGACAACTGTCTTAACCTTATTGCCTTCAACAACTATTGACTCCGCATAATATGTAAGTCGCGAGAGCCCCGAATCCCAAAAGCCACGTATCTTCTTTCCATTCACAGTCTGGGAATTAGACAGCCATTTATCATTATCCGTAAAGGCTCGGGTACATGTCAACTGCGGCCCCGCCGCTATGACTTTTGCGGGATTACTGAACACCATTATTCCGCCCTTAAGAATAAGTTTTGTGAGCGCGCCGGTCTTTTTGCAAAACAGTGCGGCTGTTCTTGCATGCTCAACTTCAATTGTCTCTCCATCATCGACAACTGCCATCGTAACATTTGAGGAGGTTTTATCCTCGTTAACTTCACCTTCTACAACCTTTTTCCAGAAATCGCCGCCAACATGAACCTGGCTGCGAGCAACGACCCAACCTGCCTTAGCCCACATAGAATCAGACTTTGTTGAAAAGTAGAAATTCGCAAATAACTCTGAATTTTCTTTTTGCTCTGAAATTAACTTGGCCAATTCGGGAATCTCAAATACCTGTTTTGAAAGCGCAGGAACATCTGGGACATCAAAACCACCAGATGAAACGATAGTGCCATCCTTGCACAATTCCCATTTTCCGGCAAACTCGGAACTTGAGGTAAACCCAAAACGATTTTCCATCTCGAACTTGCCGCCTTCAGATTTATTGACTATAAGATTTTGATAGACATGCCCTACCTCAATAAGCTTGGGCGTTACGTCTCTGAATGGATTGACAATACCATTATTGCAGAAAGGGCCGTCATTTGGCGCATCGTCAAAATCTCCGCCGTAGGCAAGAATTTTCTCGGCTCGGCCAGTCCCCTTGTCTATGCGACCGGTATTCTTCCAAATTGACTGATCCACCCAATCCCAAATACATCCGCCTATAAGCGCATTGCTGGAATATATAACATCCCAATATTCCTTAAGATTGCCAACTGCATTACCCATGGCATGAGCATACTCACACATGATATAAGGCTTTTTCGCATCGCTAATGCGCGACTTAACCCAATCTACCGACGGATACATTGAGGAATCGACATCCGCATCGGCATTCCCCCGCTCCCAGTGCGTTACACGAAATGGATCAAGCGACTTAACCTCTTTAAGAGCCTTGCGAAAACAATCTCCGTGCAATGTTTCGTTGCCCATCGACCACATAACGACCGACGGATGATTACGATAAAATTTTACGTTACGCACGTTCCGCTCAACAACAGAATGCTCCCACTCCTTGTCTCGATTACGCACCTTCTCTCCCCAATCATATTCATGGGCTTCTACATTAGCCTCTGCAATTACGTAAATTCCGTAAATATCGCAAAGCTCATACCATAAATGATGATTGGGGTAATGACTCGTGCGTACCGTGTTAATGTTGTAACGCTTCATTAGCAAAATATCGCGAATCATATCATCTTTAGTAATAGCCCTGCCGTCCTGGGGATTAGTCTCATGACGATTTACCCCTTTGAGTTTAACAGGCTTTCCATTAATATAAAATGTATTCCCGATTACCCGCTGATCCTTGAAACCTATACGCTTTGCGCGAATGTCAGCGCCACACTTCATAACAAGAGTATACAAATTAGGCTTTTCGGCACTCCAGAGTTTTACGTCCTTTACTTCAGCCTGCCAAATACTAAAAGCGCCCTTTTTAACAGCTGCAGCCGCTGAAAGTTCGGCTACTTTTTCACCTAAAGGAGAATACAACTCCGCCTGCGCCTGCGCGGACTTTTCTCCGTATGTTTCAATTTCAAGGCTAAGGACAGCGTTTTTAAAATCATCACTAAACTTTGTCGCAACACTAAAATCTGCTATGCCAGTTTTCTCCCTTGACCACAATGTAACATCACGATATATTCCAGAAAAGCGAAACATATCTTGATCTTCAAAGTAGCTGCCGTCGCACCAACGATAAACCTCCACGGCAAGAGTATTCTCGCCATCCTGTTTTACAAAATCTGTAATATTGAATTCTGAAGGAAGATGCGAGTCTTCAGCGTAGCCGACTTTCTTACCATTCACCCAAACATAGTACGCGGAATAAACGCCGTCAAATCTTAAAATAATCTCGCGCCCCTTCCAAGCAGATGGGATAGAAAAAGAACGACGATATTGCGAGACTGGATTATAATCAGAACTCTCAGTAGCGCGATCAATAATCTTTGGCCATTTTTTCTTATGCGGATATCGCACATTGGTGTAAATTGGTATTCCAAATCCGCGCATCTCTACGCAGCTTGGAACATCAATCACCCCCCACTTCGAATCATTGAAATCATTTTTCCAAAATTCCGTGATTCTGCGCGCAGGATCTCCAAACCAACGAAACTTCCAGTTGCCATTCAAAGTCATCTTGAATGGAGTGACAAATTCCAAATCTTTTGTAAAAGCATCCTTATGACTTGTTAAGGGTAAGACGTATGAGGCAGCTTGCATGCGATTGCTTGAATTAACGACTGGATTCTCCCAGTCATTAACCTGAGAAGCAGCACATACATTGCCTGCAATGGCAAGCGCTATTGTACAATAAGCAAAATGCCTCATACGAAACACCTCCTTAATTAAAGGCCGATGACCTGAGTCTCAACATTTACACCTTGCTGGTCGCCAACCAACTCCATCACATCTCCCATTCCGCCAGGATTTGTACAATCAAAGACAGCATTCATTGTGTCATGAAACACATCGATCTCTTCTTTCTTATAACCAAGTTCGCGGCCTACTTCACGAACTAAAACAGAACGCTCCATCTTTGCTATGGGTTGGAGTTTAAAATCCAACATGGCCATCTCCTCAATTGATTTCATGTTGGGAATTCCATTTTTAAAATTAGCTGAGATAGCATCCTTTTTCTTCAGCATCTCAATATACTTTATATGGTTATCGCGTTCCGCCTTAGTCATTCTCGATGTGTCAATCGACTCAAGATAATCCACACGACCCTTCGACAACGCAGAAAGTTTTGCCGTCATTGCCGAGATTGCATTAGTTGCCTTGGCAAATTCGGCCTCCGGCAACTGTCGTTTCAAATTCGAAACCAAATCGTCATCTCCGCCCATAATAACTTCAATACGATTTGTATTGCCAGAATCCTTAACGGCCACGCCCTTTTCTTTATTTGCAATCTTAACATTTGCAACTTGAGCCTTAAGCTTCTTTTCAAGTTCCGCAATCTTTTTGCGCGCCTTTATTAGTTCATCTGACGTTCCGGCTTCTGACTTTTCCGTAGTATTGGATTGTGACCGATCCTTGTTAGTATACTCAACACGGGCAACCATATACCCGACACATGCTGCGCAAACAACGGCTATAGCGAATATTAATTTTTTCATCACTTTACTCTTTCTAAAATTATTTAAGAACTTAACGATTAATAAAAACTGTTTCAATACCCAATGCTTCTTGCATTGAGCGAGCTAATGCTTTTACCCCAAAGGTTTCTGTTTCATAATGACCTGCTGTCAACATTTTCATACCGACATTCTCGGCTTGTATCACATTACCCCATGAGGCCTCGCCTGTTATAAACAGATCGCATCCTAATCTCTTTGCGTCCTCTGCAAATTCACCCGCACCACCCGAACAAACACCAATGCGCATACCTTTTTCAAGTATTATATCGCACGCTCCTATTTTGCAAGTTGCGTCGCATGATGCTGTTCCAATAACCCCTATGGTATTACCATGATACGAAAATGCCTCTCGGACATCATCAAGATTGAGAAAACGCGCAATCTCCCAATTGTTGCCGTACTTCTTACTCGCATCAAGCGGCAAATGACAGGCATAAAGCGCGAGATTTGAATTCAGTGCAGATTTAACGACATTATAAACCGCCCCTGAAATCCGTTTGATACCGCCGCCCCATGAGATACCATGATGAACGACGCATAATTGGGCCTTTTCTCGCGATGCTTTTGCAAAAAAATCGGCAGATGCGTCTACACCAAAGGCGACACGCGTAAGCGTATCGCCTTCTCTGTCGATTTGAAGGCCGTTGTTTGACATATCGTCAAACCTGCCAACCTCCAACTCGTCATCTAACCAACTGAGTACTTCAGATAATTTCATTTAACATTTTGAAGTTCTCTGATAACCATTGCAGCGAAGTCTTTTACAGCCTTGCTGTTGTTGGCCGCTCCGATTTCGTTAACCGCTTTGATATCGCTCTTCCTTCCGCACCAACGGAGCTGGTCGAGGAAGAATATCGTGCGATACATATCGGTTGACGTCTTTGCAGCAGTTATAAGAGCTGTAATCCAACGAACACGAACTGCGGCAGCCTTGGGGCACTCATTGCACATTACCTTGTGCGAGATTTCCATAATCTGCGTAGCAACAATGGGATCCGTCAAATACGCGCCTTGCACTTTTGCAAGCAAATCTGCCATCGACTTATCGCTAGCGATAAGGGAACAGATTGTCATGCAGCTAACTGCCTCGGCGAGGGCCTTCTTGTTGGCGCCCTGCCACTGAACGGCCGTGGGCGCTGCCTGCTTAGGTGCCTGAGCGGGCTTGATGTTCGTGTACTGATTGGCGAAGGCTCCAAACGTAGCGCCAATAAGGGCAATAGTAAAAAGAATCTTTTTCATTTAAATAATCTCCTATAGATTTGTGTTAGCCCTTCATGAACTCTGTTGCCCAGGGATCGCGCATTGACTGGTAAAGAAGCCTGTCTGCCGCGCTGTCGTTCTTAGCATGGAGAGTTACGGGATCGAATTCGAAACCGCGACCGAGACGCTGAGCAACGATACCAAGGTTGAACATCGTGCAGCTGCGGAAACCGTTGCTCTCGTTAAGAGCAAATGTCTTACGCTCACGAACGGACTGCATAAAGTCAGTAACCTGAGGAGCCGGTTCCGGCAAATCCTTCAAGATTGCGCGTACATCTAATTCCTTGCCGGAATTATCCGTCATCTTGAACATTTGCGTCTTAGCCTGCTCGTGTGTAGTCCAGCTGCGAACATGACCATTGGGAAGCTTAACGGGCCAAATCGTTGCCTTAGTACCCTTAAGGAAGGGCTCGTTCCTAAGAGAACCATCGCCGTCGAGAACAACTTCTGTGCCGTCGGCATACGTCAAGGTAATGCGATCAAAGCGGCCTACCACATCAGGGTGCTGTTTCGGACCGACATAGTCAATCTTAACGGGGCTTGTTTCATCCTTGCAAAGGAGATACTGCACAGGGTCAAGATAATGCTGCGCCATATCGCCAAGACCACCAGCATCGTAATCCCAGTAACCACGGAATGTTGCGTGCGTGCGGTGCCTATTATAAGGCTTCCACGGCGCAGGACCAAGCCACATATCCCAGTCGAAGTTGCTTGGGCAAACCTGAGGCTCGAGATTTACGCGACCTGACCAAATAAACTTCCAGTCAAACCCCTGCCCGGCACCAAATACGCAACGGATAGGCTCACCAGGATTAGAAACAAGATTATTCTCAACAACCTGACGAACCGGCTTTACAGGAGTGCCGAATCCATAGAAAGGATCCTTAAAGCGGAACCAAGTGTTAAGGCGGAACATACGCTTCTTGGCCTTAACAACCTCCATAACGCGCTTACCCTCGCCGACAGTACGAGTCATTGGCTTTTCACACCAAATATCCTTGCCTGCGTTGGCGGCCATAACACTCTGTACACCATGCCAATGCGGCGGCGTGCAGATATGAACAATATCAACGCCGGGATCAGCAAGAAGCTCAATAAAATTCTTGTAACACTTAATGTCGCCCCAACGACCCTTTGCACGGGCAACCATTCCATCAGCACGACCCTGATCAGGATCGCAAACACCTACGAGCCTTGAACCAGAGTAAGGGAGATGGTTCTCGGAGCCCGCGATAGATCCGCATCCGATAAGGGCGCGAGTGAGCTGATTCGAAGGAGCCTCTGCACCCCAGAGGACCTTTGCGGGAATAAGATTAAAGGCACCTACAGCACCAGCTGCCTTTATAAATGACCTTCTTGATGTTTTCATATTATTATTTCTCCAATCTTACAATAGCCTGATTAATATCCTTAGCGCGGTTAGCACCACCTTCGCGTTCAATCACGAAATTACCTTTATAGCCAAGCTTCTTAAGTTCGGCGAGGAAAAACTTTCCGCCTACCTCTCCGTCGCCCCAAGGCACCTCATTACCCCATGTGCCAGGCTTTTTAGTTGCAAGAGCATCCTTAATATGAACTTGGACAATCCAAGGCATAAGAGTCTTGAGAGACTTAATAGGATTGCCCTTTCCATAAAGAATCATGTTTGCTGGATCAAAATTAATTCCGACACCAGGAACGTCCTTAAGAAAGCGTGCGAGCTCATCTGCAGTCTCCTGACCAGACTCCAAAATCAGCTGAATGCCGTATTTGGCGCACTCATCACGCATCCATTTTACGCGCTCAACATACTTCTTATATGCAGCCTTGTCGTTCTCGTCAAGAAAACCGGCATGAAGCGACATATATTTTGCACCAAGCTCCTGAGAAAGTTTTGCGCCCTTGGAAACGATGGACTTATTAGCCTCCCAGTGGCAATCAGGAACAATGCCGCCAGTAGCCTTAATTGACTCAAGCGTCGTGTAATCCTCTCCAACAGTACCAACCATCGTACCCATAATCTTCCACTCGCCGCGCTTAACCTTGCCCTTTACAAACTCAAGCGCCTCGGCATTCTCGGCATTACCATGACGGCCGTCTGCATGAACAAACGGACCAAGAGCGAGATGTACACCCTTTACGCCTGCTTTGTCCATCTCGGCAGCAACATCCTTAAATGACTTCTGCCAACTCCAGCTGCATACACCAATACGCTCATTACTTACCGTCTCGGGCGAAAGGTCGCGAATAAAGATATTGCGCCACTCAAGCGGATCGCCATGGCATTGCAATTCAATCTGCTCCTTTGCAAAAATAGGCAAAGAGCGATTCCAATAATTTTCAAGCTTTACATTATCGACAACAAGCACGCCGTTAAGCCGAACAGTAACTCTGTCGCCACGCATTATAATATGGAAGCGATTCCAATCACCGACTATCTTGTCGGCAAGCGCAAGAGGCCTTGACGGATTTTTCTGATTGTTGTAAAGACCGCCGGAACCGATATGCCACTGATTATGAGCGTCCCAAATCTGAACCTGAGGAGCACCCCTCAAGTAGAGTCCGGAGTCGCCAGTAATTGAAAGGATTCTCCAGTCGGCCCAAAGCTCAAAATCGGCATAATCACGCTTTGTCGCGAGCGAATAACCGCCTCTAAAGCCGTCAAAATAGAGATTACCGTTTCTGACGCTCCAATGCTTACGCATATCCTCGTCAGCTATTTTTTGCATTTGCGCACGCTTCTCGGCAGTAGCCGCTTGACGCTTAATAGGATTATCAAATCCTTCTCTTGTCGTTACACCCTTCCAATTATTTAAGTCAGAAGGATTTCCCGCAAAATATGTCTCAAACCCCTCGGGGCACTTCATTGTCTGGGTGGGGCAAATCTCGCCCATCTTGGCATTGGCAGGCAACTCCTTGATACGAATATTGCGCCATTTCACATTGAAACCATGACCGAGCCAGCCAATTGGGCCCGATTTGTTGTGAAGTCCAGGGTGCTTCTTCTTGTCGGGAGTATCACCATCGCCCTTATATTTGGAAACATCGCCCTTAGTAATCAGATAGCCATTGAGATAATACTCAATCTCGCTGCCAATTACTTTTACTTCAACAAAATTCCACATGCCTGGCTTACGCGCATAACTGCCACCGCCGGCAAAATTACGATCTTTACCCCAGATTTGCTTATCAATATTGTCGCGGCGTGAAGGGAAAATGCCGTACACAGAACCAGTGTATTGATAAGGAGCAAGTTTATCCTTCTTATTCTTGGCGTCATAGTACCAACTTCCGCCGTCATCAAGGAGCTGGAGCTCACACATGCCATAGTAAGCGGAGTCGGAATTGGGATCCTTCTCGTTCATGCGAATTCCAAGACCGTTATTTCCGTTAGGCGGCATGCAAAATTCAAAACGAAGAACAAAGTTTGTATAACTGCGCTTAGTATAAAGGTTACCAGACTTTGCAAGTTTACGACGCTCGGGATGGCATTGAAGAATTCCGTCTGCTCCTACAGAATACATTTGGACGGCTCCGTCCCATTGCGAAAGATTGTTTCCTTCAAGAAGAGAAACAAAACCTTCATCGTAAGTGGCAGGATAGGCATCAGCTGCGCATGCAACACCTATAAAACAAGTTAACAACGACGTCAACAATGTCATTGCTATAAATTTTTTCATTTTCATCTAATTAGCCCTTTCAAGAATGATAATTATCAAGAGTATAGCACAAATCTCATACGTGTCAAACACTCTCTATCTGGGGACACTCCCTATGAAGGCTTTGACCGCGAACTCTTCATTTGATATTATTTGTCCAATAATTATCGGTAATAAAAGTTTATATTCATTATTATGAAAAAAATCAACATCGCTACATTACTTGTTTTATCAACACTTCTTTCATCCTTTGCATCTCAACGCCCCGAAGAAACATTTCTTAATCCTCCGCAAAGCGCTAAAACTGGAGTTTGGTGGCATTGGATGGGGAATAACATATCGAAAGAAGGTATTGTAAAAGACCTCGAATGGTTTAAGAAAACCGGAATTGGTTCCGCAACCGTCTTTGGTATCGCTGATATTTGCACCCCATGGGCAACAAAAATCAAAAACGCGCCAAACGAGGGGCTTGTTGCATTCACCGATGATTGGTGGAAACTATTACGCTTTGCTTGCGATGAAGCAAAAAAAAGAGGTATTGAGCTTGGTCTTCACAATTGCCCTGGCTATACCTCCACTGGCGGTCCTTGGATTCCGCCGCACCTTGCTATGCGCGAGCTTGTTTTCAATATTACCAATGCAGAAAAACAGATTTCAATCACCGCAAATGCGCCTTACCCTGTTCAACATGGTGTAACCGGTAAATTCGGGCGCCCAGAAATTCCATCCCGCCATACCGATCTTCAGGAAATCGCAACAGTCGACGGCGTACGCGTTCAACATATCCCCATGGGATCATTCACCCAACCAAATCAATGGGAAACATTTGGACTTGAATGCGATAAAATGAACCCCGAGGCAATCTCATTTCATCTTGACCATGTAATCGGTGAAATGAAAAAACACCTTGGAGAACACGTTGGAACAACACTTAAATTCGTCCTGCTCGATAGTTACGAGGCTGGCAAACCAACATGGACCCCAAATATGCGCGCGGAGTTTAAGGCTCGCCGCGGCTACGACCCGCTCCCCTATCTTCCTATCTTAGGTGGATACCCTGTAAAGGCCGCCCAAACGCCCGAAGCAATCCATAAATTTAGGGTCGACTATGACAAAACCATTAGTGAGCTCTATCGCGATGTATTATTCAAAATAATGCGAGAGAAACTTTCCGCCGTCAATCTTGAGTTTGCATGCGAACCTTATGGGGGCCCGTTCAATTCCCAGCAATGTGCCGCACATGTGGATAGGCTCATGACAGAATTCTGGCTCAACCCTAACCTCAATAGAAGAATTCGCAATCGCTCTGATTGGATGAACTGGATCGGACCAGACGGCAAGCGCCACAATATTCTTGAGGCCGAAGCCTTTACTGGTCAACCCGGCAACTGTCAATGGACAGAAACGCCATGCATAATCAAAGCTGCCGCCGACACCCAGTTTGATTGCGGCATCAATAGAATGATTCTTCATACTTGTCCTCTTCAACCATGGAGCGACGAGTTCAAGCCTGGCAAAACCATGGGACGGTGGGGAACACATTTTGGACGTCATCAAACTTGGGCCGATGCCGGCAAGGAATTATTCGGATATCTCAACCGCTGCCAGGCATTGCTTCAATGGGGCGAGCCCACAGCCACACGAATCATCGGACATGATATTACCCCACAAGGCACACATATCTCCGCAAACGGCAGAATAAGCGGCGATACCCTTATTTATTTCGTAGTAAACCACTCCGATAAGCCTGCATCAATGAATATGGGGCTGCCAATTGACGATAATGCGCCAGAATGGTTTGACCCCGTCTCTGGACGCATTACGACACTGCGTTTAACCAACGGTAGGGTGCCGATCCAGCTTGCTCCATGCCAGACTGGTTTTCTTGTCTTGCGCAAAACAAAACCAGCCAAAGGACCAGACGGCGAAAGCACATATCTCCAAAACATTGTTAAACCGTACTGCGCCGAAAACGGCATTGATGTCAACACGCCGTGGACTGTTAAATTTGGCACAAAAACATTAACTATGAATAAACTTGAAGACTGGACAGTCAATTTAGACGCCGACATCAAATACTTTAGCGGAACGGCATCTTATCGCACTTCTGTTAATATTCCACAAGGTTTTAAGAGTGGGATTTTATCTCTTGGCAACTGCAATGGTCAAATCGCCAAAGTAAGCCTAAACGGCAGAGAAGTAGCGACTCTTTGGTGCTACCCGTATGAAATTCGCCTTGTCAATGACATCATCAAGCCTGGCACCAACACCATCGAAATTGAGTTTACCAATGTGTGGGCCAACAGGCTTATTGGCGATGAACAGGAACCTGCCGATTGTGAATTCCAAAAGGCACCATTCCCTGGCGGACATTTCCTTGCTCGCTTCCCCGATTGGTTCAAAGACGGCATCAAAGCAAGGCCTTCAAAAAACCGTAAATGTTTTACCGACTGGAATTACTTTAACAAAGATTCAAAGCTCATACCATCGGGACTTATAGGTCCTGTAAAAATTTATCCCTCGGATTTTTAAACCCGAGGGACTCATCTGAGGAATGATAGTCAGAAATATAAATTAGCCTATCATTCCTCCGTTGACGGAAATAATCTGCCCCGTAACGTAAGACGACTCTGCGCTTGCGAGCCACGACACTGCATTTGCAATATCTTCAACCTTTCCGAAACGCTTGAGCGGAATTGTATCCATATATGCCTTGCGGACCTCTTCAGGAAGAACGTCGGTCATCTTAGACTCAATAAAGCCTGGCGCGACAGCATTGCAGCGAATATTACGGCTGCCAAGTTCTTTAGCTGTCGTCTTGGTCAGCGAAATAACACCGCCCTTTGATGCCGTATAATTGGCCTGGCCAGCATTACCCATAATACCAACGACTGAGGCAATATTGATAATCGATCCACCAACGAGAGAACCATCGGCCGCTTTGTTCTTCATCATGGGACGGCTGACAGCGCGCGTGAAAAGGAACGTACCTTTAAGATTGACATTAATAACGGCATCCCAATCGTCATCGCTCATACGCATAAGAAGACCGTCCTTTGTAATGCCTGCATTGTTTACCATAATATCAATGCGGCCGAGATCGGCAATCACGCTCTTTACACAAGCATCAACCTGAGCTGAATCAGCAACATTAACCCCATATGCTTTTGCAACACCACCAGCGCCCTCAATCTCTTTAACCGTCTGCTCACACCATTCGCCATTAAGGTCGCATACCGCAACAGACGCACCGTCATCGGCGAGGCGCTTTGCAATCGCAGCTCCAATACCACGCGCAGCTCCAGTGACGATTGCAACCATACCATTAAGCTTCTTCATTGGATACTCCTTATTATGTTTGAGTGGTTGTCCCGTCTGGAATCGAACCAGAACTAAGAGAATCAAAATCTCCTGTGCAGCCTCTACACCACGGGACAGCAAGTCTCTACGCACCAGGCGGAAATACCGCGCTTGCGCAGGGAGTCGACAATTTTATGTCCCTCGCACTCCGAAGGGACAATCCCGAAAACGGTTGATCCGCTTCCGCTCATCGTTGATCCAAGCACTCCTAAATTAGAAAGTAATTTCTTAACTTCACCAATCTCGGGATGAAGATCGATCGCCGGCTTTTCAAGATCGTTCATTAACGACCCGGCAATCTTCTCGACATCTCCTGAAACGAACGAATTGCGTATATTATACAAAATCGAACCGCAATCTGTCACGCGAGAAATGCAATTTTTAAAAACTTGCGGTGTTGGACAAAAAACACCAGGATTAGCCAGAACTAAATGCATCGGCGGCATAAACGTATCAAAGCGTGAAACTATCTCTCCGCGTCCCTCCATAAGCACAGGACCAACGAAGCGAGAATAAACTAGCGCGGGCACATCAGATCCGACAGTCGCACCTATATTTGCCAAGCGCTCAGGCGAAAGATTAAGCCCCCACATTTCATTCAACGCCACAAGCACTGCCGCAGCATCTGCACTACCCCCGCCTAAACCGCCTCCAGCGGGGATTCTTTTTTTAACTTTTATCGAAACGCCTCGCACACAGTGATTACACTCGCCATCTATTAATGCCCTTGCCGCCTTTACGCATAAATCATCGTCATATCCAGTATCCGAAAAAATATCCTCCGCATCGGACAACTCAATAGTATCACAAAGCGATACCGGTACAACCAAAGAGCGAAGCGCGTGGTAACCATCCGCGCGCTTCCCTAAAACCTCAAGGGTTAAATTTACTTTTGCATATGCGTCAATCTTCATCATCAAGCGACTCAACGCTTTCATCAATTTCTTCACGTCCACCAAACGCAGCAGGCATCATAAGACCCGTCGCGTAAGTATAGAGACCTTTAATCTCGGAAGGATTAAGGCGTATGGTCACATTATGACGAAGAGCCGTTCTCGTCCAAACCATTGCTATAGCAGCATCTGTTGCAGGCGGAAGCGCCGCAAACATTGCCTTCATCGTTGCTAAATTCTTATCTTCTGATGTTGACAGAAGCATACCGCCTACAGATTTAATTATACCGTACAATGATGTCACGCCTACCATAACGCATGGCTTTTTTGAGAACTCAGGCAATGTGTCATTGAAACGCTTTTGTGCGCTAGCGGGAGACTTGCACCCCTTTAAATAGAATGCCACCGATTGCTCTGCAGGCGAGAGTTTACAATCACTTTCAAACAACTTCATAACTTCCGCACTCAATACCGCGAGTTTTCCGTCTTTATCTAACTTGCTAATTACAGAGTCGCCTTCCTTATTCATGTAATCAACAAATGCAAAATAATCCAATGTGATTTTGGTGCACGTACCCTTCGTCTCAATCTTCTGCCAATTCGTCTTAAAACCCCACTTGGCAATCAATGACATCAAGTCACCCCATAATTTAGGCCAATCACCCGCCTTGCTTTCCGGCGCATATGCGCACGCCAATATAGAATCATTGCCTGCGAAAGCAAGCGGCTCAGAAGATGAAATTGTTTTTTTGCCAAAACTATCCCACCATGAATTACTTGATCCGGTATATGATACATTAATATCAACGCCATACTCGCCAACGGCAATCGAGATTGTAACATCCTTGAGAGCCTTTATGATATTAATTGCCTTTTCATTGATCTTGCTGCCCTTGCCTGTGGATTTGGCAGCAAACTGTGAAACCACCTTGTTGCCCGATTCTGTAATATTAATGCGCACAACCTGTGATTTTTCAAGAGGCGCAAAATTGTCCACGCCGGAGGCTGCCTTTTTTACGAAGTCGGCGCTGCCGCCTGGCACAATACAAACATAATTGCTCTTAGGCGTAAACGACATCGTAAGTCCATTATTCTTAACAACGCCGTCAACATCTTTAGCGCCGGGATTAGATTTTAAATACTCTTTCTTTGTAAGCGATGTCGGGTAAAAAAACACCGCTCTTGCCGTATTGTCGTTAAACACGCCATTTTTATGTGCGAGTTCATCAATGTAAAAAGCGAGCATCAGCGGCTTATCTTGACGCATCGCGCCGAGACCGAACTCTTGCCCAACTCCACCCAACCCCATGGCTAGCATCATTCCGAGTGTTGGATTGCCAGTAAAGGAGCCAAGCCTATTGGCTGCATTAATAAGGTCTGTCTGTTTAGCCGCGACAAGATCGGCTACTTTAACGTAGTCTGCCGACAGCGACATACACAAGACTGTAAAACCAACAAGTAAAATACGCTTCATTTATGGCTCCTTTCTTGCAACTAACTTACATTGTGCCTCCGCGCAAATCATCGATCGCGTCAGAAACATTCTTAAAAAGTTCCGAAAGTTTTGCGGTGGGAATTGTAGAGAAGGCTATACGAAGTAATCCGGAGAGAACAATTGTGCCAGTTGAATACTTCTCTATTAAATGACGGCGCAATGCCTCAGCATCAACGCCTATAGGCTTGACACACATAAAGTAGCCAGAGTTGAACGGCATTGGTTCAAATCGCCCAGCATACTCTGGATGTAGCTTTAATATTGAGCGAATTTCATGGTAGCGCTTTTTCAGGACAGCATATTTTTCACGCTTTTGCTGGTTGTATGTTGGATCAGAAAACGCTTTTACCGCCAAGTGCTGACCAATCGACGACACATTGGACACGCAGCTTCGCACGTTTCCTGCCGCCTTAGCCTCAAGAGCCTTGAGCTGATCTTCACTCGCACCTTTAAATGCAAAAGTTATAAAACCTACTCGAAGCCCCCACACGTAATCTTCTTTAGTTGTACCATCAAGTTTGACGGCAAGAATATTCTCAGAAAGATCACAAAGTTTTGCAAAAAGCGATTCAGCGTGGACACCGCGCTCATACACAAGCCCGAAATACGCATCATCCAATATAACAACAATCTTTTTACCTGTTGAGGCGACCTCTGAGAGAGCTCGCACTATCTCGTAGGCATCCTCCTCGGTCGCCGTATAACCTGTTGGATTGTTAGGGAAATTCAAAATAAGAATTTTCTTATCGCTTCCCCTCAACAGAGACTCCTTCATAGCCTGAACATCAAAGCGACGATCTCTAAACGTATTAAAAAATGTGAGCTTAGCTCCAACAGACTCTGAAAACACCAACTCATAGTTATCCCAATAAAGATCTGGCACAACTACATCGTCGTTGGCATCAGCAAAAAGTTCAGCAGCGATCCTTAAGCCGTGAGTAAGAGCATTGGTGACAACAGGATTAGAGAACGACTTGTTCTGGAGAGTGGGATTCTTCTCAATCTGCTTTTGACGCCACGCTTGTCTCAACTCGGGCAAGCCAAAACTGCCCGCATACAAGAAAGCTTTCTTGTCGAGATTAATGCCATTTTTAAAGCAATCCATCACAAGAGCCGAACCATCTTCTTCAAACGCCATACCAATAGTAGCGTTTATCCCGCACGACTTCGCCTCTGCGCCTTGTCCAAGAATTCCCCCGTAAGGGAAGTACATACGCTTGCCGGCGGCAGATAAAAAACCAACTGCGTCACCAAGGGTTTCGTTTAATTTTTCCGATAATTCGTTCATAACCATCAATGAGATTTTATTGAAAATTCTAATTAGTATCCACAGTTCATAATCTCTTTTTCGAGACCGAAAGTTGAAGCAATAAGC
>JAEIGA010002270.1_pt1 | contig 30732 bp, 42 predicted proteins | sample 9270691 | NCBI WGS metagenome assembly JAEIGA01 (sample SAMN17057246, study PRJNA624740) | gut metagenome | biome: biome; isolation source: fecal sample | host: Bos grunniens | place: China: Xizang | collected 2019
GGAAAAAGAAATGAAAAAGTGTTACAAACTAGCACATTCTGTATATATTGTGACTTTTCTGTGTAAAGTTGTTACAAAATGCAAAAAGTTGTATGTCACAAAAGGAACGTATTGTGTTATAATACAGATGATAAAGTATGTAAAACCGCCGGGCAGAAATGTTCAGGCGGTTTTTTGTTGTGCAAATTTACGGAAAGGAGTGTTGCAGGATGCCGGAACTTACCAATGTAAGACATGAGAAGTTTGCGCAGTGTATTGCAAATGGATATTCACAACGGAAAGCATATCGTGCAGCATTTCCGAAATCTGAGAACTGGAAAGATGAAACTGTTGATTCCAAGGCATCCGCACTTGCCAAGAATGATAAGGTTTTGGCAAGGTTGCGTGAATTGGCGGAAGAATCGAGTGATAAGGCAATCATGAATGCGAAAGAGCGTAAAGAATGGTTGACAGCTACGATCAGAAGCAGTCTTGAAAAAACGCAGGATAAATTGAAGGCGGTTGACATCCTGAACAGGATGGAAGGTGCATATATAGAAAAACTTGAAGTGAATGGGCAGTTGAACAATAATCCGTATGCAGGACTTACAACGGAAGAATTAAAGAAGCTGATAGAAGATGATTGATGAACGAATCAGAACCGGCGCAAGAATAGAACTCGCACGAAGGGATTTTTGGTATTACTGCCATCTGAAAGCACCGGACTTTTACAAGCCGGACAGAAAATTTCTTGTGGATCAGTGTCGTGAGATGCAGGATTTTATTGAATCTGACGATGATGTTCTTATTGTAAACGAACCGCCACGGCACGGAAAATCAAGAACAGGGCAAAGCCTTGTTGAGTGGATTCTCGGCAAGGACAAGACGCAAAAGGTTATGACAGGTTCATACAACGAAACACTGTCAACCACTTTTGCGAAGGGTGTACGAAATACTATCCAAGAGGTAAAAGCGGACGAAAGCAAAGTTGTATATTCGGACATCTTTCCTGATACACGCATCAAACGTGGTGATGGTTCCATGAGCTTATGGAGCCTTGAAGGTGGATATAACAACTATCTTGCAACGTCACCAACTGGAACGGCAACCGGTTTCGGCGCAACACTGATTATTATTGATGACCTGATTAAAAATTCACTTGAAGCCTATAACGAGAATGTAAAAGAGCAGCACTGGTCGTGGTTCACAGATACGATGCTGTCACGATTAGAAGAAGGCGGCAAAATAATAATCATAATGACACGATGGGCAACGGATGATCTTGCCGGCAGAGCATTGGAACACTTTGCTTCCATCGGAATGAAAGTCCGTCACATTAACCTGAAAGCAGTTCAGGACGATGGCACAATGTTGTGTGAAGAAATATTGTCGTTCAAGTCGGCTATGCAGAAAAAGAAAACAATGGGAGCCGACATATTCAGTGCAAACTATCTTCAGGAATGTATTGATATTAAAGGCAGACTTTATACAAAGATTAAGACATACACGGATGTTCCGAAGGATGATAAAGGCAATGTGCTGTTCAAATACATTCTGAACTATACAGATACGGCGGATGAAGGAAAAGACTATTTGAGTTCTATCTGTTATGGGATGTACGGTGATACATATTACGTTTTGGATGTGTATTACACGAAGGACGCAATGGAAATCACGGAGCCGGAAACGGCAAGGATGCTGACACGAAACAATGTCGGTTGTGCAATCATTGAATCCAACAACGGCGGAAGGGGATTCGCTCGAAATGTGGAAAGAGAATGTCGGGAACTGGGAAACAAGCACACAAACATTTCATGGTTCCATCAATCGAAAAACAAGATTGCAAGAATCCTGTCAAATAGCACATCCGTCATGAATAACGTATTGTTCCCGGTAAACTGGGAAGATAGATTTCCTGAGTTTGCGAAGGCAATAAAGAAGTACCAAAGAGAAGGCAAGAACGAGAATGACGATGCGCCGGATTCGCTTACTGGTGTTTACGAGAATCCGAAACCGTATAACAGTTGGCTTGTATAGGGGGTAAACATGCAGAAAATAAACGTACTTGGAACTGAATACACAATCGAAATTCACAAGATATCGGAAGATGAGTATATGGAGAAAGAACATTTATCCGGATATTGTGGAGAGGAATCGAAACTGATTGTGATTGCGGACATGTCGGAAAAAAAGTATTTTCCGGACATGGGCGAAAAAGAGCAGGAAAGTTATCGCAAGAAAGTAATGCGGCATGAACTGGTACACGCATTCTTAAATGAAAGTGGACTTTCCGCCAATGCAACGGTTCCGGATTGCGCATGGGCAAAGAATGAAGAAATGATTGACTGGATTGCTATTCAGGCACCGAAGCTGTTCAAAGTATTCCAAGAAGCTGACTGTTTGTAGAAAGGAACTGTTATGTGGGAAGAATTTTTGAAAGTATTCTTCGATTATGATATTGTCGGTGATTACTACGATAAAACAAGGGATGGCTGCTACCGAAAGAAGTATATCAAGAAGTGGCGGTTCAAATGGAGAAAAAGGAAGTAGGAAGGGCGGTGCGAAATGCTTACTGTTGAGGAAATCAAACAATTTATTGACGAAGATGCAGCTTCGGAAAAGAAGCGGCTTGCGAAAAAAGGTGAATCATATTACGGCGGAGAACATGACATTTTAGGTTTCCGCCTTTTTTATTACGATGCACAGGGAAACCTGAAAGAAGATAAGACACGAAGCAATATCAAGATTCCGCATCCGTTCTTTACAGAGCTTGTGGATCAGGCAACACAATACATTCTTTCAGGCGAAAAAGGATTTGTTCGTTCCGATATTCCGGAGCTTCAGACGGAACTTGATGCGTACTTTAACGAGAACGAAGATTTCACTGCTGAATTGTCTGAAACACTCACTGACAGTCAGGTGAATGGATTCGGTTATATGTACGCTTGCAAGGACGAAGAAGGAAAGACGGTGTTCAAGTGCGCTGATGCAATCGGTGTCGTGGAAGTGGAAGCAAAGTTTGCATCGGATAAAAAAGACCATGTTTTGTACTGGTATGTTGAGCGAATCGACAAGGACGGAAAGCAGGTCAAAAGAATCATTGACTTTGATGCAGAGAATAAATACTTCTACTTGCAGACGGATGAAGGGATTGTTCCGGATAAGCGGTTCAAGGGTAAGAATGCAAAGCCGCATATCACATACCACATTCCCGGTGATCCAAAAACCTATTATGACAACTACGGTTTGATTCCGTTCTTCAGACTGGATAACAACAAGAAGCAGCATTCAAGCCTGAAACCGATTAAACCACTGATTGATGATTATGATCTGATGGCATCGAGCCTGTCAAATAACCTTGTGGATTTTGATACACCGATTCATCTTGTAAAGGGATTTGAAGGTGACAATCTTGATGAATTACAGACGAATCTGAAAACGAAGAAGATTATCGGTGTCGGTGAAAATGGCGGAATGGATGTCATGACGGTTGATATTCCGTATGCGGCACGACAGACGAAGCTTGAACTGGATGAAAAGAATATTTATCGTTTCGGATTCGGTTTGAATCTGTCAGGATTGAAGGACACGGCGGCAACAACGAATATTGCAATCAAGGCTGCATATTCCCTTTTGGATTTGAAGTGTTCCAAAATAGAAATAAGACTGAAACAGTTGATGCGAAAGCTCATTAAAGTTGTGCTGAATGAGATAAACACGACAAACAAAACTGATTATCAAATGAAGGATATCTATTTTGCATTTGACCATGAAATCATGAGCAATGCACAGGAAAATGCAGCAATCGGATTGACTGAAGCACAGACAAGACAGGCGGAAATCACAACGCTTCTCAATATTGCAACGCATCTTGATAATGAAACACTAATGCAGCTTATTTGTGAACAGCTTGATATTGATTATGACGATATCAAAGGCAAGCTTCCTGATCCGGACGAAGCAAAGACATCAATCAATGATGCGCAGAATGCCTTGAATGGGGTGATTCCGGTTGAATAAAAGGCAAAGAGAGATTCAGCAGCTATTTCTTGACAACGAAAAGAAAGTCCTGAAGGAACTGGAACGGAATTATCGTGATGCACTTGCTGAAATCAATGGAAAAATTGAAATGCTTATGGGAAGAAACGATGCAGACCTTGCACATGTAATATACCGTGTAGAGCATCAGAAGGCACTTAGAAGGCAGATAGAAGCATCATTGGAAAGCCTGCACACGAACGAGTTTGAAACCGTTTCTGAGTTCCTTGCGAAGTCATATGAAGATGGATTTGTTGGAACCATGTACGATATGCACGGTCAGGGTGTTCCGCTTGTTCTTCCAATAGACCAAAAGCAGGTTGTAGAAGCTATTCAGCATGAAACGAAGCTGAAGGCAAGACTATATACCGAAATGGGTCATGACATCAAAAAACTTCAGGAAAAGATTGCTGAAGAAATCAGCAGAGGAATTTCAACCGGTCAGAGTGCCGGTGAAATGGCAAGGAACCTTGCCGATTATGCGAAGATTCCGAAGAATAGGGCAATGACAATCGCACGAACGGAATCACACCGGATTCAGTGTCATGCAACATACGATGCACAGCACAAAGCGAAGGAAAAGGGTGCTGATGTTGTGAAACAATGGGATGCGGCACTTGACGGCGATACAAGAGATACGCACAGAAGGCTTGACGGTCAAATCCGGGAACTGGATGAACCGTTTGAAGTTGCAGGAATGTCCGCTATGTATCCCGGTGATTTTGGTGATCCGGCGGAAGATTGCAATTGCCGGTGTGCTATTTTGCAACGTGCTAGATGGGCATTAGGTAACAATTACACGAAATGGTCAGAGAAGGCAGAACTTGAACACGGCAAAGACAGTGAAACGGTACAACACATCTTGATTGATGCGTCAAGTTATAAGGAATTCAAGGGTATTTACATGGATATAACACGGCAAATGACTATGAATTTTCAATAACATCCGAAAGGGTGTTTTTTTATTTCAAAAGGGGGAGTGAAGATGAATGACCTGAAGAAAAGACTTGCAAATCTTTTGACAATCAAATCACTGGTGACACTTGCCATCACGATTGTATTTTCCGTGTTGGCATTCAAGGGAATCATCCCGGAAGAAGTAAACACTGTGTACTTGATTATCATTGGTTTCTACTTTGGCACACAGGCAAAAAAGGATTAAGGGGGAATCAGTCATGGCAGTAAAGACTTATTCGCTGAAGAAAGACGGACAGAAACGGCTGAAACCGAATTTCCGTGTTGGGGAGTTTGCCAGTCAGGACGGAGCAGATGAAATCCTGATTGATTCGGTGCTTGTGGAATACTTGCAGAAACTTCGGGATTGCTTGGGTTTATCTTCGCTGGTAATTGTCAGCGGTTATCGTACACCGGCAAGGAATAAGGCAGTCGGTGGTGCGGCAGGAAGTCAGCATTTGAAGGGGAAAGCAGTTGATGCTTGCGCCTATAAGAACGGCAAGAATTTGCATCCGAAATACCTTTGTTGTGCTGCTGAAGTCCTTGGAATGGACGGTATCGCACTGATTCAGACATGCGCACACCTTGACACAAGGGGTTATCAGTCATGGTTTGATGAAAACAAGCAGAATACACGAATTGAGAATTACGGTCACAAGTCATGGTTCACATATTGCGGTGTAAAGAACCTTGATTTCATGCTGAATCCGTTCAAGAAACCGACAGACACACTCCGGAAGGGTGCAAGCGGCGAACAGGTTAAGTGGTTACAGTTTGAGCTTATTAAGCGCAAATACCTTCCGCTGATTTCTGCAAGCGGAAAGTGCAATGTTGATGGTGTGTACGGTTCAAATACTGAAAAAGCAGTCAGAGCATTTCAGGATGTAATGAATCTTGAAGTCGATGGCAAGTTTGGCAAGCTGTCAATGGCAGCAATGAAATAATGAATTTAAGGCATCCGAAAGGGTGCCTTTTATATTGCCCGGATGGTGGCATATATACCATCAAAATTTGACCTGCCATAAGTCATTAAAACTGGGTTTGTCTACCGGCGGCACCGGATAAAACAGCAGACAAGAAAGGAAAAGGATATGGATTTTTTGAAAGCTATCTTGGGTGACGAACTTCATGCACAGGTTGTCAGCAAGATCAACGAACACAACGGCAACGAAGCAAACAAGGAAAATCAGGTGAAGATTGCGAACCTTGCATCCGGCGAATATGTCGGGAAAGGCAAGTATGACGCACTGGATGCCTTGCTGAAGGGCAAGGAAACGGAGCTTGACACTGCAAACGGACTGATTGCGGAGCTGAAGAAGGGAACAAAGGGCGATGAAGAATTGCAGGGTAAGATTACCGGCTATGAAGCGCAGGTGGCAGACCTTCAGAAGCAATTGCAGGAAACGAAGGTAAATGCGGCAGTAAAGGTTGCATTGCTTTCTGAAAAGGCGGCGGATGTTGATTATCTGACATTCAAGCTGAATGAAAAGTTGAAGGAAAAGGGCGAAACCTTAGAGCTTGACGAAAACGACAATATCAAGGGGTGGGATGCGTTAAGAGATTCCTTGAAAACGCAGTTCCCGAAGATGTTTGAATCAGGCACGGACGGAAAGAAAGTGTTTGATGATGATTCCTTACCGGGCAGTGATGATGATCGCACTGTTTCTAAAGAGGAATTCGCAAAAATGGGTTACAAGTCAAGGGTTGAACTCAAAGAGAACAATCCTGAGTTGTACGCAAGTCTTACAAAATAATTCATTAAAAGGAGAAATGAAAAATGGCAGATTTAACTAACACTACGACACTTGCTAACGGTGATGTATTCGATCCGCAGGTTGTATCGGATATGATTAACGCAAAAGTAGCGAACAAGGCAGCAATGACCGGATATATCAAGTTAGATAATACTCTTTCCGGCACTCCGGGTTCTAAAGTAACCGTACCGAGATGGGGTTACATCGGTGCTGCTGAAGATTATGCAGAAGGTGATCCGATTGATACAACCAAGATGGCATTCACCACTGCTGAATACGGCATCAAGAAGATTGGTAAGGCTGTCCGTCTGACTGATGAAGCACAGCTTTCCGGCTTTGGTAATCCGATGGGAACCGCAACCGCACAGATTGCAATGGCAATTTCTGAAAAGCTTGATAATGACCGTGTGGCAGTTTGCTACGAATCCAAGAACGTATCCGATGCTTCCACTGCTGTTATTAAGTATTCTGCAATCGTTGACGGTGTTGACATGTTCAACGAGGAAGAAGATTCCAAGAAGGTTATCTTGATTCACTCCAAGCAGAAAACTCAGCTTCGTAAGGATTCCGAATTCCTTTCTGCTGATAAGTTCGGCGCAGGTGTGATGGCAACCGGTTCCATCGGTAGAATCGCAGGTTGTGATGTTGTTGTTTCCAACAAGGTAAAGCTTGAAGATGGTGTGTACTACAATCCGATTATCAAGCTGAACAACGATGCTGAAGCCGAGGATGACCTTCCGGCAATCACCTACTTCCTGAAGCGTGGAAACCTTGTTGAGCATAAGCGTGAGCCGGGTGTTGCAGATGATATCATTTGTACTGCTCACGGTATGGCTGCACTTACCAATGAAGCGAAGGTTGTTATCCTAAAAACTAAGGAGAAATAAGAAAGGGGGAAATCCCTATGATTATTTCTGTTGAGGATGCAAAGAAATATATCAACACAAATGATGAAGATTCCGTGCTTGAAGCAAGACTTCAAGCACTGGAGCTTCTGATTCGTAAGTACACCAACAATAACTTCCAAAAACGAGCGTTCCGGAGCCTTGGAACAATCGAAGGCGGCAAGCTTTATTGTGACACATACTTTTTCAAAGAAGGTGACACGGTTGAAATATCGGAATCACGCTTCAATGAAGGGTTGCTTGTCGTGAAGGGCATGGGAGAAGGCAATATTCCGTGCGAGGGTTATTTGGATGAAGAAGATATCCTTGTGACAAAGGTTGAGTACCCGGCTGATGTGGTGATGGGTGTGATTGATATGCTTCGTTGGGAGTTGGAGCATTGCACCAAGGTCGGAATCCAGTCTGAGACGCTTTCGAGGCATACCGTAACATATTTCAATTTGGACGGTACGAATTCAGATGTCGGATTCCCAAAAACGCTGCTCGGCTTTTTAAGACCGTATATGAAATGTAGATTTTAGGTGATTAGCATGAAAGAGTGGAGAAGAATAAAAGGGTTTGAACGTTATGAAGTTAGCAATGAAGGTGATGTTCGGAATGCGGAAGGGAATATTCTAAAGCCGTTCAAAACCAACAGTGGATATTTGCAAGTTCAGCTTTACAATGGCAAAGCAAGGACAAAGAAATATATTCACAGAATGGTTGCTGAAAGTTTCGTTTTGAATGATAGAAACTTGAAAGAAGTGAATCATTTGAACGGAAACAAAAAAGATAACCGTGCTTGCAATCTTGAATGGTGTACAAGGTCAGAAAATCTCATTCACTCATGCTATGAGCTAAAAGGGCATGTAAAGTCGGTCAGATGTATTGAAACCGGTGTGGTTTATCCTTCTATCATAGAAGCTGAACGAGCAACCGGATTCTATCATTCATCAATTTCAATGTGTTGTGATGGCAGGCAGAAGAAAACGCACGGAACACATTGGGAGTTTGTGAAAGAAGGTGAAGTTGCATGATAGGCGGAAACACGAAAGCGGTTCTTCAGGTGAAAACCGCAGAAAAGAACGCAATCGGGGAGTTCGTGCAATCATGGCATGATGTCGCAGAGCTTACCGGATTCCTTGACCTTCAATCAGGGGATTCCAAGTACAACACATACAATGCGAAAATCCAAGAATCAACACATATCTTTATTTGCGATTATGTGCCGGTGCAAGACACTTTTGAAATCGAAGGTAAGAGTATTCGGGTTGATGCTGAAAACGCTCGTATTGTGGCAAATGGTAAGCGGTACGATGTACTTTTGATTGATGATCCGATGGAACTACACAAACATCTTGAATTTTATCTGAGATTCACAGGGGGTCAGTAATTATGCCCGTGAAATTCACAGATAATAGTGCAAAAGTCAAAGCGGCACTGAGTGATGCGGCGATTGAATATCTGTACCAAGCAGCCGGAGAGTTGGAAGGTCAGGCAAAGCAAAATTCCCGTCCTGTCAAGTACGGAAGGCACGATGTCAAGAACAGTTGGCAATACAAGGTGGATGAAAGCAAAGGGGAAGCAAAAATCGGAAGTACGCTTGAAGCTTCTTACTGGGAAGAACTTGGAACCGGTGAATATGCGCTGAATAAAGACGGTAGAAAAGGTTGGTGGGTGTACGTTGAAGGCAACGACACTCCAAGTGCGAATCAGAAGATGTATACGGAAGGTGAAGCAAAATCAATTGCGGCATCTTTACGAAGCAAAGGACTTGATGCACATGCCACAAAAGGCACGAAGGCGAACAGACCGCTGTTCAGAGCTTTTACAAGCCTGAAAACGGCACTGATTCGCCGTGCAGAAGAAGTCCTGAAAGCGAGGATGAAATGACGGAAAAAGGATTGAGTGTCATATCAGAATCAATGGAAGCACTCGGATTGAACTATGCTTTCATGGAATGGAACGATGAACCGAAATATCCCTACTGGATAGGAGAGTTTCAGGAAATCGAACCAAACGATGAATCAGGGCAACAGGACAGTTCTTTTATCCTTACCGGATTTACAAGAGGAATGTGGCAAGACCTGATAAGCGAAAGAGAAAAAATCAAAGAGTGTTTCAACATGGTAACAGGAAAGACGGTTATTGCTGACGATGGTTCAGCGGTAGCCGTTTTTTATTCAAACAGCACTCCTGTTAGAACAGGGGATGCAGAACTGAAGAAGATTCAAATTAACTTAGATGTTAAAGAATGGAGTGTGAACTAAATGTATGAAGAACTGAAATCAAGCGGTATCACAGCAAAGACACCTGAAAATATCATGCTTGGCGCAGGAACCATCCATAAAGGATTTGCGCTTGCTGGTGGCAAGTGGAACTTTGAAGAATCCCTGATCGGTGCTACTTCCGGCGGTTCCAAGTTCAGCATCGTTCCTGAGTTTATGGATATCGAAGTTGACGGTGCGCTTGTAAAGGTAAAAGGACTTCAGCAGAAAGTCGGAGAAACCGCAACAATGGAAGTAAACTTTGTCGAAATGACACCGGAACTTCTGAAGATGTGTGTAATCGGTGATGATGCAGCATCCACTGATTATGAAGGTTACAACGAAATCAAGTCGAGAGCAAGAATCAAGGAAAGTGATTATATCGAGAATCTTGCATATGTAGGTAAGAAAACGGACGGTACACCGATTATCATTATCTTTGAACAGGCGATTTGCACTTCCGGTCTTGAAGTAGAAGGCAAGAACAAGGAAGCAGGAGTATTCACCGGCACATTTGAATGCGTTGCTGATCTTACTCCGGAAGCTGACACTTTGCCTTGGCGCATTCTTTATCCGACACCGGGAGCGTAAATGAAGGGAGATTGAACAATGAGTGATACAGAGAAAAGTTATGAATTAAGACCGTTAGTTGCAACGGATATGGGTTCGATTTGCAAGATTATATCTGCAATCGGAATCCGGCAGTTCAAGGATTGTTTCAAGCTTGAAGATTTCAAGAATGGAAACATTGAAGAAGTTGGATTCGGTGTTGTATTTGACCTTGCAGGAATCGTGATTGCGAACATCCCGAAGGCAGAAGATGAGATTCAGGCATTCCTTGCGAGTGTCACCGGAATGAAGCTGTCTGATGTCAAGAAGATGCCGTTTGCTGATTATGGCGAACTTATTATTGCCGTTGTGACGAAAGATGATTTCAAGGATTTTTTCGGACGTGTTATGAAGTTGTTCAATCGGTAGGATATATCAAATTAGTGGACTTGCTATCTCAAAGGTATGCAAGTCCATTTTTGATATTGGATGAATTTATCAGGTTGCAACAACTTCATGAATTCATCGTGAAAACGATGAAAACAATTGCTGATGAAAAGGTTCATGAAAAAAGATGGCAGTATTATCTTCACAGGGTATACGATGGTATGTCGTTTGAAGAATATGTACGAAGATGTGAAATGCCCGAACAGAAAAGTCAGGGGATGTCACATGAGGAAATCGGCACTATTATCAATAATTCAAAAAGAATGGTAGAAGGGTTTATTCCTTCATAGGTGAGCGTATGGAATTGTTCAAATTGCTTGGAACGATAGCAATTGACAATACCAAAGCGAACAGCGCACTTGATGAAACGGCAGACAAAGCAAATGATTCCGCAAATGAGACAGAATCGGCATTCGCAAAAATCGGCGGTGTCGCAAAGACTGTTGCGGTTGGAATCGGGGTGGCAGCCGTTGCTCTTGGTACTGCCTTCGTTGGAGCTGTAGAGGGAACGAGAGAATACCGGGCGGAGATGGGAAAGCTTGACACGGCATTTGTCACAGCCGGGCATTCCTCAGAATCGGCAAAACAAACTTATTCTGATCTGAATGCCGTACTTGGTGACAGTGGGCAGGCGGTGGAAGCATCACAGCATCTTGCAAAACTGGTTGACGATGAAAAAGACTTGCAAACGTGGACGGACATATGTACCGGAGTTTATGCGACATTCGGTGAATCATTACCGATTGAAGGATTGACCGAAGCGGCGAATGAGACAGCAAAGGTCGGCGAAGTTACTGGACCATTAGCAGACGCTTTGAATTGGGCAGGCATATCAGAAGATGCGTTCAACGAGAAGCTTGCGAAATGCTCCGGGGAACAGGAACGGCAGAAGCTTATCATGGAAACGCTGAACGGCACATACAAGGATGCGTCCGTACAGTATCAGGAAACCAACAAGGATATTATCGAATCACGAAAAGCACAGGAAAGATTGACTGATGCAATGGCAAAGGTCGGTGAAATTGGTGAACCGATAATGACAGCAATCAAAAATGCGATTGCTTCAATGGCAGAAAAGGCAATTCCAGTCCTTGAAGATATGGTGACATGGTTCCGTGATGCTATCACATGGATAAAACAGAACGAAGAAACGGTTCATACATGGGTAGGAGTAATCATCGGAGCCGCAACAGCAATCGCAACATTTCTTCTGATTATTTCTTGGTCAAAGATAATGACAGCGGCGGCAAATGCAATCAAGGTTGTCAGGTCAGCTATGATCGCATTCAATGCCGTGATGATGGCAAATCCAATCGGCTTGATTGTTGCTGCGCTTGCAGGACTTGTTGTTGCCTTCCTTTACTTGTGGAACAATGTTGAAGGATTTCGGAACTTTTGGAAATCTGCATGGAACACGATAAAATCCCTTGCAAATTCTGCATGGAAGGCAATCCGCAAATACTTTTCGGATGCGTGGTCGACAATCAAGAAAACATGGTCAGCGGTGACAGGGTTTTTCCGGAACGTATGGAACGGTATCAAATCAGTGTTTAATTCCGTGAAATCATGGTTTGCTGATAAGTTTAAGTCGGCATGGAACGGTGTGAAATCCGCATGGAACAGTGCGAAGTCCTTCTTTTCCGGCTTGTGGTCGGGAATCAAGGGTGTGTTTGGTTCCGTGAATTCATGGTTCCGCAGCAAGTTTCAATCCGCATGGTCAAGCATCAAATCCGTGTTTTCCGGATGGGGTTCTTTCTTCGGTGGGTTATGGACGAAGATCAAGAGCAAATTTAGTTCAATTGGAACTTCCATCGGTTCAGCAATGGGGAATGCCGTGAAGAACGGCTTGAATCGTGTGATATCCACAGTACAGAGTGCAATCAATAAGGGAATCGGACTGATTAACAGTGCGATCCGGCTTGCAAACAAGCTTCCCGGAATCAATGTTGGCACAGTACCGACAATATCACTTCCAAGACTTGCAAAAGGCGGTGTTCTTGAACAAGGTCAGGTCGGATTGTTGGAAGGTTCAGGCGCAGAAGCGGTTGTTCCCTTGGAGCATAACGAAGCGTGGTTGTCAAGGGTAGCTGAGGACTTGAACGAACTACAAAAGATAGACAGGAAACCGGTGAATAACGAAGCCGTGACTGTCAGACTTAATAGAATCATAGAACTACTTGAAAAGCTGTCGAATATGAAAATATGCCTTGATAGTGGCACAATGGTCGGAGAATTGACACCGGCAATTGATGCGAGACTGGGTAAGATATATTCGAGAGTGAATAGAGGTACACACTAGGCGCACGGACACGATCTGTGCGCTTTTTCAGTATGCGAAAGAAGGGGGTGAATCCCTTATGGAACTATTTAAGCTGCTTGGAACAATCGCAATCAGCAACAGTGACGCAAATAATGCACTGGACGATACCACAGAAAAAGGCGAAAGCGCAAGAGAGAAGTTATCAGGTGCATTTTCAAAGATTGGTTCGGCAGCCGTTGCAGTCGGAAAGACAATTGCAACAGGAATTGCTGTTGGTTCAACGGCAATTGCCGGATTGACCGCAAAAGCATTATCTGCAAGTGGTGAGCTTGAACAGAACATTGGCGGTTCTGAATCCGTATTCAAGGAATCCGCCGAGAATATGCAGAAACAAGCACAGCAAGCCTTTGACAAGATGGGTCTTGCAACATCTGATTACCTTGCAACAGCAAACAAGATGGGCGCACTTTTTCAGGGTGCCGGATTTGAAATCGAAGCATCAGCGGATATGTCAGCGGATGCAATGCAAAGGGCGGCGGATGTTGCTTCCATCATGGGCATTGATGTCAATGCGGCAATGGAAGCCGTTACAGGCATGGCAAAGGGTAACTTCACGATGATGGATAATCTTGGTGTTGCTATCAATGACACTACATTGCAAATCTATGCGCAGGAAAAAGGGTTGGGCAAACTTGAAACCACACAGGATAAAGTCAACGCAGCATATCAGTTATTCATGGAAAAATCGGCATATGCAGCAGGAAACTATGCAAAGGAAAACGCATCCCTTGCCGGTTCGATTAACACGACAAAAGCGGCATTGACAAACTTCTTGGACGGATCAGGCAAGGTTGAAGATGTTGTATCATCCGTTTCAAATCTTGCAAATGTCGTTGTAAAAAACATCAATCAGATATTTCCGGCATTGGTACAAGGCATCACGCAGCTTGTCACGCAGCTTGCGCCGATTATACCGGGTTTGATTAACCAATTACTCCCCGGACTGATAACAGGTGCGGTTTCGTTGATAAATGGTCTTGTGGCTGCATTGCCTTCCATTGTTTCAGCATTGATGTCCGGACTTCCGGCACTATTGCAAGGAATTGTTCAGATTTTCAATGTTCTTGTGGCGGCATTGCCCGGTTTGGTAGAAATTCTTGTGCAAGCACTTCCGACATTGCTTCCACAGTTGATTGATGGACTTGTAGCAATGATCGTTCTTCTGTGTACGAATTTTGCACAAATCATACAACCGATTATTGATGCGCTACCTGATATCATCGTTGCGGTAGTGGATGCACTTTTGAACAATCTTCCGATTTTGTTAGATGGAATTGTTGCACTGGTGGCAGGAATCGTTGTTGCCTTGCCTGAAATCCTTGTTGCAATATGGGATGCGCTGAAGCGGTTGTTTGCTGAATGGGCACCGGTAGTGTCAGAATGGTTTGCGCCGATATGGGATGCAATTGTTCAGTGGTTGAATGATTTATGGGCAAGCATAACTGAACTGGTTCAACCGGTCATTGACTGGGTGAAAAATCTGTTCGGGAAGATAACAGAAGCTTTCCATACGGTTATTGATCCTTGGGTGGAAATATTCAAGCGAGCTTGGAACCTGATTTGTGACAAGTTTTCAGAAGCAGTTGTGAAGATAAAGAAAGCTTTTGAACCGGTCAGCAAGTTCTTCCAAGGTGTATGGTCGGGCATTAAGTCAGCTTTTGGAAGCGTGACATCATGGTTCAGTGATGTGTTTACAAAAGCATGGACAGCAGTGAAGAATGTGTTTAGTAAAGGCGGAAAAATCTTTGACGGAATCAAGGATGGAATCGCAGATGTTTTCAAAACGGTGGTGAACGGTATAATCGGCGGCATTAACAAGGTAATATCAGTACCGTTTAATGCAATCAATAATACATTATCCAAAATCAAAGGAATCAACATCCTTGGTGTCAGTCCGTTTGATTGGATTGAAGAATTCAATGTTCCGCAGATACCGTTGCTTGCAAAAGGCGGTGTTCTTGAAAAAGGTCAGGTCGGTTTGCTTGAAGGTAACGGAGCAGAAGCCGTTGTTCCATTAGACCAAAACAAGAAATGGATCAGAAGCGTTTCAGAAGATATGTCAATGAACGGAATCGGCGGCATTGATTACGACAGACTTTCTCAGGCTGTTGTATCGGCAATTCGTGAAGTCGTTCCGGAGCTTCAGCAGACAATCAAGGTTGTTCCGGATGAAAACGGCATCTTCCGTATCGTCAGAGATAAATCAAGAGAATACACGCTTCGTACCGGTAATCCGGCAATGGCATAAGGGGGTGCGAAATGTATAAAGGGTACAGATTAAAGGTAAACGGAACTATCATTGAAAATCTGATGATTGTGCGTGGAAGTTATAGCATGATGCGTGAACAACGTGTAATTGATTCGTACCATGACGCAAACGGCACATATTGTGAAGAATTAAGTCCGGCATCAAAAGCAATTATACAATTCAGCATCCGTGATCGGAGCATGGAAGAACAGGCAGCTATTGCGGCTGCCTTTTCTTCTCGGAATGTATCGGTTGAATACTGGGATGATACAACGCTGAAATATGACACCGGAACATTCCGTGTGGAAAATCCCACATACACACATTCTTATGCCGTGCGTGACCGCATCAGATATGGTCAGGCGGCTATTGTACTAAAGGAGAATTGACATGAACCAATTGTTAATTGAGTTTTTAGATGCGCCGGTAACACTGAGGAATGCGGATATTGTGGAAGAATCAATGACCTTGACAGAAAGCCTGTGTTCTGATACAGACCTTCGCTTTGGTGCGTGTGAATCATCCGTGCTTGGCTTGCGTGTAATCGGCACAATGATTTCGATTGCCGGGAAGAAATGCAAAGTGACAATGAGTACCGGTGATGAATCGCATGTACTCGGATATTTCAAGGTAAATTCGGATAAGCCGACAGCAGACCGGAAATACCGTGATATTGTGGCATATGATGCAATGCTTGACATCATCAATGCTGATGTTTCTGCATGGTATCAAAGCTTGTCATTCCCGATGTCATTAAAGGACTTCCGAAACAGCTTCTTCGGACACTTTGGAATCGAGCAGGAAGAAACAGAGCTTGTCAACGATGGAATGATTGTTGATAAAACAATTGAGCCTGAAAAGCTGTCAGGAAAAACGGTTATCACGGCAATTTGTGAAATCAACGGTACATTCGGGCATATCGGAAGGAATGGACTGTTCCAGTATGTAACGCTTGACACGTTCGACAAGGGTTTATATCCGTCTGAGGATTTATATCCGTCTGAGGATTTATATCCGGAAGATGGAAACTTGGAGAGAGTGGGAAAAGCACAGTATATCTCCTGCAAGTATGAAGATTATCTTGTTTCCCCAATTACGGAGATTCAAGTCCGGACTGAAGAAAACGACATCGGGTGCGTTATTCCGGAAGATGGATCAGGGGATAATTCCTATATTGTGCAGAACAATTTCCTTGTATATGGCAAAGATGCAAACGAGCTTCAGACCATTGCACAGAATTTGTTCAGTAAGATTGGCGCAGTAAGTCAATACAGACCGTACAACGCAGATGCACCGGGAGTTCTCACAAGAAAACTCGGACAGCCGGTGTCTATCCATACGACATACGGCTTGATTGCAAGCTATGTTCTGAGCCGCACACTGACCGGCATTCAGGCATTGCGTGACACCTTTGAAGCAAGAGGAAATGCCACACGGACAGAAGAAGTGAATGGAGTTATGGAACAAATTATTCAGCTTCAGGCAAAGACAAACAAGCTGACAAGGACAGTGGATGAAACACGGTCAGAGATTGAAGATGCAGAACAAGGATTGCACAGTGAAATTGTACAGACCGCAAATGAAATCCGGTTAGAGGTTGCGGAAGCAGAAGAAGGATTGCAAAGTCAGATTTCGCAGAATGCACGGCAGATACAGTTGCGAGTGACAGCCGGTGAAGTAGTTTCATTGATTGATATTACAATTGACGGAATGACATTCACGGCGGATAAAATCAAGCTTGAAGGCTATACCACAATTAACGGCAATTTTTCGATTGACACAAACGGCGAAGCTACACTAAAAAACGATACGCACACCATGAAAATGACTTCTTCGGGTGCAAGGGTATCAAAAATAGGCACGGGAAACTATGTTGAAATAGGTTCAGGAGCAATAATTATGTATAATTCCAATTCGGGGAAATCAACAATTATGGCTGTTGGTGAAGATGGTGGATTGATTTCTACGGATAAGATTTTTGCTCTAAATCTAAACAACGGTGTTCCTATTACAAGTCTAAATATATCGTCATATCTTGCAGACCTTGAAGCAAGAGTTGCGGCACTGGAAGGAGCGTGATGCACGATGAACAAATGTTATGAATCAATAGGATGGAAGAACGGAGAAATCGGCGGAACCGCACTTGGCGCAATCAATCTGACCAAGATGGATGCGGCGGTGAATGAGATTGATAATCGTGTTGTCGAAATGGATTCCACAAAGATGAATCGGGCAGACTTCCGGAACGGTGAAACAGTGGAAATCTCCGAAACGAACGGCAAAGTATCAGCAGAGGTTATCAAAGGTTCTGTCACCGATGAACACATTGAAGCGCATTATCTTGCGAATATCAAGGTTGAAGCGAACAAGGCGGAAACAGCTTCAGTGAGTGCGAAAGCAAGCGAGGAAAAGGCAACGAGCGAAGCACAGACCGCAAAGGATTACAACGATAACACAAAGAATCTGCTTGACCAAGTAAACAAGAGATTGAACATCGTTGATTTTGAATTGGACGATGAAGGCGATCTAATTTACACAGATAACGAAGCATACAGATTTGAACTCGGTGATGATGGTGTTTTGTGTTATGAGATTATAGCAGAGTAAAGGGGGAACGAAAGATGGCAGAAAACATGATAAAAGCAGGTCGGGCAGGACTTACATTCGGCGGTGACTGGGATGAAACAGTTGAATATAACCGTCTTGTTGGTGTGCGATATGATAACAAGCTGTTCTTCAGCAAAAAGGCTGTTCCGGTTGGTACGATTCCCGAAGATGGGCAGTATTGGTTTTTAGCGTATGAAGGTCTTACTGATGCGGAGTGGGAAGCAATTCTTGATGGCACACAGCAAGTAGGAGACAGCGCAAAGCTAGGCGGTGAAACAGCTAAACAGTGGCAAGGAAAGATTGATAAAATCAACTCAAAAACAGGAAGGATAACTCTTTCTGGTGCTGGCTGGTACAGAATAGCAAGTAGAATAAGCAGCTCAAACGAGATAACATCTATTTTTGATATTGTATTGAATGCACGTTTGTATCAAACGTGCAGAGTGAGGTATTCGAGCGAGGAACTTCAACTTTTAAGCGCAGTTACCACTAGAACGCCGATTTTTAAGAAAATTCGTTATGTGACAGACACAAATGGTAATGGATATATTGATGTGTATGCTGACGGAAATAACGCTTGCATGTTTGAAATTCTTGATTCTCTCTCTCTAGGCACTAGCGCAACCACAGATTATAGTTGGTATGCCATTAAAGATGTTGCTGTTGTTGATGAAACCGCCGAAAGAGAAACGGTGCAAGCAGTTATTGATATTCCACAAAACGCTACACCAACAACGAATACAGACCTTGCGAACTACTTACCGCTTAGTGGTGGAACGGTAGGGGTAAACAGCTCAACACCTTTAATTATCAAACGTGGCAATCTTGACAATGTAAAAATTCAGTTTGACGGTCAAACTGGCACATTAGGTTCATTTGGTTTTACAGCTATAGATAAGCCCGTATATGTGCCTTCTACTGGAAGTGGTGCGAAAGACATTCTCCACACAGGAAACAAGCCGACAGGCACTTACACGGGTAATGGTAACGATACGGAACGAACAATCAATATCGGTGGCGTTGGCGTATCTGTTTTAATGATTCAAGCTACAAACGTAATTGCTTTTGTTGGTTATTACGGTGCAGTTGCTTTTGATATAAGTAACAATGTTACTAAATACTTTCCACGTTCAGCATATAATTTTGATAAAGACACAGGCTTGCTAACTATTGCAACAAACGACAGTTTGATAAATTCCGATGGAAAGACATTTTATTATGGTCGTTTATAAGAAAGGTGGTTCAAAATGAGCGAAGAAATCTTAAATGAAATCATAGAAGAAATCGTTGAAATTCCGCAGAGAGTAAATCCGTTCTGTGTTATCAGTAAAACGGTTTTCGGACAGTATAACGTGCGAGATATTCAGACAAATTCCGCATGGGATAGCAATCCTTACGGTGACAAATTTGCAGTTGTTCCCGATGAAATGGTAACGGATATTCTTGAAACAAGAGGATTTTGCGATATTACCTTGAACGAGGACGAAACGGAGATTGTCAGCTTCACGGCAAGGGAGATTCCGGAGATGCCGGAACAACCGAAGGAACCGACACCGGAAGAACGGCTGAAAGCGTTGGAAGAAGAAAATGCGTTGCTGATGCAGTGCATCATGGAAATGTCGGAGATAATCTATGCGTAGATTTATCTTATATATTCTTTTTGGAAAGTGGGGTGATATTATGGCAGTTGCTACTTTATGGGCGAATGAAATCTTGAATGAAGATGCGGAATTTAAGCAGGTTCCGAGATTACTCAAAGACAAGGTTAAGGCAATCTTGACGAATGCAGGATTTGCACATCTTGTGATCGAGTAAGAAAGTGAGGAAAAATGAAGGGTGTAAGATTCGGAGATTATCACTCATGGGATAATCTTTCTTTGATTCTTGCACAAAAGACAATCGGCGCACCATCGGTCAAGGCGGAAACAATAGATATTCCCGGTGCTGATGGTGTGCTTGATGCAACGGACTTTTTCGGTGAACCAAAGTACAATAACAGAACGCTTTCTTTTGAATTTTCAACGATTGTTCCGCATGGAGAGTTCATGAATCTGTTTTCACGGATTTTGAACACACTGCATGGGCAAAAGATGAAAATCACACTGGACGATGATCCGGACTGGTTTTACACCGGGCGGATTGATGTTCCGGAATGGAAAGCAGAAAAGAACATCGGAAAGCTGACTATTGACTGTGATTGCGAACCGTACAAGATGAAACAGCATGATACGGTTATCACGGCATCTGTCAGCGGAGAAAAGACAGTCATTCTATCAAACAGCAAAAAAGCGGTTGTACCGACAATAGATATCACAGGGAATGTCAATCTGACCTTCGGGGATAATTATTATTCACTGGGCGCAGGAAGATATGACCTTCCGGGGGTTCAGTTGAAGTACGGTGACAATACCATACTTCTTGACGGAACCGGAACAGCAACTTTCACCTATAGGGAAAAGGGGTTGTGATTATGTACCGGGTATATTGTGATTCTGCTTTACTTTACGATGATAGAATAGACGAATACAAGATTTTTAATCCAGTTGTGGAAAAAGAACTGAATCAGATTGATTCATTCGATTTCACTATTTATAGCAATCACCGGTCATTTGACCGATTGAAAAGATTGAAGTCCATTATCACGGTATTTCAGGACGATTATTTGTTGTTTCGTGGAAGAATCCTTGATGATGAACAGGGATTTCACAATGAAAAGCAAGTTTCCTGTGAAGGGGAGCTTGCTTTTTTGGTTGATTCCATTCAAAGACCGTATGACTTCACCGGCACTCCGGCGGAACTGTTCACGCTGTTCATCACGAACCACAATTCGCAAGTGGACGCAGAACATCAATTCATTGTCGGGAATGTCACGGTGACTGATCCGAACGATTATATTGCCCGGAGTGATTCGGAATACCTGAACACATGGGAAAGCATCAATAAAAAGCTGATTGAAACGCTCGGCGGTTATATATGGGTGCGGCATGAAGCGGATGGAAATTATATTGACTATCTTTCGGAACTGAATTATCTTGCACCACAGAAGATAGAGTTCGGAAAGAACCTGCTTGACCTGAAACGAGAGACGAAGGGTGCGGACATTGCAACGGCATTGATTCCACTGGGAGCAAAGGAAGAAGGCAGTGAATCCCGGTTGACCATAGCTTCTGTGAATAACGGTGTGGATTATGTGTACAGTCAGGAAGCTGTTGACGCTTTCGGATGGATATTCAAGGCGCAGACATGGGATGATGTCACGGAAGCAGGTAATCTTCTGACGAAAGGAAGGGAAAGACTGCAAGAACTGATTCAATTGCTTCTCAGCATCGAATTGACAGCAGCAGACCTTGCAACGGTTGATAAAACGGTTGAATCCTTCCACATCGGAACACAGGTGCATGTGACAACGAATCCGCATAGCATTGACCGCCTGTTTTTGGTGACGAAAATCAGCATAAATCTTTCACAGCCGACAGCAAACAAGTTGACGCTTGGTGATTCGTTTTATTCCTTCACAGAACAAACTGTGAGAGGGCAAATAGACGCTGAAAATATGTCGGTGAGGATTTCTTCGGACTTAGAAGAAAAAGTCCGTCAGAGCCTTACAGAGACGGAAACAAAGCTATCAGCACAGATAGCGGCAACGGCGGAAAGTATCACAAGTACGGTGATGGAAGAAGTGTATCTGAAAGATGATACAGATGCGCTTATCAGTTCGGTAACAAATCAAATCACGCAAACGGCGGAAGATGTGGAAATCAGATTTACAGAGTTTTCACAGGATATTGACGCAGTTGCAGCCGGAGCAGATGCACAGTTTGAAGAAATAAGCAAATACATCCGTTTTGTGGATGGGAATATCGTTCTAGGAGAAGAAGGGAACACGCTGACATTACGGATCGAGAATGACCGGATATCGTTCCTTGATTCCGGAATTGAGGTTGCGTATTTTTCAAACAACAAATTGTATGTGACGGACGGTGAATTTTTGCATTCGCTTCAGCTTGGAAATTTTGCTTTTATTCCGAGAGAGAACGGCAATTTGTCGTTCAAGAAGCTGTGATAGAGAGTAGGTGGCATAGATGGGAACATCTTCAGCAATGTCAACTACTAATGATAACATAAAGTACAAAGTGACAATCACGCAGAACAGTCAAAGCGTGGCAAATAATACATCAAATGTGACCGTTTCTGTCCGGGTGTACCGTACCAACACAGGATATACCACATACGGAACCGGCACGGTGTATTGCACGATAAACGGCACGCAGTACACGGAAGCAATTACTACTTCCGACAAGATAACATCATCCGGGATTGTGCTGTTCAGCAGGACTTTGAACATTGCGCATGGTGCGGACGGTTCAAAAACTCTTTCAACATCAACACGGATCACGCATGACCAATTTTCATCCAGTGCGCAAAGCTATAATCAGGCATTGACCACGATTCCAAGAGCCACGACACCGACAGTTTCAGCATCGTCCGTGAATATGGGTTCGGACATTACGATTTCCATGCCGAGAGCGTCAAGCAGTTTTGACCATACCTTGACATATAAGTTTGGGAGCGCAACCGGAACCATCGGAAGTGACCTTGGAACAAGTGCGGCTTGGACGGTTCCTTTGTCCTTAGCTTCGCAGATTCCGAACGGAACTTCAGGCACATGCACCATCACTTGTAAAACCTATAACGGAAGTACACTGATAGGCACTAAAACCGTTTCTTTTACGGCAAAGGTGCCTTCTTCTGTTGTTCCTAGTATTTCTTCACTTACAGTCGCAGAAGCTGAAAGCGGACTTTCTGCGAAGTTTGGCGCATATGTGCAGAACAAATCAAAACTAAAGGTGACAATCAGTGCGGCAGGCAGCTATTCATCAACCATTAAATCCTATAAGACCACCATAGCAGGAAAGAGCTACACGGCAAATAGCTTCACATCCGGTGTGCTGACATCATCCGGAACAGTGACGATTTCTTGCACGGTCACGGATTCAAGGGGAAGGACAGCAACAAAGAGCAGCACTGTCACGGTGCTTGCTTATACTGCACCGAAAATCACGAAGTTTTCCGCATTCCGTGCAAATGCAGACGGAACGCAGAATTATGACAGTGAATCGGTGAATTGTTCCTATGCTTGGAGTGTGTCGGCACTGGGGAACAAGAATGACAATGCGTACCTGTTTGAATATAAGCTGAAAACAGCTTCAGAATGGACTGCGCTTGCATCCGGTAACGCATACACATTCAACGGCAGCCGTGTTTTTGCAAACAAGGCGCAAATTGATTCGTCCTATGATTTACGCCTGACGGTGACAGATTACTTTGGAAGCGTTGTTGCACTGTCAGAGGTTCCGACAGCCTTCACGTTGCTTGATTTTCATTCAGGCGGAAAAGGACTTGCATTCGGCAAGGTGTCGGAAGTTGAGAACCAAATGGAAATAGATATGGATATGAGTATATATCGTACTATCTTCATGGGTGGTTCAAAACGGTCAAACGATGAAAAGAACATGTACTTTCAGACAACGGAAGATTCCGAAAATGTCCACAATTGCAAGCTTTACGGCGGAAGCGGTTCATCGGTAACATCAATCGGCTGTTGGGATTCCGCAAGAAATCACGGCATATGGAGATATTTAACCGGAACGCAGAATCTTGTGTTTGATGCGAATGTGAAGGTGACAAGAGCAAACGGCGGTGACGAATTTGTGACATCCGATCCGGTGACACATGGGAATAGAAGCGGAGTAGTACATTTTTCCAATGGTCTGTTGATTCAGTGGGGGAATGTGACCATCACACCTGTTGCGAACACACCAACAGCAGAAGCGGTGACATTTAGTGTTTCATACACAGATGCGCCTTGTGTATTCGTAACGGCATACACAACGGTTCCCGGAACTTCTGTTTCGGGTGTTGCTTCAGCAAACATTACAACAACAGGGTTCAATGCTTATATCACAAGAAATGGTGCCACAAACACAGGTATTATGTGGGTTGCAATAGGTTATAAGGCATAAAAAATATCATACAAAAGAAAGGGATAACATCATGGAAACAATTGTTGCAGCAGTTATTAGCGGAGTTGGAGCAATTATTGTTTGTTTAATCAATAGCCATTATCAGGCAAATGCTACAAGGAAGTTAATCGAGTATAAGATTGACGAACTGACAAAGAGAGTAGACAAGCACAATAATGTGATCGAACGTGTTTATAAGTTGGAACAGCATGAAGCAGTGTTTGACGAAAAAATAGAAGTGGCGAATCATCGAATTGCTGATTTAGAATTATTGCAGCAAAAATAAAAAGGGCGGTCATTGTGACCGCCTTTTTTTAATCTTCTATCATATATCCCTGTTCAATCAGTGCAAGTACATATTCATGCGTGTTTTTATATCCCAGTCTTTTAATATCTTTGTTGTCTATATATCCGGGTTTTCCATCCACGAAAGATTGTGTTTTCACAACTCTGTGTTGAATCATTTTCACTATAAGCGCATCCTCAGCCTGTTTTTGTAAAGTTATCACATTTCATCATCCCATCTGATTTGATATACCTTATTATACCACAATGCGTATAATAAGAAATGAAGGGTGGTTGTCATGATGGCTGTTCTTTTTTATCGAATAAATGTTCAGACTATTATTTTATATGTTATGGTACTATAATATTTTTACCGAAATATAATACATAGGGGGTTACATATGGCAAAAAAGAAGGGCATTCCCGGTCTTTCATTCAGTTGGAAACGTGCGTTCGGTGTAACGAAGGCAAAGCGAAAAATTGCAAAGGCAACAGGCATCCCGACAACAAAAAGCGGTAGAAGGTCAAAACTCGGACGGTTGTTCGGTATTAAATAAAACAAAAAGGCGGAGAAATCCGCCTTTTTTGTGTCACGCTGCGCTTTCGTTGTTCGTTATCAATAAAAGCTTCAATATCAAATCCAGTAATGCAAAATCTGCGCATTTTTGGATTTCTTCAGTGATTTTGTCGATGTGTTCATGTCTTTCTTCATCACTCATAGGGTGTTCCCTTCTCTATCATGCGGATAGATAGCTCATATGCGGTGCGTTTTTCCGTCACACCATTGATTGTTTTGTCGTATTCTCGGCTTTGGAAACGAGCAAAAATAGATATCGGGGTTCCGACATCGAGCGTTGCGGCATAGGTTGCATCCCTTCCCCATGCGATAGCCGGTAGATAATCATGCTTTTCCGTGTGTCGTGGCACAGCAATCAACAAATCTGTGATGTGCCTTCCTTCAGGAGTTTTCCGATATACCGGCGGTGTGCAGATGAATCCACTTATATATGCTTCATTCGTGTCCGGTTCATCAGTCGGGCATACCTGAAGTGCAAAGATAAACAACTTGACTTTGCGTTTCCCTTCTTCAGACTTGATGTTCTGCGATCTAACCTGACCAACAACACGGACAGTTCTTCCTTCGTATAATTCTGTTGACATCATTCGTTCCGATATTACCACTGGAAGGTAATCTTTTGTATCACTCAACCGTGAAGATTCAATCACAAATGAAAAGAAGTGTTCTCCACAGCATGCGTGACTATAGCTGAAGCTTGAATTTATGGTTCCAACTATAGTAATTTGATTGTTTTCGCAAAGTGCATTCATAAACAATTCCTCGCATTAGTAAAGATTATGCAAGAATAATAAATCCCATATTGACAAAAAGAAATATCTAAATTAACATAATTTTACCAAAATACGAAAGAAAACCGTGTTATTTTTGACACAGAATAGGTGGCAAATGCTAGGAACTAGATTGCGAGAATTATTGAACGAAAGGAACATATCGAAAGAAAAATTTGCGGAGATGTGTGATTTGCCGTTAGAAACTGTGAGGAATGTTTATTATGGCAAGACTCCTGATCCGAAAGTATCAACAGTCCTGAAGATGGCAAAAGCACTCGGAATCGGTGTCAATTGCCTGATGGGTCAATGCGAACACACAACCGAAGAAAAAGCGTTGTTGAACCGTTTCAGGCAATGCGGCAAGCACGGACGAAGCTTGATAATGCTGACCGCTAAATACGAAGCACTAACAGCAAAGCATGACCGGGAAGCCGCTGACAGACACAAGATACCGTGCATGATGCCGGTACATGATGTTTACAAAGGAATCGTATATGATGAATGTGAAATCGTGGAAATATACACTTCAGTTCCGGAAGCGTATGTTGCACTGAAGATGTCGGATAATAACTTCGTGCCGATATTCTGTGCAGGTGATATTATACTGTTTGAAAACCGGTTCCCGAAGCATGGGGAATACGGCATGTTTTACATAGACAAAAAAGCGTATGTCCGGAAGTTCCTAGAAGAAAACGGACAGTATAGATTGCAGAGTTTACATAGTATGGCAAATGATATTGTTGTAAAAGACCTGAAGAACGTTGAATACATAGGTGCGTTTTGTGGTGTAGTCAGAACATGAAAAAAGACCGGGAATCCCAGTCTTTTTTTGCCCGATGCGCACCGTGTACGCAATCTGTACGCACTGGCAGAGATATCATAAAATACTGCAAGTGACGATAAATGATAAAAAAGAGCGTTTGTGCCTTGATACTGCTGCATTTTCGGTGATTCTAAATGAAAATAAATGAAACAAAATGATGATTAAAAACATCAAAACAACTTTATGCGGTAGTGGTAAAAAATATAAATACTGTTGCTTAAAACGTTGATTTTATGCGGTTTCTAGCATTCGTTAAAGAGTGAAAATGTGAACCTGTACGCATCCTGTACGCATTAGTTCCTGTGTACGCACTTGCGTACAGGTTTATTTTACTCTTTTCAGCACTGTTGCGGATTCTGCGTACATGGAAGAAAGCAATGCTTCAGCAGCGTCCTTAGCTTCCTGTTCTGTCTTGAATCCTGCTTTTTCAATGTTCTTTCGCTTGCCGTGTTCGTCATAATCAGTGATAGCATACTGGAAGGATGATCCACGATCTCTAACGCAGTACGACCTGATGATTTTTCCGTCCGTCCAAATGTTCTTTCCTCTGACACCTTTATGTTCTGAAGTCCACATGCAGTTGCCCGGTGTAAAATCTTCATCTTTGTTGATACGGATCAATGACAAATCATCTTCATATCCGTTTTCCATTGACCACTGTTCAAACACTTCATAATCAAGCCATTCTTCAGAAAATTTAATTCCACGTTCTTTGTAAAATGCGGTGCCGTTGCAGCGGTTCTTTGTAGCTTTCCAAATCTCATACAGTCTTTCGTTTTTACGCTTTACATTCAACTTACCCACTTTTTCAAATACTTCCATAGACTTCACACGCATTTCATCCGTATTGGAAACGTAAGTATCCATAGTTGTTTTGATTGAAGAATGACCTAATCTTTCGGAGATATCTTTGATTTGCAATTCTTCCGTATTTGATACAAGAACCGTTGCGTGTGTGTGGCGGAGCATATGAAAGTGAAAATCTTCAAATCCCATTTCAGTCCGGGCAATCTTGCTGACATATTTTGAAGGCACGGTTCCCCGGAATTCCCCGGATTCTCTCACACAGACGAGTTTTACCCTTGGATATGGGCAGATGCCGTGTTCATCTGATTGTGATATAATCCGGTGTTCTGTTCTTCCGTTCGGAAGCTTTTCTTCCTTCAGGTAATGCTTGATGTAAAATTCACCATATTCCGCTTCTGCTCGTTCCTGCATTTCCTTATACTCAGTCAATGCTTTTGTAAGTTCGTCACCGATTTTTATTTTGCGGTAAGAAGAATTGTTTTTCAGTGCGCCGAGATACCATCGGTTGACTGCTTTTCCCTTCACCGGCTTTCTCCCTGTGAGTGCGTCACGATCCTTCGATTTGCACTGTTGGCGGACATGGATGATACCATTTTCCAAATCAACATCATCCCATGTAAGTCCGTAAACTTCACCGACACGCATTCCGGTATAGTAACCGATAAGCAATGCGTTATATTGGTACGGAGAATTGCTAAAACGGTCAAGGACGGCTTCCATTTGTTCTTTCGATAAAATCCTTGGCTTTGATTCTTGCGGCTCAAATTTGGGCAATTTGACAGGTTCTGCGATATTGTACGGAATCAGTTTTGCGGTGTATGCAGCATAACCGAATGCACCTTTGCACACTTTCAAAATACTTTGCAGGAACTTCTTCGTGAATCCTTTATGAATGTATATGTCATTTATCATGTTTTGTAATGTCATAACATCAATTGACTTCAGCATGAAATGACCGATTCGGGGTTTAAGGTGGTTATTTATTATACTGGAATAGGCTGACACTGTATTGTCAGCAAGGTTCACCACGCAATAATTGTTTAGCCAGTAATCAAGATAATCAGCAACAGACATTTCAGAAGGTTCAAAGTGCTTTCCGGCACGTTGATATTCCGCCATTGCAAGCGTACCTGCTTTTTCTGCTTCTTCCTTAGTCCTGAAACCTGCTTTTGAAGCGTACTTGCGTTTTCCGTCCACCTTGGCAAGCTCAAAGCGGTATTGCCATGATGGGTTCTTTTTGTCACCACGATTATTGATAATCAGTTTTGCCATTATTCTCTTTCCTTTCTATGTTTTTATATAAAAATAATTTTTCAGTAAAAAAATATGTTTTTTAGTAAAAAACTTTCATTTATGTCAGGTGCTAACAATTACCATTGTATCGAATATATTCGTGTTATAAAATAAATTCAGAACATTTGTTCCGAGAGGAGAAATCATTGTGAGCCTAGTAGATACATATATCAAAGTAATTATTGACCGATTACAAAACTGTGACGATTTAGAGCTGCTTGACCTTATTTCACAACTACTTGAGAAAAGCTGACATCAAGCTTTTGACGCTTTGCAATTGTTCTTTATCTAAAGTGCTTAGAGTTTCAACTAAAGATAGAAAATCTTCATCAGTTCTCATCCGCACAATAATGTTTGTTATTGTGCTATTTTTTTCCTGCATTCCTCTGTGTTCCTCAGACTTTTCTTCTATTAAATCAGACTTCAGAACATGAAAATAATCCGCCATTATTTCAATTTTGTCTATTCGTGGGTATTTTTTTGCCTTTATCCAATCATTGACGGTAGACGATGCCACTCCAACGACTTCAGCAAGTTCTTTTTGACTTATCCCAGTCTTATCTAAATAGTAAGAAAGATTCTTTGCCATCGTTTCTTTATTTCCGATGTTGCTCATAAAAACTCACTTCCTTTCTTTGATATAGTAAGATTTTACACCAAATCCGCTTAAAAGTAAATCACAAATGTAAAAAAATTCGCTTAAAGCGTTGACAAAATTATTTCAATATAGTATTATCATCTTGTGAATTCGCTTAAAGCGGAAATGAAAGGAGTGAAAAGGATGGGTAAAATCACATTAAAGGCGGCGAGAGTGAATGCAGGATTGACACAAAAGGAAGCTGCAACAAGTCTTGGTGTTAGCAATAAAACGCTAAGTAACTGGGAAAATGGAGTTTCAGTGCCTAAAGCGAACCAAATCGATCCGATTTGTTCTCTTTATAATGTTCCCTATGACAGTCTTATTTTTTTACCGAACAATCCGCTTTAAGCGGAAAAGAAAGGACGCACGGAAATGCAAGACATGCTTTATACAGTCAAAGAAGTGGCTGAAATACTAAAGACTAATGTTGATTATGTTTACAAACTGAAAAATGCCGGACTTCTTCGCTTTATAAAGTTAGGCAGCCTGAAGTGCAGGAAAACAACATTAGAAGAATTTCTTCAGAAGTTTGACGGATATGACCTGACTGATACAAGCCATATCAAACTGATGGAAAGTGAGGATGCAGAGGATGAAAGTAATTAAGGGAATCGCACAGTTGATAAGTATGCTGCTTGTATTCGCCGGTGTGTTTGTCTGCACGTTGGAAGCTGACAGCATGGATAGTCAGTTGACATCTTTGTGTATCGGTTTCTTGATGGTAGCAATCGGTGCGGTTATTGGAGCAATAGTGAATCGGGGTGATGAAAATGTGTTGGACTGATGATCCATTAGCTGATTTTCACCGGCACGATGCGGAGCAGGAAGCAAAATTGGAAACGCTTCCGGAGTGTTCGGAATGTGGTCGCAGGATTCAAGACGATTACGCATTTTACATCAACGATGAATGGATTCATGAGAAGTGCATGAACGAGAATTACCGGAAAGAAGTACAACCGGACTTTTGAGAAGGGAGATTGAAACAATGGAAGCAAAAATTATTACAGATATTGAAGGAACAGTAACAGTTCCGAAACCGGAGTATGAAAAATTGGTGAGAGATAGTGAAAAATTAGATGTTATCGAAGCACTGTTGAGAAAAAACAACTATATAACAACCGGTGATTTACAAGCCATTTTTGGAATTGAAGAAAGAGAGGAAAAGAAGAGTGAATCTGTATGAAATCGACAGCGCAATCCTTGATTGCGTGGATGCTGAAACCGGTGAAATCTTCGATATGGATAAATTTGAGGAATTATCACTGACAAGGGATGCAAAAGTGGAAAACATCTGCTTGTGGATTAAGAACCTGAAGGCAGAAGCGGAAGCATTGAAGGCAGAAAAGGATGCTTTTGCTGCACGACAGAAGGCGGCGGAAAACAAGATGGAAAGCCTGAAACGGTACATATCAGGATATCTTGAAGGCACAGCATTTGAGAGTGCGAAGGTCAAAGTATCTTTCC